>JACCDI010515133.1_pt1 | contig 37242 bp, 39 predicted proteins | sample 7442791 | NCBI WGS metagenome assembly JACCDI01 (sample SAMN15323434, study PRJNA562643) | freshwater metagenome | isolation source: river surface water | place: USA:Blue River Watershed | collected 2017-08-15 | reverse complement strand
GTATGTTCAAATCTAGGAAACGACTATTTACTGAACGGCATTCAACCGCTACAGTTGCATAGACTCCGCCACCCAGATCTAATTGTCTGGAGGCACTACCAAAACCGGTCATACTTTCTATCATTCATCCATTGTAAAGTCCTATCATGACAATATCTACAAGACCTAGCCAACGTAAGCCAGAAAATTTACGTCCCGTTTCCATCATCAGAGGATTTACCAAGCATGCCGAAGGTTCTGTTTTGGTCAAATTTGGTGATACCCACGTGCTTTGCACTGCATCCATCTTAGAAAAAGTCCCTCCACATCAAAAAGGCAGCGGGGAAGGATGGGTGACCGCTGAATACGGGATGTTGCCCAGAGCCACCCACACCCGGGGTGATCGTGAGGCAGCCAAAGGCAAACAAAGCGGTCGCACCCAGGAAATCCAGCGACTGATCGGTCGGTCGATGCGCAGCGTGTTTGATTTAAAGCTATTGGGTGAGAGAACCATTCACTTGGATTGCGATGTTTTACAAGCGGATGGTGGCACACGCACGGCTGCCATCACGGGTGCCTTTGTGGCAGCCCGAGATGCTGTCAACCAGTTATTAGATAAAAAGATTTTGTCCCAAGACCCCATCAAAGATCATGTGGCTGCCATTTCTGTGGGCATTTATCAAGGTCTGCCAGTCCTAGATTTAGATTACGCCGAAGATTCTGCTTGCGACACCGACATGAATGTCGTGATGACTGGCTTAGGCGGCATCATTGAAGTTCAAGGAACAGCCGAGGGTGCTGCATTTTCTAGACAAGAATTAGATCAATTGCTCAGCTTAGCTGAAAGTGGCATCCAAGAATTGGTTCGCTTGCAAAAAGCTGCATTGGCAAGCTAATTGAATGCTGAATCATGGCCAATAGAAAAATTGTTCTTGCCTCTAACAATACCGGTAAAGTCAAAGAGTTCAATGCTCTATTAAGCCCATTGGCCATTGAAGTCATACCGCAAAGTTTGCTGGGCATTTCTTCTTGTGAAGAACCCTTTCCTAGCTTTGTCGAAAATGCCATTACCAAAGCCAGACACGCAAGCAAACTTAGTGGCTTGCCAGCATTGGCAGATGATTCTGGTATTTGTGTAGACGCTCTTGGTGGTTTACCTGGCGTGTTATCCGCTCGATTTGCATTGAGCGATCAAAAACGAGCTCCCACCGACGCGGACAACAATGCCTTACTCCTCAAAAAATTAGAAGGCGTCTCGCAACGGTCTGCTCACTTCACTTGCACCTTGGTCTACCTGGAATCAGCCGATGATCCCGAACCTTTGATAGCCGTTGGTAAGTGGATGGGTGAAATTTTGCTCAGCCCTCAAGGCCAATCAGGTTTTGGGTATGACCCACTCTTCTTTGTACCTGAATTAGGTAAGACAGCCGCTGAGCTCAGCCCCGAAGAAAAAAATAGTTTGAGTCATCGAGGTCAAGCACTGCGCCTGCTTCAACAAGCTCTGGAAAATAAATTCAGCACTCCATGCTGACTTCTTATGCTGACCTCCTTGCCCCCTTTATCGCTGTACGTTCATATTCCGTGGTGCATCAAGAAATGCCCTTACTGTGACTTTAATTCTCATCAAATTAAGGATGGCGGTACTGCTAGGCAAGGGTTTGACGAAAAGCGCTATCTAGAAGCATTAAAACGAGATCTTCAAAGTGTTTTGCCCAAAGTGTGGGGTCGCAGAATTCATACGATTTTTATCGGTGGTGGCACACCGAGCCTTTTATCGCCAGAGGGTCTAGATCAATTGTTATCAGACATTCGGGCATTACTGCCAGTTAACGCTGATGCCGAAATCACCATGGAAGCAAACCCTGGCACTTTTGAAATCGAGAAATTTAAAAGCTTTGCTCAGAGTGGCATCAACAGAATTTCTCTTGGGATCCAAAGTTTTGACGATGAAAAACTAAAAGCTTTAGGCCGAATCCATGGGTCTCATGATGCAAAAACAGCCATAGCAGCCGCCATGGAAATTTTTGATCAAGTCAATATCGATTTGATGTACGCACTACCCAATCAAAGTTTGGCTGAAGCTTTAGAAGATTTAGAGCAGGGTCTGTCATTCAAAACTCAACATCTTTCTTTGTATCACCTCACCCTTGAACCCAATACCTTATTTGCCAAATATCCGCCTCTTTTGCCCGACGATGACAGTGCATTCGCGATGCAAGATGCGCTGATGGAACGCTTGAGTCAGGCTGGCTATGAACGTTATGAAATTTCAGCTTACGCCCAAAAAGGACATCGTTGCCAACATAATTTGAATTATTGGCAATTTGGCGATTACATCGGTATTGGCGCTGGAGCCCACGGCAAGATTTCTGCTCACAATCAAATTGCAAGGCAAACCAATGAGCGTCATCCAGACACTTATATGCAAAAGATTTTTGATCAAGGTCACGCACTGATTGAAGAGCGTATTTTGGGTAAAGATGATTTACCTTTTGAATACATGCTCAATGTTTTGCGTTTAATCAATGGAGTTCCCACTCCCGAATTCAAAGAAAAAACTGGCCTGGAAATCAGCGCTATCAATCAAAGTCTAGAAGTGGCTGTCAAAAAAGGACTTTTAGATTCCAACCCGAGCACCCTCAAAGCCAGCCCCTTGGGATTGCAATATCTCAACGATTTGCAGATGTTATTTCTAAAATAAAAAACCTCCCAACAGAACTGAAGGGAGGTTTTAGGTGTGTGGCGGAAGCTGTGAGATTCGAACTCACGGAGGACTCGCATCCTCGGCAGTTTTCAAGACTGCTGCATTCAACCACTCTGCCAAGCTTCCAAAACAGCCGTGATTATAGAGGTATCTGAAACTGACGGGCGATTTTTTTCACTTTTACGTCATATGACCTTGTTAAAATTGGCAAATGTCCAAATTAATTAGCGCTGTAGACCTTGTTTTAGATACGGCATATCAAAAAATTGATGACTCTCAGTGGCGTCAACTCATTGATATGGCTTTATCCAAAGAGGTCTTCAAAAGAAGAGATGCTATTTTCTCAGGTAGCGCCATCAATCAATCTGAGGGGCGTGCCGCCCTCCATCCAGCTTTACGCAATCTCTCCAATCAAGCCATGACCGTCAATGGCGAAGATGTGATGCCTTTGGTCAAAGGAGTTTGGCAGCGAATTGAAGGTTTTTGTAACCAACTGATTGGCATCACAGATGTCATTTGCTTGGGCATTGGAGGCTCAGACTGGGGGCCTCGCTTGGTCTGCGATGCCTTGTATCAGGTTAATCCGAAAGACAGTAAATCGATTCGCCTGCACTTTGTAGCGAACGTTGATAGCGCCGAATTGGCGACCGCACTCGCCAAAGCACAACCGCGTAGCACGCGAGTTTTAATCACCTCAAAGACATTCACAACCCTTGAAACCATTCGGAATGCTCAAACCGTAATCAATTGGTTGAAACTTCACCAAGTTTCTCCATCACAACTGAAAAAGTGCCTGATTGGCATTACGGCAAATCCCAAAGCAGCAGAAGAATTTGGTATCGCGCCTGAAAATATCTATCCATTCTGGGATTGGGTAGGTGGACGCTTTTCAGTATGGTCTGCGGTGGGCTTTCCAATTGCAATCAAATTTGGCTTTGATACCTTTAAAGAGTTTTTAGCGGGTGCGCATGCGATGGATCAGCACTTTTTAAATGCTGACGCCCAAGAGAACATGCCTTTGATTTTGGCTTTGACTTTGATTCATAACCAACAAAAACATGGCATCACCGCCAAAGCCATCGTTCCTTATGCACACGCTTTACGCTTCTTACCTGAATGGCTTCAACAATTAGAAATGGAAAGTCATGGCAAAACGGTGACTTTAGATGGTCAAACGTGCGACCCAACCTCTCCAGTGGTATTTGGTAGCGCTGGCAGCAACTCTCAACACAGTTACTTCCAAATGCTTCATCAAGGCAATCAAATCATTCCTGTGGACTTCATTGCCATCAAACAACCCATGAGCGATTTGCCCGAAGCCAAAGAACATCATCAATCCTTGGTGGCCAATTGCTTGGCACAAGCTCAAGCTTTGGCCAATGGCTCCAAAGAAGAATTTGCCTATGACTCTTGCCCAGGCGGACGCCCTAGCAACCTGATTTGGTTACCCAAGTTAGATGCTTATCACTTGGGGGCTTTGCTCGCTTTGTATGAACATCGAGCCATTTGCTTGGGCGCCATTTGGAACTTAAATAGCTTTGATCAACCGGGTGTAGAACTGGGTAAGAAATTGGCCAAACCCATTCAAGCCGCTTTGAAAGGCGAAAACCCAAGCTTAGAGGGTATAGATGAAATCACAGCGGCACGCATTCGGTGGCTTAACTCTTAAATTTTCAAAATCTCATGGAACTCTCTCCTTCTATTTTTAAAGCGTATGACATTCGTGGTGTCATTGATAAGACCTTAGATCCCAGCATCGCTTATTTAATTGGTCAATCATTTGGTAGTGCCATGCGTGATATTGGCGAGAACACCTGCGTTGTCGGTCGCGATGGACGTCTATCAGGCCCTGCTTTGATGCAAGGTCTCACAGAGGGTCTCCTATCGGTGGGCGTTCATGTGATTGATTTAGGAGTGGTTGCAACTCCCATGGTGTACTTTGGAACAAACATCACCATCCAAGGCCAACAAGCCAAATCAGGCATCATGATTACTGGTAGTCATAATCCACCTGACTACAACGGCTTCAAAATGGTTTTAGGTGGCTTGGCCATTTATGGTGAACAAATTCAAGCTTTGCGTGAACGTATTGTTGCGAAGAACTTTGCGAGTGGTCAAGGCACTCGCTCAGAATACAATATTTTTCCTGAATATTTGCAACGCATTGTGGGCGATATCAAACTCAAAAGAAAAATCAAGATCGCGGTTGATTGTGGCAATGGCGTGGGTGGTGCATTTGCAGGTCGATTGTTTCGCGAACTAGGTTGTGAAGTGCAAGAATTGTTTTGCGAGGTTGATGGGACTTTCCCCAACCATCACCCCGATCCTGCTCACCTCGAAAATCTTCAAGACCTGATTCAGAATTTAAAAACCAGTGACAACGAAATTGGTTTGGCTTTTGATGGTGACGCCGATCGCTTGGGTGTTGTGACTAAAAATGGGGAAGTGATTTTCCCTGATCGACAAATGATGTTATTTGCCAAAGATGTTTTATCTCGTAACCCTGGCGCTCAAATTATTTATGACGTGAAGTGCACCCGCAATCTAGCAACTTATGTGCAGGCTGCAGGTGGCGTGCCCCTGATGTGGAAAACAGGTCATTCTTTGGTCAAAGCAAAGCTCAAAGAGACAGGCGCTCCATTGGCTGGAGAAATGAGTGGTCACATTTTCTTTAAAGATCGCTGGTATGGTTTTGATGATGGACTTTATACGGGCGCGCGCTTACTAGAGATTCTGAGCGCTGAGAAAGATCTCAACGCCACATTAACAAGCCTGCCCAACGCCATCTGTACACCTGAACTTCAAATGCCGTGCGCAGAGGGTGAAGCGTTTGCCTTATTGGACACAATCAAAGCTAAAGTAGCAACAGGTCACCAATCTTTGTTTGGCTCTGCGCAATCGGTCAACACCATTGATGGGGTACGCGTGGAATACGTCGATGGCTTTGGCTTGGCGCGCCCTTCAAATACAACGCCGATTGTGGTGATGCGATTTGAAGCTGATACACAAGCAGCGATTGAAAGAATTCAGGCTGAATTTAAGCAAGTTTTCTTGACCGTTAAACCGGATGCCAAGATGCCGTTTTAATGGTTCTCTATGATCTTGTAGAACCATCCTATCGGATACAAAACAAAAGGCAGCCTTGGCTGCCTTTTTTATTGACTACTGATTTCAAATGATTGATTTGAGTTAAATCGTAATTTTTTTGATTTCTTTAATTTTGTTTTGCTCATTGACCAGGACGACTTTGGGAACAAAAGACTTTGCATCCGCTTCGGACATCGGGCCATATGTGCAAATAATCAGTAAATCACCTACATGAGCTTTACGAGCAGCAGCACCATTCAAAGAAATAGCCCCTGAACCTCTCGCAGCTTTAATGATGTAGGTCGAAAAACGTTCGCCATTGTTGATGTTATAGAGCTCAATGCGCTCAAACTCGCGCATGTCAGCAGCCTCCATGAGATCCTCATCGATCCCACATGAACCTTCGTACTCTAAATCAGCCTCTGTCACCGTGACGCGGTGTAATTTGGCTCGCAACATCACTCTTTGCATAAATTTCCCTCCGGGTGCGGATTCTACCTTGAGAGAGGCATATTCGCTGTAAAATTTGCCCAATATGACAATTTAATCATTTTTTAGGGGGTTTTATGGCGGATAACAATCAGAATGGTTGCCTGACAGTTGGCGAGGGCGTGAAATTAACAGGTACTTTTGTGGTTCCTGATATTGCCTCTATTTCTGGCACGATTGAGGGTGAATTGACCGCTCGTGAAATTCTTGTGGGCAGCACAGGTGTTCTTAAAGGTAAAGTGACTGCTGAAGTCGTCGACGTACGTGGCGAGATCCACGATAACCTTTCCGCTAAAAAATCTCTGTTTATTCGTTCCACCGGCAAGGTGATTGGCACCGTGCAGTACGCTGAAATTGAAATTGAAAAAGGTGGCGATCTACAAGGTAATCTTCTCAAGTCTGACAGCGGTTACAGCGCTTCTTAAGTTTTCGTTAAGGAAAGAATATGTTTGGTAAAAAAACAGAGAATGAAAATTCTGAATTTTCAGCAGAGCAAAACGATTCTTCTGAATCTATTGAAAACAACGGAACAGGAGAAAGCGCACCTCAACAGAACTCTTTGACTTCACTAAAACCTTCCATCATCAGTGAAGGTTTTGAGTTCACGGGCGACATGAAGTCTGGTGGCTCAATCACTGTAGACGGTACCTTCAAAGGCAACTTAGCAGTACAAACTCTTTTGATTGGCGCCAATGGCTACGTTGATGGCACAGTCAGTGCTGACAGCATCAACGTCAAAGGTCGACTAGCAGGTACCGTGAGTTGTCGTGACATTGTGATTGGTGGCCGCGCCACGGTTGATGGTGCGATCACTTACAGCAGCATCACCATTCAGCGTGGTGGCACTGTGAAGGGCGATTTAAAACGCAAGTGATCAAGTCGTCATCGAGAGTTTCATAGAAAAAAGGCTCAGTTCAATTCACTGAGCCTTTTTCTTTGGTTGAGCTTGAATTAACGCTTATCTTGAACGGCACGAATTAAATCACTGGCTTGATTGGCAGTCTTTTTATCCACTTGCTGAATCACCAAACCTAAGACTTTTGCACCATGCTCAATACCGATAGAGCCATAGGTCACATCACCACGAACCTGAGCTGTTTGATGAAACTCGACACGCTCTGTGGCATAAATATTTCCTTCCACCTTACCAGCAATCATCACGCGATGCGCAAAAATATCCCCGATCACCTCGCCACTCTCGCCAATGGCCACAGTGACTTTAGAATTTTCTTCGCTTTCAATATTACCGACCACCTTGCCATCAATGCGCAAGCTCTCTCCCACGACCATGCGACCGTAGATTTCAGAGGTTTTACCAATCAAGGTATCAAACCGTTCATTGGTAGGTATTAGTAGATTTGATTTTCTTTTGCCAAACATAGATGTCTCCAAAGACTGACTTATTTTAAATCTATAGTGAATAGTCTAATCCAATTTGAATTTGGCTCAATTGGCTTTAGGGGCAATTTGGAAAATTGCCTTAATATTCATACATGAACACAGAATTATTTGATTACCCCAAACAAGATGCTTCTGGGGCAACTTGCATTGCACAAGCTTGGGCAAAAACGCCCAAACCTCTTGAAACAGAAGAAAAAAAGCAGGTAATTCAAGCGATTAAATCTGAATTAACTCGTCAAAACGCGGTGTTAGTGGCTCACTATTACGTTGATGGCGACATTCAAGACTTGGCCTGGGAAACGGGTGGCTTTGTGGCTGACTCTTTGGAGATGGCTCGTTTTGGAAAAAATCATCCCGCTAAAAAGTTGATCGTAGCGGGTGTGAAGTTCATGGGGGAAACCGCCAAAATTTTGAGCCCAGAAAAAACTGTTCTCATGCCAGATCTTGATGCTACCTGCTCTCTAGATTTGGGCTGCCCAGCAGAAGACTTTAATCAATTTTGTGACGCCCACCCCGATCGTGAGGTCGTGGTGTATGCCAATACAAGTGCGGCAGTGAAAGCCAGGGCCGATTGGATGGTGACCAGCTCCTGCGCTTTGGCAATCGTTCATCAATTACACCAAGCGGGTAAAAAAATATTGTGGGCACCCGATCGCCACTTGGGTCGATACATTCAAGATCAGACTGGCGCAGACATGTTGCTTTGGGAAGGTCACTGCATTGTTCACGATGAATTCAAAGCGATTGAGTTAGAAACACTCAAAAAGAAACATCCCTTGGCTCAAGTGTTGGTTCACCCAGAGTCACCTGCACATGTGGTTGATTTGGCTGATGTGGTGGGATCAACTTCAGCCATGATCAAAGCAGTGGTTGAAGGCAGTGCCAAAGAATACATTGTCGCGACTGACAAAGGTATTCTGCACCGCATGCGCCAATTGGCTCCCGAGAAAATTTTGATTGAAGCTCCCACAGCTGGTAATAGCGCAACCTGTAAAAGTTGTGCTCACTGCCCCTGGATGGCGATGAACGGTCTTCAAGGCATTTTGGATTGTTTACTCAATCAATCAGGTGAAATATTGATTGAAGAGACAATTCGAGTGCAAGCAATCACTTGCATTGAAAAAATGCTTTCCTTTACTGCCAGTCACCCGGAGCTTTTAGCCAAAGCACAACATGGCTTTGTGAAAAATATCGGCGCTGCTTAAATTAGATAATTACTTATGTTTAATCACAACGAAACCTTGTTGGAGGCGCGCAAGCGCAATATTCAAGACGCACTGATGGAAGATATTGGCACTGGGGATTGGACTGCGCAATTGGTTCCAAATGACGGCGTCATTCAAGCCAAATTAATTGTGCGTCAAGCAGCGGTTCTCTGTGGCCAAGCTTGGTTTGAGGGATGCTTAAAACAACTTGATCCAGAATCCAATATCCAGTGGCACTATCAAGAGGGTGATTGGATGAAAGAGGACTCGACCGTTTGCGAAATCACAGCCAAACCACGGGCCTTGTTATCTGCTGAGCGCCCTGCTATCAATTTTTTACAAACTCTTTCTTGGACTGCCACGATCACCCGCCAGCATGTTCAAGCAATTGAGGGGGCTAGCCCCAACCCTCAAGGCTGCGCTGTTTTAGATACCCGAAAGACTATTCCAGGTTTGCGCCAAGCTCAAAAATACGCTGTGACTGTAGGTGGTGGCAAAAATCAACGCTTGGCTTTGTGGCACGGTATTTTGATTAAAGAAAATCACATCGCTGCGGCTGGTAGCGTGACAGCTGCGGTAAAGGCTGCTCAAGCACTGAACTCAGGGGTAGACATTCAGGTAGAGGTTGAAACCCTCACTGAGCTGCAAGAAGCTTTAAATGCTGGAGCCAAAAGTATTTTGATTGATAACTTCACCTTAGACCAAATGCGTGAAGCCGTCGCTATCACCAAAGGAGCTGCTCTTCTTGAAGCTTCTGGCGGCGTTGGCTTAGATCAACTCAGAGAAATTGCTGCCACTGGGGTTGATCGAATCTCGATTGGCAAGCTCACCAAAGATGTGATTGCGGTAGATTTTTCTTTACGCGTTCAGTAACGATTAATAGGCGTCAAAATCGTGGGGTAAGACACAGTCCAACTTTGAGGGTAATCGCGACTGAAATGCAAGCCACGACTTTCTTTGCGCATCAAAGCTGAACGAACAATCAATTCCGCACAACTCAATAGATTTCTGAGTTCAAGCAAATCTCGGGTCACCCGGAAATTTGCATAATATTCTTGAACTTCACTTTGCAAAAGCTCAATGCGATGCAAAGCCCTCTCTAAGCGGCGATTGGTTCTAACAATCCCCACATAGTTCCACATCAATAATCGCAACTCATCCCAGTTATGGGAAATCACCACACTCTCATCAGCGTCCTCAACCCGGCTTTCGTCCCAAGCCGGAACTTCTGGTGTCTCTTTTAAGGGATGTTGTTGAATTTGTGCAGCGGCTGACTTACCAATCACCACACATTCAAGCAATGAATTGCTGGCCAGTCGATTGGCGCCATGTAATCCGGTGTAGGTAGCTTCTCCCACGGCATATAAACCAGGCAAATCTGTTTTTCCTTCTAAATCTGTGACCACACCACCGCACGTGTAATGTGCAGCGGGTACCACGGGAATAGGTTCTTTAGAAATATCAATGCCCAAAGCAGCACATCTTGCATAAATTGTGGGGAAATGCTCCTTCAGAAAGGCGTCGCCCAAATGCGTTGCATCCAAGAGCACGTAATCCAAGCCATGCTTTTTCATCTCAAAGTCAATCGCGCGCGCAACAATGTCTCTGGGTGCTAATTCTGCGCGCTCATCGTGGCTGGGCATAAATCGCGTGCCATCAGGTAACTTGAGTTGAGCTCCCTCACCACGCAAAGCCTCAGTGATTAAAAAAGTTCTGTCTTGAGGGTGATACAAACACGTTGGATGAAACTGCACAAACTCCATATTGCCCACACGACAACCTGCACGCCAAGCCATTGCAATACCATCACCGGTCGCTGTTTCTGGGTTGCTGGTGTAACGGTATACCTTACCAACACCTCCCGTTGCCAAAACAACGGCTGAAGCAGAAATGGCTTCAATCTTGCCGCTAGAAATATCCAATGCGTACACGCCATAACAACGATCACTGCGAGCATTTTTTTTATTTTTTAAATGGCGATTGGTAATCAAATCTAATGCCATCCAACGTTCTAAGAGTTGAATGTTCGGATGGGCTTTCGCTTTATCCAATAGAACCTCATGAATGGCCTTACCTGTCGCATCCGCCGCATGGGCAATACGTCGGTGACTGTGACCACCCTCACGAGTCAAATGAAGACCTTTGGGACCTGCCGGATCAGTTGTAAATGGCACACCCTGAGTCACCAACCAATCAATGGCATCAGCACTGCGTTCGGCTATGTACCTGGCAGCAGCCTCAACCACCAAACCAGCCCCTGCCTCTACCGTATCTTTAACGTGAGCATCCACACTGTCTTGCTGATCCAAGACACCCACAATACCGCCTTGAGCCCAAGCCGTGGCAGACTCAGATAAACCTCGCTTGGCCATGATGATGACGCGTTGTGACTGAGCAAGCTCTAAAGCGACAGTGAGACCAGCCAAGCCTGCGCCAATCACCACAACGGGTAAGGATGGCTTGGTTGAAGTTTGTGTCATATGAGAATCTTAACTGGGTTCATGCCATCTTGGGTCAACCAAGCTTGGCCGCATGCTCGCGAGTTTCATGAAAGACAATTTGAGGCCAACGCTCTTGAGTAACCCTTAGATTCACGGCAGAACTCGCTAAATAGGCCAAGTTGTCAGCGGCATCTAATGCCAACTGATGCCCAGCGGATGAATTTTGAAAATCAGTCATGATTTTTTTATCGTCACAAGTCACCCAGCGCGCACAGTTGATACTCGCTGTATCAAAAACTGCATCGACGCCATATTCGTTCATCAGGCGACTGGCAACGACTTCAAATTGAAGTGCGCCCACAGCGCCCAAAATCAAATCACTGCTGTTCACAGGCTTGAACACTTGCACGGCACCTTCTTCGCCTAGCTGCTGCAAACCTTTTTGCAATTGTTTGATCTTCATCGGATTGCGAATCCTAGCCACCCTGAAAAAGTCTGGGGCAAAGTAAGGAATGCCTGTGAACTGCAAAGCCTCGCCCTCTGAAAAGCTATCACCAATTTGCATATTGCCATGATTGGGTAAACCGATGATGTCGCCTGCATAAGCTTCCTCTACTTGCTCACGACTAGAGGCCATGAAGGTCACTACATTGGACACTTTGACATCACGATTGATTCGCAAATGATTGATCTTCATGCCACGTTCAAACTTACCCGAGCAAACTCGCAAGAAGGCGATGCGATCTCGGTGCGCAGGATCCATGTTCGCCTGAATTTTGAAGACAAAGCCACTGAATTTTTCTTCACGAGGATCCACAGATCGAACCGTTGCATCTCGCTCTCGCGGTGCTGGCGCCCAATCTAACAAAGCATTGAGAATTTCCCGCACCCCAAAATTATTGATGGCAGAGCCAAAAAATACAGGGGTCTGTTGGCCACTCAAGAAACGTTGCAAGTCAAAAGGATGAGAGGCTCCTTGAACCAACTCCACTTCCATCTTGAGTTGTGCCATCTCATCGGGGAACATTTGATGCAAGTCTGAGTTATCAATGCCCTTCATCACGACAAACTCTTGATCGGCACGGTCATTACCGGCCGCAAAAAGCAGAATCTCATCACGAATTAAATGGTAAACACCGCGGAAATTTTTACCCATACCAATGGGCCAAGTGACCGGAGCACACTCAATTTTCAAAACTGACTCGAGTTCGTCCAACAACTCCATGGGATCTCGAGTCTCGCGATCCATTTTGTTCACAAAAGTAATAATCGGTGTGTGACGCATGCGACACACGTTCAAGAGCTTGATGGTTTGCTCTTCCACACCCTTGGCGGCATCAATCACCATCAAGGCAGAGTCAACTGCTGTCAACACGCGATAAGTGTCTTCAGAGAAATCTTGGTGACCCGGGGTATCCAATAAGTTGACCACATGATCACGGTACTCAAATTGCATCACTGAACTGGCCACAGAAATGCCCCGTTGCTTTTCAATCTCCATCCAATCCGAAGTAGCATGACGTCCGCTCTTACGAGCCTTCACAGTACCCGCCAATTGGATGGCCCCTGAGAACATCAAAAGTTTCTCAGTCAAAGTGGTTTTACCGGCATCAGGGTGAGAAATAATGCCAAAAGTCCTGCGTCTTGCGACTTCACGGACAATATCGTTGCTGTAATTCATAGGCTTTTCAATCAAATAGCCCTATAGTTTAGTTTAGACGGGCCATTCAGGTCATTTATTAAAATTAACCCAGATTTTGAATCCTTTAAGCCAGTGATATGAACGCCCCAAACGAAAAAAGAGAAGTTGCTACCCAAAAACATGACATCCGACCGACTCAATCGCTTGAGTTGCTCAAAGAACTGCATATTTTGACGCGTGATGGCAAGCTGAATCAGGACAGTCGTCGCAAATTAAAACAAGTCAATCACTTGGTTCAATTCATTGAACCCCTGCTTCAGGAAGTTCTGGCCAGAAAAAAATCACTCAGCCTAGTCGATCATGGTGCAGGCAAATCCTATTTGGGATTTATTTTGAATGATCTTTTTTGCAAATTACAAAAAGAGCCGATTCAGATTTATGGCATTGAGGTTCGCGAGGAACTGGTCAAAAGCTCTCAAGAGTTGGCTAAACGCCTCCGCTTTGACAACATGTCATTCCTTCACTTAAGTGCTGAAGAATCTTTGGCATCGCCTGCATTACCCACCGAGATTGATGTCGTCACTGCCTTACACGCCTGCAATACAGCCACCGATGACGCCATTCGATTTGCTTTGGCTAAGAATGCCAAACATGTTGTTTTGGTTCCTTGCTGCCAAGCTGAAGTTGCGGCCAGCCTTCGAAAAACCAAATCACACTCTTTAAAAAATGAATTATCTGAAATTTGGCGCCACCCCATTCATACACGTGAATTTGGAAGCCACATTACCAATGTGTTGCGATGCCTTCAACTGGAATCCCACGGATTTGATGTGACAGTCACAGAACTGGTCGGCTGGGAACATTCCATGAAAAACGAATTGATTATTGCAACGCAAAAAAATTTACCGGGCAAAAAAGCCAGTGAGAGAAAAGCAAAAATTCTGGAAGAAATTGGTTTGACTGGCTTGGCAGATCGATTTGCTTGAGCAGATTTGGATGAATGATCATGCCTGAGTTTTCGAATAGGCAATAAAAAAGGCTGCCTAGGCAGCCTTTTTTCTCATGAATGAGAAATTACTTGCGCTTGTTAACAGCGTCTTTGAATGCCTTACCAGCTGTGAACTTAACAGTCTTAGCTGCAGCAATCTTGATAGCTTCGCCAGTCTTTGGGTTACGGCCTGTACGAGCAGCACGCTTACCTGAACCGAAAGTACCAAAACCGATCAATTGAACTTTGTCACCTTTTGTAACAGCTTTAATGATTGTCTCGATAGATGTGTTCAAAACACGCTCAGCAGATGCTTTAGAAATGTCGGCGTCTTTTGCAATTTTTTCTACTAATTCAGCTTTATTCATTATTTACCTTTCAACATTGGAACTGGGAGTATATACAAGCAGTTAGAATTTTTATTAAAAATTTTATAACTGTTGTACTGCTCATATTAAATCACAGAATCTCTTTGGGAGCTAGTATTTATAACCTTCTTTAGGGTTTCACCTATGTAACACCTTGGGTTGCAGGCTTATACCAGAAAATTCGCCCATTTATTCAAGGCATGCACCGTTTTAAGGCGACATAACTTCCAAGCCGCCCATATAGGGTTGCAATGCTTTAGGAACTCTCACACTGCCATCGGCTTGTTGATAATTTTCAATGATCGCTACACCGGTTCTACCGACTGCCAATCCAGAACCATTGAGCGTGTGAACTAATTCAGGTTTTCCTTGACCCACTTTGAAGCGAGCCTGCATTCTTCTTGCCTGGAAGTCTCCCATATTGGAACAAGAACTAATTTCACGATAAGTATTTTGAGCAGGCAACCAAACCTCTAAGTCATAGGTTTTGGTACTACCAAACCCCATATCGCCAGTGCAAAGCAATACTTTTCGATAGGGCAATTCTAATTTTTGCAAAATGGCTTCAGCATTCGCCGTCAAGGCTTCTAATGCCACCATAGACTCCTCAGGTTTGGTAATTTGTACCAATTCAACTTTTTCAAATTGATGTTGACGAATCATGCCACGCGTATCGCGACCATAACTGCCTGCTTCAGATCTAAAACAAGGCGTGTGTGCTACAAATTTTTTGGGCAATTGCTCAGCGGGTGTAATCGTGTCACGCATCAAATTAGTGACAGGAACTTCAGCTGTTGGAATCAAATAAAAGTTTTCATAAGCAGCTTCAACCGATTCATCTTGATCATCACCACCGACTTTACGAGGCACCTTGAATAAATCTGCTTCAAACTTGGGCAACTGGCCCGTACCACGCATCGAATCGGCATTCACAATATAAGGTACATAGACTTCGTGGTAACCGACTTGAAGATGGTTGTCTAACATGAACTGCGCCAATGCACGATGCAAACGAGCCATGTGCCCATGCAAAACCGCAAATCTTGAACCAGTGACTTTGACCGCACTGTCAAAATCCAAGCCCATGGGGGTGGCTAGATCAACGTGGTCCTTGATCGGAAAATCAAAAGTGGGGGGCGTGCCCCAGCGAGTGATTTCTAAATTATGATTTTCATCCAGGCCCGTTGGCACACTCTCATGCGGAATATTGGGGATATTCATCAAAAAATCATTGAGATCAGATTGAATCACAGTCAATTTTTCAGTCAAATCAGCTAACTCTTGATTGACGCTACTTGATTCAGTCATTTCGGCAGAGGCGTCTTCCCCTTTACCTTTTTTCATACCAATGGCCTTCGCCAATTGATTGCGTTTGGCTTGCAACTCTTCAGTACGACTTTGAACTTGCTTGCGCTCAGACTCTAAAGCAATAAATTTATCTTTTTCCAAGATGAATTTGCGATCGGCCAAGCGTTTTGCAACCGCATCAATGTCCTTACGTAAAAGCTGAATATCAATCATGAAGTTCTCAATATAATTTTAATTATTGGGCATTTAAAACATCAGCCCCCGGCGGCGGGGTGAATTGAAATACATTCGCCCCCAAGCTTTGGTTAATCTGAATTTTACTCAGGTTAATGAGAACAATCGTACCAAAGTTATCGTGCAACTCGAGCCCAGCAGGTAGACCATTGCTCATCCCAATACCCATTCGGCTGTAGGGTAACTGGCGGTTATTTTTATTTTTAGACTGCAACTCAACCCAAAACATCCCACCCTTTTGACCCCCAGAAATCAAATCAAAATGCTCTTCAACTGCGACCTGGCCAAAAAGAATCGCTGCAGGACTAGCGCTCAAGCCTTTATCTGCGGCACGAATCGTGAGTTGATTCAAATCTTTATCCCACAATAAGAGTCTTTGCCCATCTGCAATAATTTTTTGCTCAAAAGGTTTGGTGGTCTCCCACACAAATTGTCCAGGTTTTTGAAAAACGAAACGCCCCTGACTTTTACGTAAAACTTTGGGCGCACCTTCACCGGTTTTAGAAGGTCTAATTTGCTGTTGAGAAAACTCTCCTTGAGCATTGTTGACTGTCGCAATGAATTCTTTGAATTGGCGAATGCCCTCATCGGCCATAACCACTGAAGATGCCCAAAGACTGGTCAAACAAGCCACGAGGCAACTCGTCACTTTTCTAAGAATAACCTTTTGCATGATCAATTGTCGCTTGGAGCCCGCACGAGAATATCTCGATTACCGTTACTACCCATCTTAGAAACCAAACCAGCCCGTTCCATATCTTCCAATAGACGTGCTGCTCGGTTATAGCCAATTCTTAAATGGCGCTGCACCAAAGAGATCGAGGCCCGTTTGTTTTCTAAAATAATCGCTACCGCTTGATCGTATAAGGGATCCGCTTCACCACTGGCAGATGCCTCACCACCCATCCCTGAATCCATTTCATTTTGAGGCTCCAAGATAGATTCAATGTAATTAGGTTCGCCATTCTTTTCTTTCAACCAAGTGACCACACGATGGACCTCATCATCCGTCACAAAGGCACCATGAACTCGGATTGGCAAACCCGTGCCCGGAGCCATATACAACATATCACCCATACCCAAAAGACTTTCAGCGCCTTGCTGATCCAAAATGGTTCGGCTGTCTATGCGGCTACTTACCTGGAAAGAAATGCGAGTAGGCACGTTGGCTTTAATTAAACCAGTAATCACATCCACACTAGGACGTTGGGTTGCCAAGACCAAATGGATGCCAGCAGCGCGAGCTTTTTGAGCAATGCGGGCGATCAACTCTTCAATCTTCTTACCAACCACCATCATCAGGTCGGCCAACTCATCAATCACAATCACAATCACTGGCGCTTTATGAAGCGGCTCAGGATCATCAGGGGTGAGACTGAATGGGTTGTATAGATATTCGCCTTTGGCCTCGGCATCCAAGATTTTTTTATTAAAGCCCGCCAAGTTACGAACACCAAATTTACTCATTAATTTATAACGGCGGTCCATCTCAATCACCGCCCAATTAAGAGCGTTGTAGGCTTGCTTCATATCAGTCACCACTGGGCATAACAAATGTGGAATGCCCTCATAAACCGACATCTCTAACATTTTTGGATCGACCATGATGAGACGCACTTCATCTGCCTTGGCTTTGTAAAGCAAAGACAAGATCATGGAGTTAATTCCCACGGATTTACCTGAACCCGTTGTACCAGCCACCAAGCAGTGCGGCATCTTGGCCAAATCAGCCACCACAGGCGCGCCCGCGATGTCCTTACCCAAAGATAAAGTCAATAAAGAAGCACTGTCGTTGTAAACACGCGAGCTCAAAATTTCAGTGAGATGAACTGCTTGACGATTGGGGTTGGGCAATTCCAATCCCATGCAAGTTTTACCTGGAATTGTTTCAACCACCCGCACACTCAAGACGCCCAAAGCTCTGGACAAGTCTTTTTGTAAGTTCACAATTTGACTGCCCTTCACACCCATGGCAGGCTCGATCTCATAACGCGTGATTACGGGACCTGGATGCGCAGAAATGACTTTGACTTCAATGTTGAATTCTTTGAGTTTTCTTTCAATGAGTCTCGAAGTAAATTCCAAGGTGTCCGCAGAAATGGTTTCCTTAACAGGAGGGACAGGGTCTAACAAAGAAAGCGGTGGTAATTCAGAATCAGCAATCTCGGCAAATAAAGGTTGCTGCTTTTCACGCTCAACTCGATCACTCTTCACCACGCTTAATGGAGCTCGGTAAATAGGCACAGGTGGCAATTCTTCAATTTTGACGCGCTCTTCTTCAACAATCTCTTCGCGCTCTTCGGCCGCCTGCTCACCGATGCGGCGATCTTCTTCAGATTCTCTTCTCTGACGCAAACGCATCCATGAGACCTCTAAAAAACGTCCAATTTGTTCAGCCAGCGTCAACCAAGAAAATCTCAAAAATAGAGACATGCCCATGGCCATCAAAACAAGCAAGACCAAAGTGGACCCCGTGAATCCCAAAGCCATTTGCAAAGGGTCGCCCAAAAGCTCGCCCAAAACGCCCCCAGGAGGTCTGGGCAAGTTCATGGTCATGCTGTGCATGCGAATCGACTCCAGCGCCATGCTTGAAGCCATCGTTAAGCCAAATCCCAGAAATCGGGGTAAGAAAGGTTCTGCTTCTAGGGCATTGCCAGGCAATTTAGCCGCAGTCAGCTCTTGCCATCCACGCACAGCTCGTTTGAGCAACAAGATGACCCACCAATAGGCAGACGCACCAAACACATAAAACAAAATATCTGCAAGCCAGGCACCAAGTCGCCCACCAATATTTGAAATATTGGCCACTTGATTCGCGTGCGACCAAGCAGGGTCACTTTTACTGTAGCTAGCCAATACTGCAAATAAAGCCAAGGTCAAAGCAGTAAATGCAATCCATTTGACCTCGCGGGTGAGTCGAGTCAAACGGGTTTCTGGTCCGCCATGTGCTGGCGGAGGATTTTGGGAGGATGCAATTCTGGCCATGTTCTCCTGATTGTAATCAACAAGAAACAATCAAAGTCTTATAATTACAAAATGAGCACAAAAAACATTAAACACGCAAAAGTATTGATCCTTGGCTCCGGCCCTGCCGGCTACACAGCAGCTGTTTACGCAGCCCGAGCCAACCTAGACCCTGTCTTAATCACTGGCATCGCCCAAGGCGGTCAATTAATGACCACCACTGAGGTGGAAAACTGGCCCGCCGACCCCAATGGAGTTCAAGGACCAGAATTAATGCAACGTTTTTTAGAGCATGCCGAGCGCTTTAAAACAGAAATCGTTTTTGACCACATCCATACGGCAGCCCTCACTGAAAAACCGATTCGGTTAGAAGGTGATGCGGGCACTTATACCTGTGACTCGCTAATCATTGCTACCGGAGCTTCTGCACAATACCTCGGCTTGCCAAGTGAAGAAGCCTTTATGGGCAAAGGTGTATCTGCTTGCGCCACTTGTGACGGTTTCTTTTACAGAAATCAAGATGTGTGCGTGATTGGTGGCGGAAATACGGCGGTTGAAGAAGCCCTTTATTTAGCCGGCATCGCCAATAAAGTCACCGTGATTCATCGTCGCGATAAATTCCGTGCTGAACCGATTTTGATTGACCGTTTGATGGCCAAGGTGGCTGAAGGCAAAGTAGCCATTGAGTGGAATAGTCACCTAGATGAAGTATTGGGCGACAACACAGGTGTGACAGGGGTTCGAATTGCAAATGCCCAAGGTGTTAAAAAAGACATTCCTCTTAAGGGTGTTTTTGTGGCAATTGGCCATAAACCGAATACAGATTTATTTGTAGGTCAATTGGATATGGAAAATGGCTATCTCAAAACCAAAACTGGTTTAGTCGGTAATGCCACTGCCACCAATATCCCTGGAGTTTTTGCAGCGGGTGACGTTCAAGACCACATCTATCGTCAAGCTATTACCAGTGCGGGCACTGGTTGCATGGCGGCTTTAGATGCTCAACGTTATCTAGAAACTCTCTAAAACAAAGAGTAGCGGTTCAAAACAAAGAAGCCCAGAAAATTCTGGGCTTCTTTGTTTGTGGGTTTCTGTTTTTTTAAACAGCGTTATTTAGACAGCCGACTCGTTGGTCTCACCTGTTCTGATGCGAATCACTTGCTCAATAGGGGAAACAAAAATCTTTCCGTCTCCAATCTTGCCGGTGTGCGCGGATTTAACAATGGCATCAATCACAGCCTCAACACGGTCATCGGCAACCACCACCTCGACTTTAATTTTTGGCAAGAAATCAACCACATACTCGGCACCACGATAGAGTTCGGTATGACCTTTTTGACGCCCAAAGCCCTTCACTTCAGTCACAGTCAAACCTGTAACACCTAATTCAGCCAAACCTTCACGAACTTCATCTAGTTTGAATGGTTTAATGATTGCAGTCACTTGTTTCATCGTTGTCTCCTAAAGCTTGATTTAGATAATACCTAAATTTTTTGAATACGGATGAATCTTAAGCCCTAAATTGATTGGTGATAGGGTAACGCCAGTCACGACCAAAAGCCCGCTGAGTAATTCTGACACCAATGGGGGCTTGACGACGCTTGTATTCATTGATTTTGATCAGTCGTGTCACTTTTTCAACATCAGCCGCCAAATAACCTTTGGCAATAATCGCTTCAATTGATTCATCTTGCTCCATGTAAAGACTCAAAATGGCATCCAAGACTTCATATTCTGGCAAGCTATCTTGATCTTTTTGATCAGGTCTTAATTCTGCGGAAGGGGCGCGCGTCAAAATTCTCTCTGGAATCACAGGAGCAATGGAATTGCGGTAATGACATAAGCGATAAACCAAGGTTTTGGCAATGTCTTTGATCACGGCAAAACCACCCGCCATGTCACCATACAGCGTGCAATAACCCACGGCCATTTCACTCTTGTTGCCCGTGGTCAAAACAATTCGGCCTGATTTATTGGACAAGGCCATTAACAAGGTTCCGCGAACACGGGCCTGAATATTTTCTTCAGTGGCATCCACAGGCAATCCATCAAACTCTTTTGCCAGTGACGCATCAAAAGCATCCACCATCGGTGCAATATTGATTTCGTCGTATTGCACCCCTAAATTTTCAGCCATTTGGCGCGCGTCAATCCAGGAAATATCGGCGGTATAGCGTGAGGGCATCATGACTGCTCTGACTTTATCTGCGCCCAAAGCATCTACCGCAATCGCCAACACCAGAGCAGAATCAACCCCTCCAGATAAACCAATAATCGCTCCAGGAAAACTATTTTTACCTAAGTAATCTTTTACCCCCAAGACCAAGGCGTTGTAGACCTGGGCTTCCATGGACGGCAACTGAGTCATTTCTGATTGAACAAGATCGTGATCTTTAAATTCAATCACCCCAAAGCTTTCTTGGAACTGAGGCAAACAAGATACCAATTGCCCCGATTGATTGAGAGCGAAAGAAGCGCCATCAAACACCAATTCATCTTGACCGCCCACAGCATTCAAATAAATAAGAGGCAATTCAGTTTCTAGAACAATGGCTCTGGCAACGTCCTCACGAAGGTTCTGTTTTTCTAAATGATAGGGCGAGGCGTTTGGAATCACCAACAACTCTGCACCATGATGCTTGGCTTGAGCAGCAGGTCCGCTATGCCAGGCATCCTCGCAAATGATGATGCCTACTTTGACCCCATCTAGATCAATCACACAAGGATCCTGACCAGGCTCGAAATAACGTACCTCATCAAATACTTCATGGTTGGGTAATTTTTGCTTGGCGTAGCTAGCCAACACCTCGCCACGGTAAAGAACACTGGCCATGTTTTGGAGCCCAACCGATGTGCGTTGGGGGTGCCCCACCAGCACTCTCAAGTTTGGATAAATCGCTAGATCTTTGGCCAAAGCTTTTAACTGAGCATCCACCGCCTGAATAAAGGCATCTCTGAGTAATAAATCTTCTGGTGGATAACCTGTAAGGGATAACTCAGGCGTTATTAGCAATTTAGCGTCTTGCGCACTCGCCTGCTTAGCGGCTTCCAAAATGAGTTGCGTGTTTCTTGGCAAATGGCCAAGAACTGGATTAGATTGAGAGAGGGCAATAAAAAACGGAGGCATGGACATCATTATCCCATTGCCTCCGTTTCGAGTCAGTAGACCGAAAAGTCTAATTACTTGGTTTTGTTGTAGCGCTCTACACTGCTCAAAATTTCTTTGTGAGCTGCTTCAATGCCTTCCCAGCCCTTTACCTTGACCCATTTGCCTTTTTCTAAATCTTTGTAGTGCTCAAAGAAATGTTGAATTTGTTGAGTCACGAGTGGGTTAAGGTCTTCCATTTTTTGAATATTGGCATACATTGGCAGAATTTTTTCTGTCGGTACAGCCAATAATTTAGCGTCACCACCGGATTCATCATCCATGTGCAATACACCCAAAGCACGGCAAGTAATCACCACGCCAGGAGGAATAGGGAAAGGGGTTAAAACCAACACATCCGCAGGATCTCCATCTTCAGACAAAGTTTGCGGAATGTAACCATAGTTGCATGGATAGTGCATGGCTGTACCCATGAAGCGATCTACGAATACTGCACCAGACTCTTTGTCCACTTCGTACTTCACTGGATCAGAATTCATAGGAATTTCAATGATCACGTTGAATTGATCTGGGATCTTAGAACCCGGTTGAACGTTATTTAAGCTCATGTTTTCTCCATGCAAAACGATTGAATTGGGACGAATCTTAGCAAAGCAACCCATCAGTTCCCTGACGGCTTATTTATGCAGTGCAGCAATAAAGGTGAAAGTATGGCATAATCCGTTTTGTAGTATGAAACATCGCCCCCAGCCAGAGTTCTAATTGAGAGAACTGCATGCCTTTTTGTTTGTCTGTTGGTCGATGCCTTAATTGACCAAACCACAGAAAGGACATCCCTTCCAAGGGATGTGCGCCAGTATGACTATTAGTTTTAAAGAATTGGGCTTGGCCCAACCCCTCCTTCAGGCCACTGAGGCCCTAGGCTATACGCAAGCCACACCGGTTCAGGAAAAAGTAATCCCTGCAGCCTTATCAGGTGGCGACTGGATGGTGAGCAGCCAAACCGGTAGCGGAAAAACAGCGGCATTCTTGTTGCCTCTCCTTAACCAATTGATGGCAGCCAATCCAAATGGCAAACCAATTCCAGGTCGTGCCGAACCCCAAGTCTTGGTTTTGTGCCCAACACGTGAACTGGCTCAGCAAGTCAGTGCTGACGCCATCAATTTAGTGAAGTTTGCGCGCGGTATTCGCATTGCAACCATCATGGGTGGCATGCCTTACGGTAAGCAAATTTCTCAAATTAAAGGTGCCAACCTAGTGGTTGCCACACCAGGTCGCTTGCTGGACCTTAGCAACAGTCGCGCCATTCGTCTTGATAAAGTGAAATGCTTGATCGTGGACGAAGCTGATCGCATGTTAGATCTTGGTTTCCAAGATGACATCGAAGCGATTCATGAATTGTGCGCCCAACGCTCTCAAACATTGATGTTCTCAGCAACATTTGCGCCACGCATCATGCAATTGGCCACAAGTTTGATGAATAACCCTGGTCGCATCGAATTAGCCAGCGCGCAAGACAAACATGAAAATATTGCACAAACTTTGCACTGGGCTGATAGCGTGGCTCACAAGCACAAGTTATTGAGTCATTGGTTGTCAGATCCAAGCATGGAGCAAGCCGTAGTTTTCGCAAGCACACAAGTTGATAGTGAAACCATTGCTGATTCATTGCGTGCCGACGGCCACGAAGCAACCGCCTTACACGGCGCCATGCCTCAAGCAGTTCGTAACCGCCGTTTACAGTCATTGCGTAAAGGTCAAACACGTATTTTGGTGGCAACGGATGTTGCTGCTCGTGGTATTGACGTTCCAACCATCACACACGTGATCAACTTTGGCTTACCTATGAAAGCTGAAGACTATGTCCACCGCATTGGTCGAACAGGTCGCGCAGGACGCAGTGGTGTTGCCATTACTTTGGCAGAACATCGCGATCGCTCAAAGATCCGTGCAATTGAGCAATACACCAAGCAACCATTGCAAGCGGAAGTAATTCCAGGTCTTGAACCTCAAGAAAAATCTCGCAAGCCAGCCCATCGCCCAGGCTCTGGCCGCCCCGGCAGATCTTTTGGCGGCAAGGGTGCCAGCAATGCATCTAACCGTCAAGGACAGGGTCAGGGTCAAGGCAAAACTTTCAAACAGAATCATTTTGCAAAACCTACGGGTCCTAAGTTTGCTGGTTCAGGTAAACCATCGTCAGGTCCAAAATTTGGCGGTGGCAAATCATCGGGTCAAAAGCGCTCATTTGCTTAAATGAAAAAACTTCGCCAGTCTTGGGTGAATCTCAATCACGTGGCACTGCATGCAGTGCCACAGATTTGGCAAGACTGGTTAAGCGATGGAAGTTCTTTAACGCAACTGATTGCTCACAAAACTCAATCAACTGTCAGCGTTGAAGTTTTAACAGACCGCATTCAGAACTTACTCCAAGACGAATCTGTCTTATTTAGCAAACCCATCCATCGTTGTCGCATTCGCGAGGTCTATCTTTGCGTGAATGATGTTCCTGTGGTTTTTGCTCGCAGCGTTTTACCTACTGCAAGCTCCACGGGAATCAATCGTGAAGTTTTACAGTTAGGTAGCAAACCCTTGGGCGAAGTTCTTTTTAAAAAGGGCAAAGCACCGATTGTGTTTCGTCAAATCACAGAAGTTCCAGGATTGGGGTGGGGTCGAAGAAGCCTGTATCAATTAAGAGGTCACCCACTGCTTATCAGTGAATTCTTTTTACCCGAGTTAATCCAGCAAATAAAGAACTAAGAACAATTAAAGAACGTATTTGTTAAGAGTAAATAAAAGAAGTAAACAAATAAGTAAATAAAAAACTGCCTAAGGTTTTAGACCTTAGGCAGTTTTTTTAATCTCTTGATTTAGCTGAGTGGGATTTAAATCACAAAAGGTAACCCACGTGAGCTGCAGCCAATGCGAACAAAATCGCCAAGCAAGTAGCTGCTGCCAACATCACGACTAAAGTGATGATTTTTTTATTAATTTCTTCTTTACTCTCGGTGTGCCATTCGTTCATTTAGAGCTCCCTGGTTAAAAATGATCCTATGGGGCATATTATCCATGAAAAAGACCTATTATTTGATATTTATCAAATTTCGGATCTGAACAATGACTTCCGTGGGGGTGAGGCCAATAGGTCCAATCCCTTGATTGACAAGCAGATCTGCAGCCTCTGAATGAAGCTCAACCGCCAAAGAGCTAGCCTCATAGGCATTTAACTGATGTCTTAACCCCTGACTGATGAGTGCCCCAATGACGCCTGTTAGAACATCCCCCATGCCGCCTACGCCCATGCCAGGATTACCTTTCATACAGACTTGTGTGAGTTGATCTGGGGCCCCAATCAAGGTTTGATGACCTTTGAGCACCACAATCGCATGGGTTAATTCAATCAAATTTTGAAGAGCTTGTTCACGATTTTTTTGAACGGCTTCTGCAGTTATTTTTAATAAAGCGCCAGCTTCCCCAGGATGAGGAGTCAACACAGTACTTAAAGGAGGTCTGGCTTTTAAACACGCCAACAAATCTGCATGTTGGGCCAATAAATGAATGGCATCCGCATCCAATACTACCGCTTGTTCTGATTGCAATGCTTCATACAGCAATTGTTTTGATAAATCACTTTGACCCAAGCCAGGGCCTATGGCCACTACATCGGGATTCATTTGATTGATGAGGCCAGAGTGAGCCAAGCCAATCATCAACTCTGGCTGATCTTCAATCACTGACGCAGCATTTTCATCTAGAAACCCAATCACAATCCATCCAGCCCCTGTATACAGGGCCGCTCTTGCAGCCAATAAAGCGGCTCCAGTCATGCCTGGGGCACCCCCAATCACCAACACCTTGCCCGCATGACCTTTGTGCTCATGAGCTTGCCTTTGAAGGCGAGGTAAATAGTGGAATGAGTTAAGAATATGGGTGCTCATGAAAATCATCTAAAAAGTCTATACTTGAGATTACAACAAAAATGGAGACAAGAATGAATTTACATTTGTATTACTGCCCAGGCACATGCTCTTTTGTACCGCATGTGATGTTAGAACTTGTCAAGGAAAGTTCAGGGCAAGCCTATGATGGCACGGTCATCAATTTGAAGAATGGCGAACATTTAAAACCCGAATACAAAGCGATTAACCCAAGAGGTCAGGTACCTGCTTTGATTGTTGATGGTCAATTACTCACGCAAGTGGTGGCCATCACCAATTTCTTGAATGATACTTTTCCAAAGGCTCAAATTTTTCCTAACAACACCATGGATAAGGCGCAAGCACTTTCCATGTTAGCTTGGATGAACAACACGGTTCACCCAACTTTCACTCGCGTGTTCAGGCCCGAGCGCTTTGGTGATGAAGCTGGTAAACAAGGTGTCAAAGAAATGGCCTTAGAAACATTCAAAGGATATCTCAGCGAAATTAATCAATTGGTTTCCAAAGGACAATCATTTATTTGTGGTTCACAATTAACTCCAGCAGATATTTATGCGATTGCATTCATTCGCTGGGCTGGTCTAGCAGGAATCAACCCCGAGCAATATCCTCATTACGTGAGCTATGCACAAGGAATATCTAACTTGCCAGCTGTTTCACGCATCATGGAAAAAGAAGGCATTCAATTAAAAACTTTTGTGGGTAAGTAACTTTTTAAAAGTTACTACTCAATTGCATCAATGGTTCAGAACATCCTAAGTATGTCTGGACCATTTTTTTAACAACAAAGCATTTCCCACCACGCTCACACTAGATGCAGCCATGGCAGCGCCTGCCAACATGGGCGACAAGTAGCCCATCGCAGCCAAAGGAATACCCACCAAGTTATAAATAAACGCCCAAAAGAGATTCTGTTGAATCTTTTGCCAAGTTTTCTTAGAGATTTCTATGGCATCTGGCACCAAACCAGGATCGCCTCGCATTAAAGTAATGCCTGCGGTATGCATGGCGATATCACTACCTGTCGACATAGCAATGCCCACATCAGCTGCTGCTAAAGCGGGGGCGTCGTTGATGCCATCGCCCACCATCGCAACAAATTGATTGTGATCATTGGATTTTTCTCGCTGAGGTGTCAATGCTTGAGTTCTAAGTTTTTGAATTAAATTCGCTTTGTCTGCAGGCAGTACTTGCGCATAGACTTCGTCTATGCCAATTTGCTGAGCAATCACATCGGCCACTACTTGGTGATCACCTGAAATCATGACAGTTTTGATATTCATTGCTTTTAAGCGCCCAATCATGTCTTTCACGCCCGGCTTAAGCTCATCCCCAAACGCAAGCAAGGCGAGCAAGAAACCATTGACCGAATTAGATTCGCGAGAGTTTTTCTTTGAGAAGTTAACTAAACAAGAAACACTCTGACCTTTTTGCAAATAAGGCTGCGCCCATTGTTGGATAGACTCAAAATCAGTGGGGGTCATACTGGCTTGCAAAGCATGCCAACTAATGAATCCAATCTCACATCCTTGATACGCACCTGACAAACAAGTACCCTTCACACCCTGACCCACTTGTGCACTCACCGATGAAAATTTTTCGGCTTCGGCCTGATGAGCTTGCCCATACTCAACCATCGCCTTTGCTAAAGGATGTTCGCTACCCAACTGAAGACCCACGGCCAATCCCAGAAGCTCTGCATCCGTTGACTGATTTGAAGACGAGGTCAGATTTTGAAAACTCACCACCTTAGGCTTACCCTGAGTCAAGGTACCTGTTTTATCAAATGCAATGACCTTGAGTTTGTGAGCGAGCTCAAGAGCTTCGGCGTCTTTGATCAAAATACCTAATTTGGCAGCAACTCCGGTGCCCGCCATGATGGCTACTGGGGTGGCCAAACCTAGGGCACAGGGACAAGCAATCACCAAGATGGCTACTGAATAAAGCAAGGCATGCTCAAATTGATTCAGTACAAAAAAGTGAACTAAAAAATTTAAAAAAGCTATGCCCAAAACCACCGGCACAAACCAAGCACTGATTTGATCAACGGCGCGTTGAATGGGTGCTTTTTTTGCTTGAGCATTTTCGACCATTTGAATTAACTTGGCCAGAGTACTGTCCTCACCCACACCTGTTGCCCGAATAATCAATCGACCGGAACCATTCATGGAGCCACCAGTAACCAATGAGTCAACTGATTTATTGATGAGTCTAGACTCTCCTGTCAACATGGATTCATCCACTTCGCTTTGACCTTCTAGCACGATGCCATCAACAGGCAAACGCTCCCCAGGCAAGACCAAAACCCAATCATTGGGCAAAATTTGAGAGATTGAAGTCTCGGTGAAGTCCAGTTGAGCCATATCACGCTTTATCAACAACTTCACTTGATCAGGCCACAAAGCCTGTAAAGCTGTAATGGCTTGGGTGGTCTCTTTTTTAGCCCGAGACTCAAGCCACTTACCCAACATAACCAATGCAATCACTATCGCAGAACTTTCAAAGTAGAGTTCATGCGCCTCAAAAGCACTTCCCCAATCCGATAAATACCACTGATACAGACTCAATCCATAGGCTGCAGAAGTACCGATTGCCACCAGTAAATCCATATTGCCTGAACCATTGCGTAAAGCTTTCCACCCAGCCACATAAAAACGTGAACCTAAAACAAATTGAACAGGGGTGGCCAATAAGAATTGCACCCATGCTGGCAACATCCAATGCACCCCAACTGTCATCATTAGCATCGGCAACATCAAAGGCAAGGACAAAGCCATTGCCAATGCAACAGCCAAACCGCCCTGCAAACTCAAGATACTTTTAGGGGGTGTTTGATTGTTAAATTTTTGAGCAAGACTAGCGCCGAATCCGGCAGATTCAACTGCAGCGATCAGGGAAGGTAATGCAACGGTCGATTCCCCTAGCCTGATTTGTGCTTTTTCTGTAGCCAAGTTAATACTCGCTGCCTCCACCCCAGGAACTTTGAGTAAAGACTTTTCAACCCGGGCCACGCAAGAGGCACAGGTCATACCTTCAATTTTTAAAGTGACTAATTCGCTCATGCGATTCATAATGGAATCAAGTAAGATTTATTGATTGTCCTACGAATACAAGAAAGCTCAAAATGACACTCACCTTAACGGTTAAAGGCATGAACTGCGGTCATTGCACCAAAACCATTACTCAAGCCATTTTAAAAATTGATCCTCAAGCAGTGGTTGAGACCAATATTCCTGAACAATTAGTAACAATTACTAGCTCTTTACAAGCTTCCGCATTAAGTGCAGCAGTGACTGAGGCTGGTTACGACGTGATCGCGACTCAATAATGGATCTCGCCAATATCATTCAAACGGTGGCCATTTATGCCATTCCAGTCATTTTTGCCATCACTTTGCATGAAGCAGCCCACGGCTATGCGGCCAAACAATTGGGCGACAACACCGCATACGCACTTGGGCGAGTGACACTCAACCCCATCAAACACATTGACCCAGTCGGTACCATCGTGGTGCCATTGGTTTTGTATTTTGCAACTGCGGGTAGTTTTTTATTTGGCTACGCCAAACCAGTCCCTGTTCGCTTTGGAAATTTAAAGCATCCGAAAAAGGACATGATTTGGGTGGCTTTAGCGGGACCCGCCTCCAATCTGGTTCAAGCGATTGGATGGGCAATTGCTTACTTGTTGTTGGTCAAAGTCTCTTTGTCAGAACGCTTCTTTTTAGAAATGTGCCAAGCTGGCGTACTAGTGAATGTGGTGATGTTTGCCTTTAACCTATTCCCACTTCCCCCCTTAGATGGTGGGCGAATTTTGGTGGGGCTGTTACCATGGAAACAAGCGGCCTTGGTTTCTAGAATTGAGCCGTGGGGCTTTTATATTGTATTGGTCATGGTTTTGACAAATATCATCAGTACACTCTGGATGCGCCCCGTGATGTCAAGTACCTATTGGTTTTTAGATCACTTACTCATACCGTTTCGATTGATTTTTTAGGAGATAACCATGCGTCAACCAATAATCATTGCTAGCTTACTAGCAGCACTTACTCTACCAACAGCAGCACATGCCCAATTTGCCAAATCTGAAGATGCGATTAAATATCGTGCAGCCACATTTGTGGTCATGGGCAATCATTTTTCTAGAATTGGTGCGGTTGTCAAAGGCGAAAAACCTTTTGACAAAAATGAAGTGGCCGCCAATGCTGCTATCGTAGCCAGCTTGGCTCATTTGCCATGGCAAGCTTTTGGCCCAGGCACTGAAGGGGGCAAATCGTTGCCAGAGATTTGGAAAGAAATGGATAAGTTCAAAGCAGGTGGCGAAAAAATGCAAAAGGCCGTAGCTGATCTGAATACCGCTGCCAAATCAGGCGATTTAGATTCAATCAAGAAAGCTTTTGGTGAGGCAGGTAAATCTTGTAAAGCCTGTCACGATAACTATCGTAAGAAGTAATACAGAATGACTGCTATGGCTATGAAAATAGCCATAGCTTTGAATCGCAAAAATTGATGGTCTGGCGCATCGAGTATTTGCTTAGATTGGCTCTCTGAAAACTCTTTATGACCATTGATCATGGGTCGAATCAGATCAATGCCCTTCCATCGTTTGTAATAGATGATGGCAGCCACATGAATCGCCACCAAGCCAAGCAGGACCCACTCGTTCCAACGATGCAGTGAGGTCAACCACTCTACCCAAGAAGAAGACACATACTTCACCAAGGGGCCATCAAAGGCAATGTCATCCGAAGCGAATAGGCCTGCCAGAGATTGCGCCAAAAATAGTCCTATCAATGCTAAGACTGAGAGTGCTCCCAAAGGACTGTGGCCAGGTGTTTCATGGCCACTCTTTAAATACTCAAGAATGGCCCGTGGTCCTTTAACAAATTGAGAAAACTTCGCATAACGCGAACCCCAAAATCCCCAAACAATTCTAAAAAGTAACAGTGCCAAAACAAAGTAACCCAAACGCGCATGCCAAATCATGGCATTACCACCCAACTTAACAGTCACAAAACTGCCCATCACAGCCAACACCAAGAGCCAGTGAAAAAGTCTTAAAGGAAGATCCCAGATACGAATTTTCATGAAGTATTTAAATTGGTTTACGATGTCTCTATGCGCAAATATATTTCTTTTTTATTCATTTCGTTAACAACTGCATTGATTTTAAGCGCTTGCGCCAATCAACCGGTGTACCGTCAATCGTCACAAACACTCCAAACTGTAGCCTCAGTGGATATCAATCGTTACTTAGGTAAGTGGTATGAAATTTATCGCTTACCCAATTGGTTTGAAGACACTGACTGCATTACAGTCTTTGCTGAGTATGCCTTAAGAGATGATGGCCGTCTCAGCGTTTTGAATACGTGTCAAAAGGTCTCTAAGACTCAGGTGGCCAATGGCATTGCTAAAGTGGTTGAAGGCAGCCAGAATGCCAAGTTAAAGGTATCTTTTTTTAGACCTTTTTACGGCGATTACTGGGTCATTGATTTGGCAGAAGACTACTCGTGGGTATTGGTTGGAGAACCCTCTGGAAAATACTTCTGGATCTTAGCCAGACAAAAGCAACTAGACCCCAAATTGGAAGAATCCCTACTTCAAAAGGCTGAGAAATTAGGCTACTTAAGAAAAGATCTAATCAAGCCAAGCCATTCAATGTGATGAATTAATGGCGAGATAAAACATCTTTGCTGGTGCGCTCTTGACCTTCAGCAAAGTGTTTATAGCAAAGCCCTGCGCCCGTTTGATTTCTGATCTTTTTGGCGTCCTCTTGCATCCTGTACATGGTATTAAAGCAATCCATGCGAGACTCAAACTGATACGTTTTAATTTCTGAGGGTTTATTGTTTTTTAATAATGTGAACTCTAAAGTCCAATGCATATCACCCATGACTGGGGGCGCTTCTTTGTGACCTAACTGACAGGCCGACAAAAAAATTGCGCTCAGCAGAATGAGTTTTTTCATGGCTTCAGTTAATGCCCCATTTTTAGATTGTCATGATGGTGCTGGTTAGGCACCAAGAATGATCCAATTAACATGCCCACTGCACTGGCCAATAAACCCAATAAATGGGGATCAACCACCAACTCAGCTTCAGTGAACTCCAATAACAACCATACACCCAAACCAAAGGTAATGGCAAGCGCAGCGCCTAAGTTGCTGGCTCTTTTCCAAAATAAGCCTGCCGCCAATGGCACAAATGCACCGGCTAAAGTGATGCGGTAAGCATGTTCAACCATCGTATGAATCGATGCATTGGTGTAAACAGCATAAAAAGTCACAATACAAGCAAAGCATGCTACGGTTAATTTGGTTGCCCATAAGAACTGTCGGTCACTCATGTGAGGCACCACCGATTTGAGAATATTCTCTGAAAATGTGACTGAAGGCGCTAGCAAAGTTCCTGAAGCTGTACTCATGATGACGGACATCAATGCCCCAAAGAAAATAACTTGAATCACAAAAGGCATTCTTTCTAGAATCAGCATGGGCAAAATTAATTGAGAATCTTTGCCTAAATATCTTGCCACCAAATCTGGGTCAATCATGTTGGCTGAATATGCCAAAAATAAGGGTACAGCAGCAAAGAAGAAATAAGAAATACCTCCTAAGGTCGTTCCCCAAACAGCCACTCGTTCGTTCTTGGATGAATTGACTCTGGCAAATACATCTTGTTGGGGGATTGATCCCAGACCCATGGTGACCAAAGCACCCACCCACGTAATCATGTCTAGCCAATCTAATTTAGGTAAGAACTCAAACTTACCCTCGGCCGCAGCACTGCTGATGACTTTATCCATACCGCCTGCCATGTCACCAGCAATCCAAGTAACAATCAAAAGACCAATGACAATCACAATCATTTGAACAAAGGTCGTGATTGCAACTGACCACATACCACCAAACAATGTGTACAAGAGCACCACAGCTGAACCAATCAGCATGCCCTGCGTTTGGCTAATCACTCCATAGGAGAGCACATTAAAGACGAGACCTAGAGCAGTCACTTGGGCAGCCACCCAACCCAAATAAGAAATCACAATACACAAAGACAGAATCATTTCTGTTTGCTTGTTGTAACGAATTCTGAAAAAGTCCCCTAAGGTCAATAGGTTCATGCGATACAAAGGTCTTGCAAATACCAAACCAAAAATCACCAAACACAATGAAGCCCCTAAAGGATCAGAAATCAATCCCCGAAATCCACTCTCAAGAAATGTGGCAGATATGCCTAAAACAGTTTCAGCACCAAACCATGTAGCAAAGACCATCGCTAAAACCATGTGCAAAGGCAAATTGCGACCCGCAGTGATGTAATCCTTAGCGCTATGAACTTTTCTGGCACTCAAAAGACCAATGGCAATAGAGGCCAATAAATAAATCGCAACCAACCAAAGCAACATATTTAATCCTTTTATTGAATCTGCTTGATTCGCGGATTATAGAGGAGCAAAGTCTTGTTTTGATGATAAAAAAGCCATGCATTGCATGGCTTTTGGAGTGGCGCTGAATTCAATCAACGCTTACTTGTTTTTCGAGCAGTTGATTTACGAGCAGCTTTTCTAACTGGGGCTTTCTTGACCGCTGTTTTAGTGGCGACTTTGGATGCTGACTTTGCAGACTTGGCAGCACCTGAGGCCATTTTTTCCATTTTGGCGATACCCTCTTCAGCTGCCTCAGCCGCTTGCTTGGCCATCTTACGACCTTCTTTTAAAACCTTATGCCCCGCATCGGCGACATCGCGCACGATGTCTGTGAATTTATCGGATCCAGCAGGTAGATTTTTACTCGCTGCTTTGAGCCAATCCTCCATGGCTGAACGAGCCTTATTCAGATGTTTTTCAACTTCATCGGCCGCCTCATCTTCCATGGTTTTTAGCAAACTTTTGATTTTTTTCTGATAGCTGTTCATGCGTTGCACAGCCTCTTCAGAAAACTTTTCCTGTAAAGCTTTTAATTTAGCTACGTCATTGGTTGCGGCTTCTTTGGCAAACGTTTTTGCGTGCGCCATACTGGCTTTGATTTCTTCTGCTTGGTGCTCACTTAACTGTTTAGCAGTTTCAAGTAAGCGGTGCGATAAAGAAAATAGTTCTTTGGCACGCTCTTGTTGCCATTTCATGAATTCTTGTTGTGATGACATAAGGACCCCCTATAAAAGATTGACTTTTTAATCCTATACCTAATTAATCAATTTGCCAAATTAAATGACAGAATTCTTTGGATAGCATCAATGACTAACTATCTTTTGGAATGTCTTTTGGATATTGGCTTAGATTTTGTTTGATCTTGATCTAAAAAATGACTCATGTTTTCAACACTTTTTTCAAAGTTGGCAAATGAATCTGCAGTGCTGGCCCTAATCAGTTCAAAGTTCTGAAGTGCTTGACTGAATGCCATTTTGAATACAGAGACATAAGGTTCAGATCCTGCAGGAGCATTGGCGGTGGCGTCATTGACAAAATGAATCAGATCATTTTTTGATTGCTGAATCAGTGATTCGGCCAATCGAGTCAACTCTTGATGATTACTTTTCATGACTTGAGCAACTTTAGCTTGATAATCTTTTACCTGAGCGGCTGCATCTTGTAAAACTTGTGCCTGAATTAACTCAAATGCTTCTTGAGGATTTTTAACCTTAAGTAATTCAGTCACTTTTTCTTGAAAGGCTTGCGCCATCTGCTGAGCCGCTTCTTGATTAATTTTTGCAATCAATTGAGCGCTCTTGACTGCAGATTGAGCGATTTCTTGGGATGATTGAATGGCTTGCTGCTGACGATCAGAGGCATTTAAACCAGGCTTTGACTGGCTAGAATTTTTTCTCATGGGGTCTCTCGCTTTCTTGAAAATTGAGATACTTCCAATCTAACAGTCATTAATTGCGCAATCAATGACTATTTGAGTCAAGTTGAATAAGAAAAACCCCTAGAGGCAATAAAAAAAGCCACCACAGACAATCTGGGTGGCTTTCGTACTACTGGTGGGCCCTCGCGGACTTGAACCGCGGACCAAAGGATTATGAGAACAGAAAACCGGGCTTGAACTCCATAAACAGGGTCTCTACAAGCTGAATATATCGATGTGTAGTGTTATTTGTAGTATTTTTGATTTTTAAAAAGCGTAGTGTTATCAGCAAATTAAGGGGAGCTCAATCAATAACCTTTTGAATGGTTTTTTGCGTCAATTGATAAAATTTATTGTGCCTCTAATCTTAAATAAGCACGGCTTACATTACCTAAGTGCAACTCATCAAAGTTAGCTAAATTTTTAAACTGAGGGGCTTTACTGAGATTTTTAACTGCGGCCTCAACACCAGCCATATCCTCAGCGTATTTTTTTACACCTTTTACAACAAACTCTAAGTAGTCGCCCGTATGTGCGTTTGCTGTTGCCATATCAGTAACAGACCCATGCCCTGGAACAATTGTCTTAGGACTAATTGTTTGGATTCTCTTAAATGCATCTAACCAAGCTTCAGCATTGCTCTGAGGCAAGATTCCTAATAGACGATCAATGTAGATGTGATCTCCTGAAAACAGGATTTTTTGTTGGGGTAGATAAACAACGACATCACCAGCAAAATGAGCATGATTGAAATATTTAATTTCTATGTCAATCCCACCTAGTGTCAGCTTAACTTCATCCCTATCAATAGGCTTAGGACTGACTAACGGCTTAGTGCCATCTAATCTTTCTTTCAAATTAACTCTTAACGAATCCATTTGGCCCAAACCCAAGCTTGCTTGGGTGATAGTAGTTTTTTTCAAAGCAATGATTTCAGCGCCATTTTTAGCGAAGTAATCATTACCAAGCCAGCGATGATCTTGAGACCCCGTATTAATCACCCATCGCACTTTTTTATCTGTGATTTTTTTAACCTCACCCGCTATGATCGCAGCCCCTTGAGCTGAAGCTCCTGAGTCAATCAATATCACACCATCTTTGGTTTCAATCACGCCAAAGTTGGCATTTAAACCATGGTTCTCATAAGTTCTTCCACCAATTGAACCAATCAGCGCATGAACATTCTTATCAATTACCTTGTGACGCAGAACGGGTTCAGCAGAGAAAGTGGCTTGAGAAAAAAGGATTGTAGAAATGAAGGCAAGAAAAATGCCCCAATGACGGGGCATGTAAGGGTTGATTTGCATATTAATTGTTAGTCATCTGCTATTTTTATTGATTAACAGGAGATTTTGGATCCAACAAAAGTGCGACTGCGTCTGCAATCTGCTCTGGAGTTAGGATGCCATTATGTCCAAATCTTGGCATATTGCTACAACCTGAGTAAATGTGTGGGTTGTAAATTTTTTCGTAAGTGTATTTAACCATTGCTGGCGAGTTACCACGTACTTTGCCGTAACCAAGAAGTGATGGTCCTAGTGTTCCATAGGACAACTCTTTTTTAGTCATTTGATGGCATGCATAACAGTTACCACCATTAGGTCTTGTTGTTGCATCACCTACTCGTTGACCAAAACCGCTTTGAGCAGACGCTTCGCCTTTTTTCCAGTCACCCATCATGTTTCCATTTTTAGGTAAAACCACTGGGGCTGCTTTTGCCAAAGCTTCAGCGCGAGCAATCGTTTCTTTGCTTGGATTATCTCTGCCAGCTGAACAAATTTTTTGAGGTTCATCTTGAACTAAGCGCCCCTTCATGTTTTCAGGGACATTTTGCCAAGAGGACTTAATTACTTGATCTACAGATGGAAAGCCACTTTGTAATTGAGATGATGAGCAACCAACTGTAAAAGCAGCCGTTGCAATAGCGCCGAGGATATATGTAGTTTTTTTCATGATTATTTCTTATCGCTTGATGTAAGGTGCTTTGATTTCAGTACCGTTGTCAGAAGCAGCCAAGAAGGTCAAGAGAGCTGTCACAGCATCTGATGTGTATTGCACGTCAGGGTGACGCATTTGCCAGTAACAGTCCCACATACGGTGCTGAAGTGTTCTAGTTGTACCTTGAGATACTCGATAAGTTGGCCATGTTGTAACAGCCTCCTCTGCACCCTGTTTAGTCCTTAAATCGGACAAAACTTGCAAACGAATGCGTTTATTTGGCTCAGAGTGACAAGTAGCACATGCAAAGTCAAAAGTACCGCCTTTGCGCCAAAAGAGCTCTTCACCTGTTTTACGACCTTGCGCAACAACAGGGTCATTTAAGTTGATGTTGAATTTCATTTTTGATGACTGGACAGCAACATAAGTCGCGATTGCTGCCATATCTGAACCAGGGCCCTTATCTTTAAAAGCGCCCTTGTTGAAATACTGCTTCGTATCCCAACCTTGTAAAGTTTCCATACAGTAAATGATGCGAGCCTCAAGATCCATAACCTTGCCAGCATCAGCGAAATAGCGTGGCATTTCAGCATAAGCACCTTTTACAACACC
>JACCDI010876926.1_pt1 | contig 37330 bp, 38 predicted proteins | sample 7442791 | NCBI WGS metagenome assembly JACCDI01 (sample SAMN15323434, study PRJNA562643) | freshwater metagenome | isolation source: river surface water | place: USA:Blue River Watershed | collected 2017-08-15 | reverse complement strand
CGCACGCAGACCTCCGGGCCTACGCCGGCGGGATCGCCGATCATCATTCCGATCACGGGTAGCTGGCTCATGGCTGGCGCTCCTTTGCGAGACCGCTCACGACGCGAAGAAATTCATCACCAATGACAGGAACTGGTCTTTACGCTCAATCTGGGTCCAGTGGCCACACTCCCCGAACACGTGGAGATCGGAGTGCTTCAGCAGCGAATGCAGCTTCAGACTGTTAGACAGAGGCACGACCTGGTCGTCTCGGCCATGGACCACCAGAGCGCGTTGGGTTATCTTGCGGATATCGGCTTCGGGCGTCGCTAAGGCCTTCGCGTGACGCTGGCGAGGTGCCGCGAACATCTGCGAGTAGGTTTCATGAAAGCCGGTGCGGATGCTGGCTTCATAACGCGATTTTACCAGGTCATCAGTGATGATACTGGTGTCGTAGGCGAAGGTCATGGCGATCTTGCGCATATTTTCCACCGAAGGCTCGTAGCCCCAAACGGCTTCCAGTCCCGGCGTTACCTCGAAGTCAACGCCGGCGGCACCCATCAAAACGAAGCGGTCCACCCGTTCCGGATGGCGCGCGGTCAGAGCCAGCGTCAGCGCGCCGCCGAACGAGTTGCCGACAAAGCGGGCCTTTTTTACACCCACCGCATCCATCCACTCGATCAGGTGGCGGACCCAGAAGTCAAGGTTGTAAGGGGTGTCGGATTTGCGCTCTGTGTACCCGAAGCCAGCTATATCGGGCGCCAATACGCGGTACTTCTCCGCTAGCACCGGAATCGACAAGCGCCAATTGGCATAGGCTGTGACGCCGGGGCCGGAGCCGTGGATCAAGATCACCGGCTCGCCTTCCCCGGCTTCTAAATAATTGGTTTTCAGGCCGGCGGCGATGACGGAGTGGCCGATTTCAGGATTGGTATTAGACATGTGGTTCTCGTGAAAGGGGGTCAGATGATAAAGGTCAAGTTCGGCATCGGGATGTCGTGGTTGGCAAGGTAGACGTGCTTCTCGCGCATGCGCAGTACGCCATCCTTACGCTCCAGCAAGTGCGTCTGGCGTCCAGCGAACGTGAGCTGGCGGCCCGCGCGTACTTCGGTCAGGTTGAAGCGCGAGGTCACGCGGCCACCGCGATCTGCATCCCACTCCTCGAGCACGAGGTTGCCAATCACCCGACTCAGACGCGACCTCGGGTTCTGCGCATGCGCGAACTTGGTTCCAAGGCGAAACAGGCGCTCGTCGAGCTCAGGCCGGTTGTCATTGATTAAGGCAATCTTGCGACCGACGGCCTGCTCGTCGCTATTACAGGGCACCCAGTAAAGAAGCTCCTCGGTCCACAGCGCGAACCACTCCTTATACTGGTGTTCGTCCGCAAGCTGGGCCTCACGGAACAAGAACAGTTCCACTTCACGCAGGGCGGCCCACTGGGCCAGTGTTTGATTGTCCATATGGGTGTCTCCAGAAATTAGGCGGCTCGTGTCATCAGCTGCAACCAGTACTTCATCTGGCCACGCTGCGGCACTTCGTCGGTGATGCGACCCACCACGCTGCCATCCGTGTCGACAAACTCGCGATGCATGCCGCGGGAAATTTCAATCCAGGGATTTACCTCAGCCACCATGCCGCGCTGTACGCGCTCAAAGATTTCGGCGTCGTCGGGCGACCCGGAACCAGCTGGACCGTAGAACGACTCGTGCTGGCGAACTCGCATTGTGTTGATCTCATCGCTCACGCCGCCCAAGCGCACCATCGACATCGTCACTTGAGTTATGCCAGGAGCAATCGGGGTGATGATCCGCACCTGGTTACCGATCAATTGGAGGTTGGGGAAGACGCCCAGGTGTGGGTCGCCCGATAGGCTAATCAGCAACTCGGCACGCTCTTGCCCATAGGCTTTGTGCATGTCCTCAACGTACTTCACACCCCCCGGCACCTTGGACAGAAATTCGGCATGCTTCTTGTAGCTTTTGAGGCGCTGCGCCCGGAAGTCCAGCATGGCGTGACCGTTGCCGTAGTCGCGGGTGAGCGTCAACGCTTCATCACTAAAAGGGTCTTCCCGGTGCATTGCGCCAATGCCGGATTCGGAGTTTCGGGCCCAGCCCGCTACTACGGAAGCGTGGACGAAGTTGGGGTGGTAGCCGTCCATGCCGACCAGCTTCCAGTTGCCCAGGTACTCGGTCTTGTTGGCACCAGCGTCGAGGAAAATCTCGCCGGTCGGCGATGCGTCCACTAGCATGTCGAATTGCGCAGCGGCACCGCCCAAGAACTCGGCCAGCGACTCGCCTTCCGGCTTGATGCTGGCGAACACGAAGCCGCGATGAGATGCTACCCGCGGCACTTCAACCAGTCCCATGTTTTCCATCTTGAAGTCGGGTCCGTAGCCAGCCCTTGCGGTGACTTCCGCCAGGGCGCCGGTCAATTCGTAGGTCCAGCCGTGGTACCAGCAGCGGAACATCCTCGTATTGCCGGAGTCAGTCTCGACCACCTGCGCGCCGCGGTGGCGGCAGCGGTTGACCAGCACCCGCACCTGGTTGTCCTTGCCGCGCACCAGGATAACGGGCGTGCGACCCATTGGGCGGGCTTGGTAGTCGCCCGGCTTGGGCACTTCGCTCTCGTGGCCGATGTAGACCCAGGACCGGTGGAAGATCCGGTCAATCTCCAGGTCGAAAATTGCCTGGTCAGTGTAGGCGCGCGAATGGACCCGGCCGTCCTGGACGAGCGACTTAAGATACTCATTCGTCAAATTGTTGGTGCTTGCTAAATTTGCGATCTGTTGCATATGGAGCTTTCAGAAAATAAAGGCTTGACTGTAAAGACCGGCGTTATTCCGGCTGGATCCCGGCGTTGCGGACCACGGCCTCGTAGCGCGGGATGTCGCGCTGGATGGTTTCGGCCAGGGCCGCAGGGCCCGGCTGCCGGGGGGGCTCGACGCCAACGGTGTTGAGCTTGGTGACGATATCCGGCATCGCCAGCACCTTCGCCACCGCGGCAGCCAGCTTGTCGATCACCGGCTTCGGGGTACCCGAGGGCACGAACAGCGCGTTCTCACCGGGAAAGTGGAAGTCCTTCAAGCCAGCATCGCCCATCGGCGGAAACTGCGCCAGCATGGCCATGCGCTCGCGTGTGTTTCCCGCGATAACCTTAATCCGGCCCTCCTTCGCGAATCCCGCGATGGAGTTATAGGCTGCAACAGCCATGTGCACCTGACCACCCACCAGCGCCGGAACAGACTGCCCGGTACCTTTGTATGGCACGTGCAGAATGTCCAGTCCGAGTCCGTGCCTGAACGCTTCCATGGTCAGGTGGTGCAAGCTGCCGACGCCGGAGGAGCCATATGTGTAGATGCCTGGCTTGGCCTTGACCGCGGCCACCAATTCGCGCAAGTTCGAAGCTGGGAATGTATCGTGTACGGCAAGGTACAGCGCCGAGAATGAGGCAATCGATACCGGCGCCATGTCTTTCTGAAAGTTGTGCGGCAGCTTGGTCTTCATTACACGGTTGACCGCCCAGTGGGCGGCATCCGCCATAAGCAGCGTATAGCCATCAGCAGCGCCATTGCGTACGATTTCGATAGCGGCTATGCCGCTGGAACCGGGAAGGTTTTCCACCAACACCGATTGGCCCATTACAGTGCCCAATTGTTGGGCTAGGATCCGGGCCACTGCATCGGGTGAGCCGCCAGCGGCGTAAGGAACGATGATCCGGAGCGGCTTGACCGGATAATTCTGCGCACTTACCGCTCCGCTGGCCACACTAAGTACAGCCACCGCAAACCGGCCTAGAACCTGACGTCGTTGCATACTATTTATTTCCACAATGAAGACTTGACACTGAAAAAACTTCAACAATTGAATTGTATTACGCCTCACGTTTACTCATGTCAGCGGGTTTACCCTTAATTTCTTTATAGTTTTTGTAAAGTGCTTGCCTCAGTTGCTTTCTTTACAGCATAATATAATTATTCATTAATTGAAATATCGTGAAGAAAAAAAATCAAGTGACTCAAATTGAACGCGCGGGGGCAGCGGTTTTCGAAGAGGTGCCGTTGCAGCACCTGAGCGACCAGGTGTCGGTTGCCGCTGCTATTGACAAGGCACTGGACGGTACGGCCCTTTGGGTGCTGCTTGGGCTGTACCGCGCATTTGCGGTGCTCGACCGCGACCAGGCCGAAGAAGTGGCAGGCATCGGCTTGTCGCCGCTTCAGTTCAACATTCTTACCGTGCTGCAGCGCACTGGCCAGCCCACTACCATGGGCGCCGTGGCGGGCATGCTTGTAGTGAAGCCGACAAACCTGTCAGGCAACATCAACAGCTTGATTGAACGCGGTCTGGTAAAACGCGAACTCAACGCGGTCGATCAGCGCTTGGTGTTTGCCGTGCTGACACCGGCGGGGAAGGAATTCCTGGCGGTGCATCTGCCGGACCACTGGCGGCGGCTGGAGCGGCTGATGTACGGGCTTTCGCGGGAGAAGCGAATCCTGCTGGTCAGTCTGCTCAGGGAACTGCTCGTCTCAATTGAAGATGAGCAGGAACGCGCACGCGCCGCAGACAAGAGCGAGAAGAAATCCCGCGCGGCCTGACCCTGGCCCCGCCACAGTAATAACCAGCAACGATTGGAAACATCAATGGCAGAAATTCTCGGACTGGGCCTGTCCCACTATCCTCCCCTCTCCTCCCCGGACCCGGCGATGGCGACCATCCTGCGCATGACGCTGGCCGACCCCGGCATCCCGGCCGACGTGAAGTCACCCGAAAACTGGCCGGCGGCCGCGCAGGCTGAGTGGGGCAGCGACCAGGGCGTGGCGGCTGCTGCCACTCATCGGGCTGCCTTGGTGGAACAGTTTCGCAAGGTGCGCAAGGCGCTTGACGACTTCAACCCCGACGTGGTGTTGATCTGGGGCGACGATCAGTACGAGAATTTCAAGGAAGACGTGATCCCGCCGTTCACCGTCTGCGCCTACGACGACATGGACCTCTATCCGTGGCGGCACGCTATGGGATCCTCCATGATGAGCGGCAAGCCTAACGCGTGGGGGGAGGGCGCAGACAAGCACTACCGCCTGCGCGGTCGGCGCGATATTGCTAAGCACTTGGTGAGCGGCCTGATCGAAGCTAACTTTGACATGGCATATGCCTACAAGCCGCTGCATCATGAAAGCCTGGCCCACGCTTTCACCAACGCCATCCTGTACTTGGACTATGACCGGGTGGGCTGGGACTATCCCACCATTGCCGTTCCGATCAACTGCTACGGTCGCAAAGTGATCTCGGCGCGCGGCTTCATGACCGATTTCGGTAAGCCGCTCGAACTGGACCCACCCGGGCCGTCGCCGAAGCGATGTATGGACATGGGCGCAGCCACTGCGCGCATTCTGCGCGATTCGCCATGGCGCGTGGCCGTGGTGGCGTCTTCCAGCTGGTCGCACGCGTTCCTGTGCGACAGTACTTGGCGCCTGCGCCCGGACACCCCAGCCGACCGCAACCTTTACCGCGCGCTGGTAGAAGGCGATTACGCCAGCTGGCGCAGCACCCGAACCGAGGACTTCGAGGCCGCGGGCCAGCAGGAACTGCTGAACTGGTGCCCGATGTTGGGTGCGATGGAGGAGCTGGGGGCAAAGCTCGACTGGAGCAATTTCATCGAGACCAACGTCTTCAACTCCAACAAGGTGTTTGCCATCTACCAGACCGCATGAGCAAGCTCGTGAGCGCAGAACAACAAAGCGTGGTGATCGTCGGTGCCGGATTGGCGGGCTTCAATGTGGCCAGCGCGCTAGCGCAGAAGGGCTATGCGGGCGAGGTGACGCTGGTGGGTGACGAACCCTGGCCGCCGTATGATCGGCCGCCGCTGTCCAAACAGTTTCAGCTGGACGGCGACGAGTCGCAGGTCTGGCTGGCGCCGGAACTGCCGTCCAACGTGAAGCTGCTGTGTCAGCGCAAGGCGCTGGCCATCGACCCGCGGCGGCAGGAGCTGCGCCTGGACGACGGCAGCACCCTGCCTTGGGGCCGGCTGGTGCTGGCCACCGGCACTCGGCCGCGCCGGCTGGCGCAACTGGACGTTTTGCCACGCGTGCTTACGCTGCGCACGCTGGACGATGCCCGCGCAATCCGGGAGGCGCTGAAATCCGTCGCCAGCCTGCTGGTGATCGGCGGCGGTCCGATCGGGCTGGAACTGGCGGCCAGCGCCGCCGCACTGGGCCGGCATTCTACTGTGGTCGAGATGGCGCCGCGGCTGATGGGCCGCAGCGCGCCCGCCGCCATGGCCGACATCCTCCTCGAACACCACCGTAGCCAGGGCATAGCGATCCATCTCGGTCGCACAGTGGCCGCGCTCGACGAAGGCACCAAAGAGGCGGTGCTGGACGACGGCCAGCGGGTGCCGGCCGGTTTGGTGGTGGTCGGCATCGGCGTGCAGGCCAACGACGAGCTGGCGGCGCACGCCGGCATCGCCTGCGACGACGGCGTGTTCGTCGATGGCTGGTGCCGCACCACTGCGCCCGGCGTGTTCGCGGTTGGCGACGTGACGCGCCAGCGCAATCCGGTGACCGGTCGCTTCGAGCGCATCGAAACCTGGGCCAACGCCCAGGGCCAGGCGCAGGCGCTGGCGGCCAGCTGGTGCAATCCCGGTGAAGCCAGGGCGTACGATGCAGTGCCGTGGTTTTGGTCCGACCAGGGCAGCGCCCTGCTGCAGTGCGCCGGCGCGCTCACTGGCGAGCAGCAGGCTTGGCGCGTAGACGCCGCAGGAGGCCGCGTGCTAGTGCACTGGAGCAGGGGGCGCATTACTGGCGTCGCTGCGCTGAACGCTGCGCGCGACTTCGTCCAGCTCAAGAAGCTAATTTTGCCGCGCACCACCATCACCCCCGAACAATTAAGCGCGCCGGCGGCGAACATCCGCGCCTTGGTGCAGCAAGCCCTAGCCGGCTGAGGACAGTAATCATGACAAGTAAAAGCCATTTTATTCCCCTGTGCAGCCTAGATGCCGTGGCGAACGGCAGCATTGGCATCGGCGACCTGCCGGACGGCCGCCGCGTAGCCGTGTACTTAGTGGAAGGCAAGGCCTATGCCACCGATGACCGCTGTACCCACGGCAATTCCTCGCTGGTCGAGGACGGCTGTCTAGAGGGCCATATCGTCGAATGCGGGATGCACTTGGGTACGTTTGATGTGCGCACCGGCGAGGCCGTTGGCCCACCGTGCACTAAAGCCCTGCGAACCTACCCGGTGGAGATCCGCGACGGCCAAGTGATGCTGTCGGACGCAACACTGTCCGCTGAGTTAAAAGCATGAATTCCGCACCCTTGAGCGCTGGCTGCGATTGCGGCTTGGTCGACGCCCACACTCATTGGGTTCCGCACCAGTTTCCGGCCTACATGGGCCAACGCAAAAGCGTAGCCTGGCCCTCAATGGCGCCGGGCGATGCGGCCTGCGACCGCAACGTGATGCTGGATGGCCGCGTCTACCGCACTGTGCCCGACTCAAGCTGGGACGGCGGCCGCCGGCTGCAGGAGATGACGCCTACGGGCGTCACGCACCAAGTGGTATCGCCAATGCCGGAGTTGCTGTCGTACTGGCTGGCCGCCGACGACGCCCTATCGCTCAATTCTTTTATGAATGAGGAACTAGCGGCAATGGTCAAGGCCGACCCGTCGCACTTCACCGGCTTGGGCGCAGTGCCGCTGCAGGATGTGGAACTGGCCATTGGCGAGCTGGAACGCTGCATGAAGCTAGGGCTGGCCGGTGTGGAACTCGGCAGCAACATCAATGGCAAGCCACTTGGCCACCCCGACCACGAACCCTTCTTCGCGGCCGCCCAATCGCTTGGCGCTGCCATCTTCGTCCATGCCTTGCGCCCTGCGGGCCTGGACCGGCTCGTCGGTCCGCCCCTGCTTGAGCAGGTGCTGGCCTTTCCCGGCGAAGTCGGCTTGGCCGCCGCCTCGCTGCTCACGTCCGGGACACTGGCGCGGCTGCCGAAGCTTCGCATTGCCTTTAGCCATGGCGGCGGCTCGCTGGCGATGCTGCTGCCTCGTCTGCAGCACGGTTGGGAACAAATGCCGCCGATTCGCAAGCTAATGGACCAGTCGCCGCGCGAGCTGGTTCGGCAACTGTTCGTCGACGACCTGGTGTACGACACCGACACCATCCGCATCTTGCTGCAGGTCTTCGGCACCACGCAGGTGCTGGTCGGCACCGACTACCCGTTCACGATCATGGACCGCGAGCCAGCCAGCCGTATCGACCAACTGACCTTGGACGATGCGACCCGCCGACTGCTGCGCCAGGACAACGCGCTGCGCTGGCTTGGCCAAGACAGCGCTTGATCCCCTTTCACGACCCAAGGAGAACCCTCATGCCCCATCAATCGGAAGCCATCCAGCAAGCAGCGCAGGCGCTGGCGCACGCCAGGACAAACCGACGTACCATCCCGCCGGTGTCCACGAGCCACGGCATCGCCAGTCTCGACGCAGCTTACGCGGTCGCCGAGATAAACACTCGCGCCCGGCTGGAATCCGGCCGTCGAATCGTCGGCCTGAAGGTGGGCCTAACCTCCAAGGCAGTGCAGCAGCAACTGGGCGTGGACCAGCCCGATTTTGGAGTGCTTTTCGACGACATGGAATTTCTCAACGGGCAGGACGTACCGACCACCAAGCTGCTGCAGCCGAAGGTGGAGGCCGAGATCGCCTTCATCGTAGGTCGGGATATCACTGGCAGCGCCCCAAGCTACTCCGAATTCCTGACTTGCCTGAGCTATGCCCTGCCGGCAATCGAGATCGTTGACAGCGCCATTACTGATTGGAAAATTAGTTTAGTTGACACCGTGGCAGACAACGCCTCCTCAGGACTTTACGTGCTGGGCGACCAGCCGGTGTCGATCAGCGCGCTCTCGCTCGGCGCACTCGGCATGCAGATGGACAAGAACGGTCAGCCTGTCTCGACCGGCAGTGGTGCGGCCTGCCTGGGCCATCCGCTGCGGGCCGCCTTCTGGCTGGCCCGCACCATGGCCGCCCGTGGCCAGGGCCTGCGCCAGGGCCAGGTGATCCTGTCGGGCGCGCTCGGCCCGATGGTCCCTGTGGCCGCCGGCGACCTGGTTCAGGCCTCGGTCGGCGCCCTCGGAAGCGTTTCCTGCCGCTTTATTTGAAAGGCATGTTATGACTCGCAAGCTCAAGGCTGCCATCATAGGCAGCGGCAACATTGGCACTGACCTGATGATCAAGATCCTGCGGCAGGGCCGCTACGTCGAGATGGGCGCCATGGTCGGCATCGACCCCGCCTCCGACGGCTTGGCGCGCGCCCAGCGCCTGGGCGTAGCCACCACCGCCGAAGGGGTAGAGGGCCTCGCCCGCCTCCCGGAATTTGCCGACATTGACCTAGTGTTCGACGCCACCAGCGCGGCCGCGCATGTGCGCAATGACGCCTTCCTGCGCGGACTGAAGCCCGGCATCCGCATGATCGACCTGACGCCGGCGGCGATCGGGCCGTACTGCATTCCGGTCGTCAACGGCGATGCTCACCTGAAGGCACTTAACGTCAACATGGTCACCTGCGGCGGCCAGGCCACCATCCCGATGGTGGCGGCGGTTAGCCGGGTAGCCCGCGTTGCCTATGCCGAGATCGTAGCCAGTATCTCGAGCAAGAGCGCTGGCCCCGGCACACGTGCCAATATCGACGAGTTCACCGAGACGACTTCGCGCGCGATCGAAAAGCTGGGCGGTGCCAGCAAGGGTAAGGCGATCATCGTGATGAATCCAGCCGAGCCGCCGTTGATCATGCGCGACACCGTGTATACATTGAGCGAGGGCGGCAGCGAAGATGCGATTGCCACTTCGATTGAAGAAATGGTCCAGGCCGTGCGCCGCTACGTGCCGGGCTACCGCCTGAAGCAGAAGGTGCAGTTCGACCAGGTGCAAGGTCTGAACATTCCAGGTGTTGGCCATGGCCTGGCCGGTTTGAAGACCTCGGTCTTCCTGGAGGTCGAGGGTGCGGCTCACTACCTGCCCGCCTATGCAGGGAATCTGGACATCATGACGAGCGCTGCCCTGCAGACCGCCGAGCGCATCGCCTTTCACCTTGAGGCCTGAGGATTTCTATGAACGGCAAGAAAATCTACATCTCCGACGTGACGCTGCGCGACGGCAGTCACGCCATCCGCCACCAGTACAGCGTGGCGCAGGTGGGGCAGATCGCCCACGCGCTGGACGCCGCAGGCGTCGACTCGATCGAGATCGCACACGGCGACGGCCTGCAGGGCGGCAGCTTTAACTACGGCTTCGGCGCCCACACCGACCTCGAATGGATCGAGGCGGTGGCCTCCGTGGTGAAACGGGCGCAGGTGGCTACGCTGCTGCTGCCCGGCATCGGCACCGTGCATGACCTGAAGGCCGCTTACGACGCCGGCGCCAGGGTGGTGCGCGTGGCGACCCATTGCACTGAGGCTGACGTATCACGTCAGCACATCGAGTACGCCCGCAAGCTGGGGATGGACACAGTCGGCTTCCTCATGATGAGTCACATGACCCCGGCGCAGGAGCTCGCGCGGCAAGCCAAGCTGATGGAAAGCTACGGCGCCACCTGCATCTACGTGGTGGACTCCGGCGGTGCGCTCAGTATGAACGACGTGCGCGACCGTTTCCGAGCCTTCAAGGACGTGCTCGACCCAGCCACTCTGACCGGCATGCATGCGCACCACAACCTGAGCCTTGGGGTGGCGAACAGCATCGTGGCGGTGGAGGAAGGCTGCGACCGCGTGGACGCCAGTTTGGCCGGCATGGGAGCCGGTGCCGGCAACGCGCCGCTGGAAGTCTTTATAGCCGCCGCCGACCGCATGGGCTGGAATCACGGCTGCGACGTACGCCAGCTGATGGACGCCGCCGATGACATCGTGCGGCCGCTACAGGTCAGACCAGTGCGGGTCGACCGCGAGACCTTGGCACTTGGCTATGCGGGCGTCTACAGCAGCTTCCTGCTCCACGCCGAGGCGGCGGCGAAGAAATATGGCCTGCCGACCGTCGATATCCTGGTGGAACTGGGCAAGCGCCGCATGGTCGGCGGTCAGGAAGACATGATCGTCGACGTCGCCCTGGACCTGCTGGCCCTTCGCGCCGCAGCGAGCTGACGGATGTGGCCGGGCGCGCAGAACTACGGACTCTTAGATGGCAGTAGCACTCTCCACCTCAACTCCGAAGTCATGAAAGTCGCCCTTGTTGTATCGATTGCACCTATGCCCTTGCTCCCACGAATCAAAAAAATATGCAAACCGCCACTCCCATCCCTTCCCCGGCCTCTTGGCACGACGACTTACGTCTCGGATATGGGCCGATCGACCATATCCACGAAGAGTTTGTGGACTTGGTTGATGCGCTGCTCGCGGCTCCGGACGAACAAGTGGCTGCAGCGTTGGCTGCGGTGTATGTCCATTCCCGGGAGCATTTCGCCAGCGAGGACCAGTGGATGCAGGAGACCGACTTTCCCGCTCGAGATTGCCACGCCGACGAGCATGCCGCCGTCCTGCAAAGCATGGAAGGCGTTACCCGCCGAGTGGCCGGTGGCGATTTCGAAGCGGGCCGCCACTTGGCGCGCGCGCTGGCTGACTGGTTTCCCGGCCATGCCGATTACCAGGATTCGGCGCTGGCGCACTGGATGTGCAAGAAGCGCCTAGGCGGCAAGCCGGTAGTGTTGCGCCGTTCCATTGCCACACGGGCTGCATGATCACACACCTGGAGATGACCAGCGTAGAGAACGAACGCTGCCATCCGTAGTGCCGGAAAACACCTTTACGCTGGTGGACGAGGCCCGCTCGTATCTTTTTATTTGCGGCGATATCGGCATCACGCCCATTCTTTCGATGATCCGTTCGTTTGACGAGCTGCTGCCGCTGCCGTGGCAGGCTGTTCTACCTGTCGCGTGCAGTGGAGACAACTGTCTTCCTTGACGAACTCAAAGTACTTACAAGGCGTGGCGTAAAGCATTGCACCGGTGTCTGTCACGGTTCGGACGGCAGTTGACACAGATAGCGCAAAGTGTCGTTTAGCGTAACCACGTCCCCATACTTCGCATCCAGATCGAACAAGCTCTGGACATGCGCCGTCTGTGATCGGTCACCCACCGCTTCGCGAACGATCATCGGCCGAAACCCTGTTTGGCAGGCATCAACGGCCGTGGCCCGAACGCAACCGCTGGTAGTGCAGCCCGCTATGATCAGGGTATCGATGCCACGGGCAAGCAGGCGGGGAACCAAGTCCGTGCCAAAAAAGCAAGAGGCGTATTTTTTGACCAGTAAAGAGTCGCTAGGGCCGAATTGCAGGCGATCATCGATCTGTACGCCGTGGCTTCCCGTCACCAGCGTAATCGCCCCCTTTTGTTTCAGCGCCCAGATGCCCGCGTCTTTCTGCCCCGGCTCGCTATAAGACACCGTTGAAAAGATAACCGGCACGGCGTTATCGTGTGCAACCTGAAGCATTTGCCGCGTTGCTTCGATCGGCCCATCAAGATCGGCCCCCAACATCATTGACGGGTCGGTAAAAGCATTAATCATGTCAATCACCAGCAGGGCGGGGCGCTTTCCAAACCCAATGCGCAGGCCAAAGCCGCGCTGGCGAAAAAATTCATGTTCTTGTGATGGCGTTGCCGAATTGGTCATTGGAGTCCTTAGCAGTTAATCATCCGTTTTACACGCCGGACGCCAGCATCCGGATGGGGTTAGCGCTTGGCTTTCGACACGCGCTTAGCAGCCACAACCTCTGGTTTTCCACCAGAAAGGTCACGAAATCCGGAAACATCGCCCATGAGGAAAAACTGGCGGGCAGCGATATCGGACTTTTCCGGTGCTTTGTACTTGGGGCAATAGGGAGCATTTCCTTGCGCAACGTGAGGCTAGCAGCCGGATCGCGAGCGGCTTTAGTGCCGACCGCAACAAGGTGATGAATAGGACTGTTATGAGCCCACAAAAACAAGGTTTCATTTCGCCTCGCCTTAGAAATTCGGATGCGTCTGAAAGTGCAAGTTAAACCGTCGTGTCTCGACATCCAGCAAGTCACCTTTTAAGCTCGTGTTGTTGCGGTACTTTCGTGGCCGCACCACATCATTTATAACCACCGTCCCGCGCGTCTTGTGATCTCCTTGAATGGCCTCAAAAGCAGGCCCATCAAATACCTGCAAACGCGGTAGCGGATTTTTTCTCGCTTGGTTGCTCAGCATCCAGTCCCTGCTCTGTTTGAATCGAATTCGTCATCTGGTTCAGCAGGGCGACCAGATGTAATTTCTCCGCTCTTGACAGGCCGCCCATCAAGCGTTCCAGCCGAAGCCAGTGAGCTGGCAGGTGCTCGGCCAGAAAGGCTTCGCCAACCGGCGTCAAAACCGCCAGCAACGAGCGCTGATCTGAGACGTTGATCTCGCGTTTCACAAATCCCTGATTGACCAACGAAGAAATGTTGCCCGATAGATTATTGGGCTTGACCACTAACATGGCCGCCAAGGCGCCCATCGTTGTCGGCTGATGAACACGCTGAAGGGTGGTGAGGATGTTGAACTGTAAGGGCGTCAAACCCATGGCCCCCACCTCATCGGACTGGTCGCGGTCCAAGGTCGCAAAAGCCCTGTAAACGGCCAGCAGAACCCACAAGGCTGTGCCATCGAGATCCTTATGTCGCGCCGTGCTAACCGCGACTTGGTCTGATAAACGGAGCAAGGGGATGGCACTCCCCTCCTCGACATCTGCGGTTTTACGTCGCTTGCTAGGGTTTGTTGGCGTATACATTGAAAAAAAAGTTATGTATAAAAACGATTCCATTCTGACACGATGTCCGACCACTCAGGGTCAGTGGAGCCATATAATTACTTCAAAAACAAATATAGTTGTAGACTGAATATAACAACTAATGACATAATTTGCCGAAGCGCGTGAACTGCGCACGGATTCCGAAATGAATAGCGGAGACATATGCGAGACATTTCTTTGATCGAGATTCAGCGAGCAATTGAACGCGTCAGGCTGAAATCCATTGAGCGGCCAACGCTTTGCCAGCATGAAATACGGAGCGTCTGATGGCGCGCGTGCTTAAAGGTATACGTGTCTTAGAGCTGGGCACCTTTATCACCGGCCCTTGCGCCGCAATGATGTTGGCCGACCTTGGCGCCGAAGTCATCAAGATCGAGCAGCCCGGAATGGGAGACCCGTTTCGGGGTTATCAGGGCTCTTTGTACAGCCCTCACTTCCAGGCTTACAACGCCCGCAAGCGCAGCCTGGCGCTGAACCTGAAATCGTCCGACGCGCCGCAAGTCCTCCAGCGCCTCATTGCCACCGCCGATGTTTTCATTGAGAACTACCGCCCCGGGGTGCTGGATAAGCTGGGTTTCGGATGGCCAGCGCTGCAGGCCATGAATCCTCGTCTGGTCTATTGTTCGGTCACGGGCTTTGGCGCCTCGGGCCCCTATGTCGACAGGCCCTGTTACGACACTGTGGCGCAGGGCTTGAGTGGTTACCTGAGCCAGACGCTGGACGCCAGACAGCCGCGCATCGTAGGGCCGGCAGTGGCCGATACGGTAAGTGCCATGTATGCCGCTTATGGCATTTTGGGTGCATTGGTCGAACGCGCTAGTACCGGCACCGGCCGCCGGGTGGAAATTGCGATGCTGGACAGCATGATCGCATTCGGCGGTGCTGCTTTCTCAGCCTACTTTGCCGACGACAAGGTGCCCGGCCCCGATAGCCGCCCCCGTGGGTCGCAGTCGTATGCCCTGCGTTGCTCGGACGACAAGCTGGTCGCTCTTCATTTGGCTTCAGTCGATAAATTCTTCAAAGCGCTAACTGTAGCCATCGGCCGGCCGGAACTTGCGGATGATGCGCGTTTTTGCAGCGTCATGGCGCGCCAGGCCAACTACGAGGTGCTGACGGCCGAGCTGCAGTTTTCGTTTAGCACTCGGCCGTTGGCCGAGTGGTCAGCCTGCCTACTGGCAAACGACATCCCGCATGCGCCAGTCTCCTCCTTGGATGAAGTCTACGCAGACGAGCAGGTGCAGCACAACGGCATTTTTAAAAGTCTTCACCACCCCACGCAAGGCGAAGTGATGAATACGCAGCGTCCTGTGCTGTATGACGGCGACCGAGATGCGGGCGCGCTCCCGCCGCCCACTTTGGGCGAACACAGCGAGCAGGTGCTGGAAGAACTGGGGTTCGATGCAGCGGCTGTCGGATCGATGCTGCGCGACGGCGTCATCGGGTCCAGTACTTCAACCGAGGGGCGTGCATGAAACCCAAAGATCTTTCAACCCGCATTTCTACCTTTGATGCACAAGGTGCGACCATACGCGGCAAAAACCTGGTGGACGACCTGATTGGCGAGGTGAATTTTTCTCAGATGATTTACCTTCACATTTTGGGACGACTGCCAACACCGCAGCAGACCCGGGTGTTGGACGCGGCTCTGGTCACGTTGGTGGACCACGGTGTCATGGCGTCGGTGGGTGCGCGCATGGTGTACATGGCTTCCCCCGATGCGATTCAAAGCGCGATTGCTACCGGCATCTTGGGTATGGGCAGCCAGTTCGGCGGAGTCATGGAGGTCATTGGGCGCCATCTCGAGCAGATCATCGAAGCTGCTGATGGAGACCAGGCAGCTGCCGACATCGTTGCGCAATACCGGTCCAAACGAGAACCTGTGCCAGGTTTTGGCCATCCCCATTTTCGGCCCGAAGACCCCCGGACGGCCAAGTTGCTTCAGGTCGCCGAACGCGAAGGCCTTTCGGGGCGGTATGTGGCCGCCTTGCAAAGACTGTCGAAAGCCGTCGACACTTCATTGGGCAAGCACATCACGATCAACGCCACATCAGCGATTGCCGCCTTGCTGGGCGAGATTGGCGTGCCCTGGACCATCATGCGCGGTTTTGCAGCAATCTCCCGGACGCCGGGCATCGTCGGTCACCTGTTCGAAGAACAGACCCAGCCTGCGGCCTATGCAATAGGCATGAAGGCGCAGGAGATGGTTCCTTATGTCGGCGAATTCCCGACAAAATCAATGAAAGGTTGATCCGATGAAACCTCTGCATTTCGTGGACACGACTTTAAGAGATGGCAATACCAGCCTGTGGGCGGGTGCACTCACCACTGAAATGATCATGCCTGTGGCAGACCAACTGGACCGCGCTGGCTACCAGGCAATGGAAATACTGGACGTTGCCTTTTTCAAGAAAATGGTGCGCGACCTCAAGAATGACCCCTGGGATCGCGTGCGGCGGCTGGTCAAGGCGGCACCAGTCACCCCCCTGCGCGTGATCACGTCCCGACATCTGACGTTTGAATACTCGCCTCCTGAAATCGACCGGCTGTTCGTTGAGCGGCTGGCCGCCAACGGCGTGCGCCAGGTTCGGATCTCGGACCCATCAAATACGGCTGCGAACTGGAAGCGGCTGGTGGTCAATGCCCAGCAGGTTGGCCTGGACAGCATCATCAACCTGATCTATTCCATCGCGCCGATCTACACGGACGACTACTACCGCAACCTGGCGCGGGAGGCTGCCAAGCTCAGGCCAACGGCGATCTGTATCAAAGATCCCGGAGGACTGCTCAAGCCGGAGCGCACCCGAACGCTGGTGCCGGCTGTACTGGCCGAGACCGGCGACATTCCGGTCGAGTTTCATACCCATTGCAACACCGGCCTGGGGCCATTGTGCGTGCTGGAGGCGATCAATCTGGGTGTTTCCATCATCAACACCGGCACGCCGCCGCTGGCCAACGGATCGGGCAACCCGTCGGTATTCAATGTGCTGCAAAACGCCCGCGAGATGGGTTTTGAGCCGTCGGTCAACCAGGATGCCATCCAGATCATCTCTGACCACCTCGCCGCAGAGGCGCGGCGTCATGGCTTGCCGACTGGCGCGCCGCTGGAATACACCGAAGCGCACTATGCGCACCAAGTGCCTGGCGGCATGATCTCCAATTTCCGCCATCAGCTGGCGCAAGCCGGCATGCTCAACCGTCTGCCCGAGGTCATCGAAGAAGTCAAACAGGTGCGCAAGGACCTAGGCTATCCCATCATGGTCACGCCGTATTCGCAATTTGTCGGCGTTCAGGCGGTTTTCAATGTGATGCTGGGCGAACGCTACAAGGAAGTGAGCGATCAGATTTTGCAGTTTGCGTTGGGCTTCTGGGGTGCTGCAGAGCGCGATGCGATTGACCCCAATGTGCGCGACCGGATCGTTTCCCGACCAAGGGCTCGTGAAGTCTCGGCCTGGGTGCCGCCGCAGACGACGCTCAAGGAGTTTCGCGCTCAGTTCGGTGGCAGCGGTGCCGATGATGACGAAATGCTGCTGCGCTACTTCGCGGGCATTGACGAAACCCAGGTCATGCGCAATGCCCCCGGTGGTGGCACCGGTATCAACGCCAACACATCCCTGAACCGGTTGATCGAGAGCCTAGGTAAAAAGAAGAACTTTGGTCATATCCGGATCGAAAAAAAAGGCGAAGTTATCCAATTCGGCCGAATAACCACCACTTCTTAATTGGCATGCCAGCACAGGAGAATTTATGAATCAGTCCAACGAAGCGCTCACCGACCAGGAGGTGCACCGAATTTCTCAGCTCATTGAGAGCCTGGATCGCTCCACCTTGGACTACCTACAGGTGGACACCGGTGGCGTTAAGGTCACCATCAGCAAAGGCGGGGCAGGGCTGCCATCGATGACCAGCCCGGCAGTGGCCGCTGCGGCATCGGCGCCAGCTGCGTCTTTTGCTGCAGCGCCTGCTGTTCATGCAGCAACGACGGCCCCGGTGCCCACCCCGGCATCAAACATTGCTGCCCTGCCTGCGCACGATCGCCCGGCCGATACTTCCGGCACCGTGCTCATTCCAGCGCCCCTGATGGGCCGGTTTTATCCGCGCCCCGAGCCCGGTGCGCAGACTTATGTATCCGTTGGCAGCGACGTTGCGGAAGATACAGTGGTCGGGCTGATCGAAGTCATGAAACTGTTCAACACTGTTCAGGCTGGGGTGCGAGGGGTGATCACCGAGGTCTGCGCACCTGAAGGCGAATTCCTGGAATATGGATCGCCCTTGTTCCGAGTTCGTCTCCACGATGGATCGGCCAACGCTCACAAGGAGACCTGACCTTGTCAGTTACCCGCGTACTTGTCGCCAACCGGGGTGAGATCGCCTTGCGCGTGCTGCGCGCCTGTCAGCAAATGGGTATCGAAACAGTCTTGGCGACATCAGAGGCCGACCGGGACAGCTTGCCAGCGCGAGAGGCAGATCGGTCGATTTGTATCGGCCCGGCGCTCTCCTCCCAAAGCTACCTCAACGTGAATCTCATTGTTCAGGCGGCGATCGGGTGCGGTGCCGATGCTGTGCACCCCGGCTATGGATTTCTGTCCGAATCGCCAGAACTTTCGCAAGCCTGCGCGGATGCCGGATTGATCTTTATCGGGCCGAAGCCGGACCAGATCAGGAACATGGGCAACAAGATCGAGGCGCGCAAACAGGCTAAAGCGTTTGGCCTTCCCATGCTGCCCGGCTCTGAAAAAGTACATTCTTACCAGGAGGCCGCCGAAGTTGCCGCCCGCATCGGTTTTCCAGTCATGTTCAAGGCTGCTGCCGGCGGTGGCGGGCGCGGCATGAAAATTGTCAGTCAAGCCGATCAGCTGGAGGGTCTGTTCCAGTCCGCCAGCGCCGAGGCCAAAGCCGCTTTTGGCGATGACAGCCTTTACCTGGAACGCTATATCGCCAATGCTCGCCATGTTGAGGTACAGGTGTTGGGCGACCAGTTCGGCCATGTCATCCATCTGGGTGAGCGCGACTGCTCTCTGCAGCGGCGCCATCAGAAACTGGTGGAGGAGTCTCCGGCCCCCAATATTGCCGAGCCTTTGCGCGAAGCCATCCGACAGGCTGGCGTGACGCTTGCTCGCAGCATCAGCTATGAGAACGCGGGAACGGTCGAGTTCATTTACGACGAAGACGAGAAAAAATTCTATTTCTTGGAAATGAACACCCGCATCCAAGTAGAGCATCCCGTCAGCGAGATGGTCACTGGCATTGACTTGGTGCAGGAGCAAATCCGCGTGGCCCGAGGGGAGCATTTGCGGTTTCGGCAGGAGGACATCGTTTTTCGAGGTCATGCGATCGAATGCCGTATCAATGCAGAAGTGCCGCATGAAAACTTCAGGCCTAGCCCGGGGCGAATCACTCAATGGCTGCCTCCGCAAGGACCCAACATTCGGGTCGACAGCCATTGCTATTCAGGCTATGCGGTGCCGCCATATTACGACTCCATGATTGGCAAGCTGATCGTGTATGGCGCGGACCGAACCGAAGCCCTGGACCGGATGGGCCAGGCTTTGGCGCGGTTCAAGGTCGTTGGGATCGGTACCACGCTAGATTTTTTGGTAGGCGTGATGGCCCATCCCGAATTCCGTGCCGGCCGGGTAAGTACCAGCCTTGTCGGCCGAATGCTGGACGAAAGAAGTTCCAGTACCGCAAGTGAGCAGTCCGTAAGCAAAGTCCGTCCGTAGACACATGATCATTTTTTATTTTTAAAGGAGACAAGTATGAAAGTTACCAAATCCCGCCGTCTCGTTGCCATGCTTCTGGCTGGACTTTTGTCTGGCCTAGGCAGCGCAGCTGTCCAGGCTCAAGAAATTACGCTGCGGGCCATCAGCGCCTGGCCTGATAACAATTATTTTTCAGCGAATTTTGAAAAGTTCGTCGCCAAGGTAAATGCCGAAGGCAAAGGCCTGGTGCAAATCAACTATCTCGGAGGCGGCGCGAAAGTCATGCCTCCGTTTGAAGTGGCCAATGCGGTGAAAAACGGCGTAGCCGACATGGGCAACGTGGCGGGCGGTTTCTACACCACTTCCCTGCCAGAAAGCGATGCCTTGTCGCTCAACACCCGGACGGCGCAGGAACTGCGCAAGAACGGGGCGCATGAGTACATCAACAAAGTATGGAACGAAAAACTCAACGTTCAGTACCTGGGCCGTTCAGTCGATGGCTTGCCGATCAATATTTTCCTGCGCAAGCCCATCACCAAGCCTGACCTGACGGGCTTTCGCATGCGCGTTATTCCGTTGTACCGCCCGTTCCTGGAGTCGCTCAATGCCCAGTCGCTCTTGCAGATCCCGCCTGGTGAGGTGTACACAGCGCTGGAGCGTGGCCTGCTCGACGGGTATGGCTGGCCGGTGATCGGCTTGTTCGACGTCGGGATTGAAAAGCAAACCAAGTACCGCGTCGATCCCGGTTTTTATTCTGTCGAAGTCGGCGTGCTGGTCAACCTCAACACCTGGAAGAAGATGAGCGATCCCCAACGCGCGTTTCTTGACAAGATGGCGATCTGGATGGAGGACCTCAATCTGGCCAATCCAAAGCTGATCGAGGAAGAGAAAAAACGTCATGCCGCTGCTGGCATCGAGACCATCGCCTTTACCGGAAAAGAGGCGCAGGACTACGTGACCAAGGCGAATGAATCGGTGTGGGCAGCTGTCAACAAGCGCAGCCCCGAAACGGGTCCCAGGCTTCGTGCGCTGCTGACCAAGTAAAACCAGTCATCACGCGCATGCGTCAACTTAACCACTATTACGGTCTGCTCCTGGAAGCGGTAGCGCTTCTGGGATGCTTGCTGCTTTTCGCCATGATGCTCATGATTTGCGGCGACGTCATACTTCGGTTTACGCGCTGGGGCTCGCTTCCCTGGGCCAATGAAATCAGCGAGTACAGCCTGTATGCCGCCACTTTTCTGGCGGCGCCGCTGTTGTTGCGGATGGGTAAACACGTGCGGCTGGACTTGGTCCTCCGAGCGCTACCGCCTCGCCTGGGCTGGATGATGGAGTGGGTGGTCGACTTGGTCGGTCTTGTGGTGTGCGCCACACTGACGCTGGCCAGCTTGCGGATTCTGCTGGCCAGTCATGGCAGCGGAAGCATTGTTCTCAAGACCCTTTCTTTCCCCGAGTGGTGGCTGCTGGTGCCAATTCCCGTCACTTTCTTTTTGCTCGCAGTCGAGTTCATTTTCCGCATGTACCGCCTGGCGATAGGCCCGCGCAAGCTGCGGGATGAAGCCATTTCGGCAGCTTGAACATCAACTTTGGAACCGCATGACTAGCAGGAAAATTCTATGAACTGGCTCGAATCGCTAATGCTCCTCATGGGGGGCGTGACCGTCCTGCTGCTGCTGGGGCTCCCTGTTGCTATTGCCTTTTTGGCCTTGAATATATTCGGAGCTTTTCTATTCATGGGCGGCGCAGCAGGACTGGACCAGATTGCCCGTAACACCATGATTTCAGTGTCCTCGTTTTCACTTACACCGATACCGCTTTTTGTACTGATGGGGGAGGTGCTGTTCCAGTCGGGCCTGGCCTTCAAGGTGATCGAGGGTATCGAGCGGCTGATCCTGCGCGTTCCGGGCAGGCTGGCCGTTGTCGCGGTGGTATCCGGAACAGTGTTTTCCGCCATTTCCGGCTCCACGATCGCCACCACGGCCATGCTTGGAAGCGCAATGACCCCGACCATGCTGGCGCGCCGCTATCACCCCAGCATGGCCATGGGCCCCATCATTGCGATCGGCGGGGTCGACATGCTGATTCCCCCGTCTGGATTGACCGTCCTGTTGGGCAGCCTGGCGGGCATATCCATCAGTGGGCTGTTGATCGCCGGGATTGTTCCCGGCATTTTGCTGGCAATTATTTTCGTCGCCTACATCGTGGTCCGGGTGCGCATGAATCCCTCGCTGGCCCCGGCCGATAATGACGTGCCGCTGCGGGGCTGGGAGCGTTATCGCATGCTTGTCGTCTATGTCCTGCCGCTGATCTCCATCTTTGCAGTGGTGGTTGGCTCGATGTCCGGCGGCATTGCCACCCCGACCGAATCAGCCGCCTTGGGGGCGCTGGCCACGATCATCTTTGCGCTGCTTTATCGGGCCTTATCTTGGAAGATCCTTATCGCGTCCTTCAAATCCACGCTGGCCGTATCGGGCATGGTGCTTTTCATCATTGTCGGCGCAACCGGCTTTGCGCAACTGCTTGGGTTTTCAGGCGCAAGCGACGGGCTGCTCAAGATCATCGTCAATCAGGGGTTCAGTCCCTTCACAATTGTGGTGGCCATGTTGCTTATCCTGCTGGTGCTGGGCAGTTTTGTTGATCAGGTCAGCATGATGCTGCTGACATTGCCGTTTTTCATGCCCCTGGTGATCGGCATGAAGATCGACCCGATCTGGTTTGGCGTCCTGTTCCTGTTCACGATGCAGATCGGTTTGCTGCACCCGCCATTTGGCCTGCTGGCGATCACGATGAAATCGGTGGTGCCCCGGCACATCACGATGTGGCAGGTCTATATGGCCGCCATTCCTTACGTCGTCATCGTCTTTCTCATGATGGTGGCCATTCTGTTTTTCCCGGCCATCGTGACATGGCTGCCCAACCTGATCGAATGACCATGCCTTTAAAAGAAGACCAAGCCATGCGCCAACCCACTCATGTCACTGTCATCGGCGCCGGCTTCATGGGTTGCGTCATCGCAACCATCTATGCGCGACATGGCTTTGACGTTGTGCTGCATGATGCCGTGCCAGGGATGCTGAGCAGTTTTGCCAAGCGCGCCATACCGATCGCGCACAGTCTGAGCACGCCCGAACTCTCGCCTGAGGACATAGTCGGCAGGGTTCGGTTGGTGGACACGCTTGAGGCGGCGGTTGCACAGGCCGAGTTGGTACACGAGGTGATTCAGGAAAATCTTGAGCTGAAGCAGGACTTGTTTAAAAAGCTAGACCAGTTGTGCCCGCCCGGAGTGGTCCTGGCGTCCAACACCTCGTCCTTCCTGCTCTCTCATCTGTGCCGCGATGTGGTTCGCAAAGAGCGGGTAGTGGGTATCCACTACATCACGCCAGCACACATCGTTCAGGCGGTGGAAATCATCGTGGCCGACTTCACGCCGCCAGAACTGATCTCGTGGGCACGTGCGTTTGTCGTCCAGATCGACCATGTGCCGGTCGTGTGCCGCGAAAAACCCGGCTTCCTCATCAACCGGATGCAGTTCGCGCTCATGGCCGAGATTCACCGCATCGTGGACGAGGGGCTTGCCAGTGCCGAGGACGTGGACAACGCCATACGGCTTAGCCTGGGGCCGCGCTGGGCGCTCTGGGGCGGGCTGGCCTGCGAGGATTTGGTGGCGAGCAAACAGACAGCTGTGGCAATGCTGGAGTACATGCATGCGCAGACTGGGCTGCCCCAGTATCAAACAACCGCCACCTTGCGTCGGCTGGTCAGCGAGAACAAGCTGGGCGCCGCGACGGGGCAGGGCTGGTTCGAATGGAGGCGGCCTAATGCGGAACTGGTGATGGAACGTGACCGCCAGCTGGCCGAAATGCTGGCTTGGCTGGCGCAGCGCAAACCTATGGCGCATCTGCAGGGGCAGGGTTAGAAGCCATACTCTTCACAGTTTTGAAGGCAAAGGCAAGCCGATGAGTAAAAGGGTTTTTGTCACCGGCGGATGCGGTGTCAACGGTAGCTGGGTGGTGCGCGACCTGTTGCAGCGCGGCTTCGAAGTCATCTCCTTTGATCTCGTCACAGACCATTCCCTGATGCCAGACCTGAAAGGCCACTTCCAAAGCGTGGTGGGCGACATCCGCGACGGTGCTCTAGTCTCGCGTTTGGTCCATGCCAGCAGGCCGCAGTGCATTGTCCACCTTGCGGCCTTGGTGGGGTATCCGCAAGGCCGGCCCGACCCTAAGCTGGTTTACGACGTCAACCTGGGCGGTATGACCAATGTCCTGGAGGCTGCCGTTGTTGGCGATGTGCCGCGCGTGGTTTTCACCAGTTCCAAAAGCGCCTACGGCGTGGTGACGGGCCGACACGCGCGCCCCGTGTACGAGCCGGTCCGAGAAGACCATGTGGGGATACCTCCGCCGCCTTCTTTCCTGTCCCTATACGGCCATGCCAAGGTCGCAGGCGAAGGCCTAGGCTTTAATTACCAGAAGTCTTTCGGCATCGACTTTTTCGCACTGCGCTTTGCCACCATCTGCGCACCAGGCAAACTCGCGCGCCATGGACCGATGTCGATCCACAGCCGGTTGATCGAAAATGCAATGCTCGGTCAGCCCACGGTGATCCCGCACGGCGGCGACGAGCGCGATGACATCGTTTACGTCCACGATGTAGCGCAAGCCATCGGTCTGGCCACCGTCTGCGGTCTGCACGGCGCGTCGGTTTTTAATATTGGCCAAGGCAAGCCTTTTGGCCTGCACGACATGGCCGCCGCGATCAAAACCCGCTATGCAGATGCCGTCATCGACATAGGACCGGGCTTTGACTTTATGAACGTCGGCTTTGGCGCCTACAACGTGCTTGACATTTCAAAAGCGCGTGAACATTTGGGCTATGAGCCCGCTTATGAATTGAACGACATGGTGAGGCACTATGCCGAAACACTGGAGCGATTTGGCATCGCGCCGATGCTGAGCCTTGGCGCAACACCTTCCTGACGGACAATCGCAGCTGGCCATTTACTTGCGGTGCGCGATCTTGCGGTCTATTGAAAGGATGGCAAGAACTGTCCTCTGGGTCGCAAGGGAAATCCGGCGAGTCGCTGCTCCAGAGCCTGGGCGATCCATCCAGCCGTGCGTCCAATCCCCCAGATGGCGCTGGCGGCGCGCTCCGGCAACCCATTAGTAATGCTCAACACGACTAGGCCCACCGCAGACTAGGCCCACCTCAATATGGGGGGCGTGCCAAGTTGAGCCTCAACATCTACTTTGGGGCGAACGCTAGGCGCTGACTCGATTGACCGTAGTCCTTCCTGAAAGCATTTCTCTCGCAATGATGGTGCGCTGCATTTCTGAAGACCCTTCCGTGATGGTGCGGCTACGTGCATCGCGAAACATCAGCTCTAGCGGCAACTCGCGGGACAAACCAATACCGCCGTGAATCTGGATGGCACGGTCAACCACTCGCATGTACATGTCATCGGCATAGAGCTTGACCTGTGAAGCTTCCATATGAAAATTCATGCCTTGGTCAGCCCGCCACGCAGCGTGGTAGGTCATCAGGCGTGCGGCATTGAGCTCCACTGCAGAATCGGCAATCATCCACTGAATAGCCTGCCGGTTGGCCAGCGGTTCACCAAACGTGGTTCGCTGTTTGGCGTAGGCGATAGCCATTTCAAGCGCCCGCTCTGCACGGCCAATCGCTTTAGGGCCATGAATAAGTCGCCCCACATCGAGAAACCCGCGCGCCAGCGCCCACCCCTTACCTGGTTCGCCGACCATCTGCGAAGCCGGTATCAGTACATCTTCAAACACCAGCTCCCAAGGCCGGTCGGGCGACATGAGCTGAAAATTCTGACCCAGCCGCATGCCAGGCGTGTCGCGATCAATCAGAAAGCAAGACACCCCTGCACCGTCCGCGGTGTCACCAGTGCGTGCAAAAAGCTGTACAAAATCGGCTTTGTCCGCGCCGGTAATGTATATCTTGTTGCCATTGATTCGGTAATGGTCACCCTCACGTACCGCAGTGGTTCGCATCTGTGAAGGATCCGATCCGCCGTTAGGCTCTGTCAGTGCGAAACAAGTGCGCTTTTCGCCGCTGATCACGGGATACAGGTATTTTTTCTGCTGCTCGGGCGTGCAGTTAAAAAGCACCGAGCCAAGGTAAGGCGTGAACACCGTCGGCGCACGAAAAGATGGCACATTGCAGCGCGCCAGCTCTTCAAAGACGAGGCACATGCCAAGATAGCCGACCCCGCCACCGCCAAACTCTTGGGGCAGGTCGAAAATCCAAAAGCCAAGCGCTTTGGCTTTGGCCTGCAGCGCCGCGCGGACATCATCAGGTATGTCGGCCTCGTTTGCATACAGCGGCTCAAGGGGCAGCAGTTCTTGCTGCACAAAACGGCGCGCAGAATCGCGCAGCATGCGTAACTCTTCAGGGATAGAAAAATCCATCAGATAGCGCCCTCTTTCGCAAGTTTTTCCAGATCGTGACCATCCAAGCCGGCAGCCACAAGAACTTCCTGTGTGTGCTCACCCAGCGCTGGCGGCGGCATGAAATTGCTGTGATTGTCGCCGTCGTAGCGAACCGGGCGGTGCGCAGCGCGTACGCTACCGTACCGTGAATGCCCCATGTCGTAGAAGACGTCCAGATGTTGCACCTGCGGATCGTCCACAAGTTCCTCGAGCCGACGCTCCGGCGCGAACGGGACATCGTTCTGCTCAAGCAAATCGAGCCAGTGGTCGCGTGCGTTTTGAGCAAAGGCCTCTGCCAGATCCAGGGCCAACTCATCGTAGCGGGCCACACGAGCAGAACGATCAGCATATTTCTGCGACAGGTCTTCGCGGGAAATAGCCTTGAGCAGGCCTTTCCAGAACTTGTCAGGGGAGGACAGATGCAGTGCAATTCGTTTCCCGTCCTGACAGGTCACCAGAAACGACTGAGATGCGGCGGCGCGTGAATAAAAGGGAACCGGCTTTGCGCTTGCAAACAGCTTGCCCAAAGGCTCTGTTGCAAAAGCGAGCGTCGCCTCCAACATACTCACTTCAACCTTGCGCCCACGCCCGGTTTTTTCGCGCTCTAAAAGTGCCCCGAGTATTCCCATACTTGCAAAAAGACCCGTCAGCGCGTCAGAGACGGCAGGGCCCGCAACTCGTGCGTCACTGCCCTCATGAAACATTGAAAGCCAGCCCGACAAAGCTTGGCCCACATTGTCATAAGCAGGGCGCTCTGCATAGGGGCCGTCAGCCCCGTAACCGGTGATGGCGCAATACACCAAGCGTGGATTGAGCGCCTGAAGCCGTTGTGCATCAACACCAAGCTTTTCTTCAACCCCCGGACGCACGTTGATTAAAAGCACATCAGCAGTCGATACGAGCGTATCAAGCGCCACGCGTCCGGATGGCTTGGTAAAGTCCAGCGCAACGCTTCGTTTGTTGCGGTTATGTGCCTGAAAATGCGAGCTGTAAAGGCCATCGCCAAACGCACGAAACGGATCGCCCGCACCCGGTTTTTCAATCTTGATGACGTCAGCGCCCATCTCTGCCAGCAGCATGGCTGCATAAGGCGCAGTGATGAAACTGCCAAGATCAAGCACCCTAAAACCAGAGAGAACCTGCCCCTGCGTGGTTGCGCTTTTCATCATTCCGGTTTCACGCCGGTAGCCTTCACGATGCGTCCAAGCTTTAGCGATTCACTCTTGATAAATGCGCTGAACTCTGATGGAGGCGAGGGTGCACCAACGACACCCAGGGCGGCGAGCCTTTCCTTGACATCCGGCTGATTCAGTGCCGCTGCAACTTCCTGGTTCATGCGCAGCACGATATTTGAAGGTGTGCCCCCAGGCAGGGCAACCCCATACCAAGTCATGAAATCAAATTCTGGCAAACCCGACTCAGCGACAGAGGGGGTGTCGGGAAACGAAGGCTGACGCTTAGCGCTTGAAACGGCCAGGGCGTTCAGTCTGCCCGCCTTAGCGTAGGGAGCCGCCGACGACGTTCCGGTAAACATGATGTCAACCTGGCCTGCAACAAGGTCGCTCAACGCCGGCGCAACGCCCTTGTATGGAATATGGGTCATGCTGATGCCGGTCATCGACTTGAGCCACTCCATCGATATTTGATGCGGCGTGCCATTGCCAATCGAAGCGTAATTGATCCTGCCCGGTTTGGCCTTAGCCGCAGCAATCAGCTCGGGCACGGTTTTGACATTCAGCGAAGGATTTGCAACCAATACGAGCGGCACAAACACCAGTTGAGTAACCGGTTCAAAATCCTTGACCGAATCGTAAGGGAGTTTGGGAAAGAATATCTGGTTGATAGCATGGGAGTCGGTAATCAAGCCAACGGTGTAGCCATCAGGCGGCGCTTTGGCCAGCATGTCTGTTCCGATGATGGTGCTTGCGCCTGGCTTATTTTCGACAACCACCGGTTGCCCCATGCTCACTGTCATCTTGGCAGCAACCAGACGCGCGACGATGTCGGTGCCACCACCAGGTGGGTAAGGCACGATAAAGCGAATCGGTTTGGCGGGATAGGTTTGCGCAACCACTGCTGAAGTAGCTATGAATGCGGCCACACCTGCAATCAGCATGCGTCGAAACTGAAATGGGTCTCTGGATTGTTTCCTGTTCATGTCATGTCTCCTTTAGTTGATATTCACGATAGCCGTTCAAGATGTTCCCAGTCGATGAGCGCGGCATTTCCCGCGACGGTCGGCAACTGTATGGCACCATCCTTTATCGTCAGCGACTCATGCGTGATCTGCTCTGTCATGGCGAGGAACCACGTGGTTTCTGCTGGCAATGAGTGGGACGGAAGGATTGATGACAGCTGCAGCGCAGTCAATGTACCCAGCATGCTTTCCCCGAACATGCCAACGACTGTTTGGCAGCCCGCAGCATTTGCAAGTTCACCCATCGTGTGCGCGTCTGAAAGGCCCAAGCGCCCTGGCTTGAGGCTAAATGCCCGAGCGCCGGCTGCAATGAAAAGCTGCATGTCGCGTGGCGACCAGCAATAAAAATCAACCAGAACTGCTGTTGTACTCGATTGCTGCAACCGAGTGAAGAAAGCATCAGGTGCTAGGACGCAGGGATCTTCGACGACTTCCGCTCCAGCATCTGCCATGGCATGTATGTAGTTCAGTGCGACAGCAGGCGCATACGCTCCGTTGGCATCCACATAAAGTCGAATTTCGTGTCCGAGGGCAGATCGCAACTGATGCAGAACATTGACGTCGGTATCAATGTCCTGCCCACCTTTGATTTTCAATGTCCTGAAACCGTAACGCTCAACCATATGCACGGCTTCGGCCGCCATCTTTTCGGGCACCTGGCGGGTGACCGTAAATGAAAGAGGAACGACATCAGATCCCCCCCACATTTTTCCCGGTGACACGCCCAAACGCGCCGCGTTAAGGTCCCAGACGGCGTTGTCGATCAGAGCTTTGGCAGCATGATTTTCAGGAATACCGTCCAACTGGCAGCGCACGAATGCGGGGTCCGATAAGTCCCTCTGCTTTTGAAGAAGCGGAACAAAGACATCTTCGATGGATGCTGCTAAGCTGCGGAGCGACGCACCAGTCCAGGTCGGCTTGATGACTATTTCCGCGACGCCGGTGTGACATGTGTCCGAGACAAGTTTTAGCAGCAGAAATTGGGCTGCCTCTTCGACAACGTCGCTCCAGCGCACCGGCCTTTCATAAGGCAGGCGGTAGACGTGTAGTGAATAGTCCGCAAGCTGCATGGTGCCTTTAATTGACGGTCACGCCTGCGTCGCGAATGACCTTGCCCCACTTGGCAGAATCCTTGACCACGAATTCAACGAAAGCTGGCCCGATTAGGAAGCTGGGTTCTGCACCCAGCGTTTGCAGCCGCTCCAGCATTGCGGGTTCTTTCATGATCTTGTCCAGCTCACGCGTTAGGCGACTTGTGATTTCGGGCGACATCCCCTTGGGCGCCGCCATGCTGTACCAGGCAAGAACATCAAAATCGGCGAAACCGGACTGAACCACCGTAGGCACATCAGGCGCGAGCGCGCTTCTTGTTTTGCTGGTGATGGCAATGGCACGCAAGCGCCCGGCCTTTACATGCTGCAATGTGCCGGCTACTGTCACGAATGCAAAAGCAACATCTTCGCGAATCACGCCCGTGATGGCGTCTGCCTGTCCTTTATAGGGAACGTGTTGGATGTCGATTTGCGCCTGGCGGCGGAACAATTCCCCGGCCAGATGCCCACTGGTGCCATTGCCCGCTGAAGAGAAACTGAACTGGCCTGGTTTACTGCGCGCAATTGCAACAAGGTCCTCTACTGTCTTGACCGGAAGATTTGGATTGACCACCAGAAGGTTGGGAGCTGCTGCAATCAGCGCAATCTGGGTCAGGTCCGCAATCGGATCGTAGGACAGATTTTTATAGAGGTGTGGGTTCACGGCGATAGTAGGACTGCCACTGATAAGAAGGGTGTAACCATCATTCGGAGCACGCACGACAGTCTCAGTGCCCATGTTGCCCCCAGCCCCGGGGCGGTTTTCAATGATGAAAGGCTGACCGAGCAGAGCACCAAGTCGCTCCGCCAGGGATCGGGAAACGATATCCACCGTTCCTCCCGCCGCGAACGGCACGATGATCTTGACGGGTCGCGATGGCCAGGCCGTAGCTTGGGCCGAAGCGCTGCTAGCTGCGCCCAGAAAAAGGCTCGCAATGATGACCCCTCTGAATATGAACCGCATATTTCCCCCTGCTAAGTGACTAGTCAAGCTTGACATTGATGTTCTTGATTTGCACGGCATAAGCCAACCGGTCTTTCTTCAGAAATTCAGAATATTGGTCGGGGCCCTGATTGAGCAGTTCAAGCCCTACGCCGGAGATGTATTTTTTCTGAAATTCAGGGCGAGTTATGACTTTTGAAACATCTGCTGCAACTTTGTCCACAATCGCACGCGGCGTACCAGCAGGTGCCACCAGGCCAAACCATGCACTTGCGTTGAAACCGTTCAGGCCAGCTTCAGTGAAAGTCGGTACGTTGGGCAACAAAGCCGCGCGTTTCGGGGCTGCAATTGCCAAGGCACGCAGCTGACCGCTTTGCACCAGCTGTAGCACTGGCGGCACGCCGGCAACAGCGACCTGAATTTGACTGCTCAGCAAAGCGGGTACAACATCGGCAATGCCCTTGTAAGGCACGTGAAGCATGGTCACTCCAGCTTGGCGGGCGAAGGCTTCCGTATCGATATGTGCCTTGCTGCCTGCGCCAAAGGTGCCATAGCTCACCTCCCCAGGTTTCGCTTTTGCAGCAGCGATGAGATCGGCCAGTGTCCGGCCGGTAAAAGCAGGCCCCGCGACTAGGATTTGCAAGGTCTCGGCAACATTGATCACCGGTGCGAAGTCTTTCACGGGATCGTACGAAAGCCGTGAATAGAGATACTGGTTGGACGACAGCGTTGGATCGTTCGCCATCAGCAACGTGTAGCCATCTGCTGGGGACTTGGCAGTTGCTTCAGCGGCAATAATTGTGTTGGCACCAGGGCGGTTCTCAACAACCACTGGTTGTGACCACTCTCGGCTGAGTTCCTGCGCTATGCCGCGTGCCAGAGCGTCCGCAAGCCCTCCGGCGGTAAATGGCACGATGATCTTCACGGGTTTGGCCGGATAAGCCTGAGCCATAGCGCCTGTCATAACGAGTGCATTGCAAAGTGCGAATAACGAGATCAGGTATTTACTTAGTTTCATGTCGTGTCTCCTTCGTTGTGATGATTAGCTGCCGGTTGGCAAGTCATATATTTAAGAGACCTGCCGCTCCTGTCCTGCCCAGAAGGGCGCACGCAAAGCGCGCTTGTCAATCTTGTTGGTACTTGTGATGCGCGGCATGGTATCCAAAAACGTCACGAGTTTTGGTCGCTTGTACCCAGCAATGAGCAACCGACAATGCTCTGATAATTGTTCAGCAGTTGCCACCTTGCCCGGTCTGAGAACAACGACGGCCGCAACTGATTCTCCCCATTTCTCATCGGGTGTGCCGATGACAGCCACTTCAGAAACCGCAGGGTGCAACAGCAGCGCCTCTTCCACTTCCCTTGAATAGATGTTCTCACCGCCCGAGATGATCATGTCTTTCTTGCGGTCAACGATGAACAGGAAGCCGTCCTCGTCAAGGTAGCCCATGTCCCCGGTGTGCAAAAAACCGTTGCGAACAGCCTCGGCAGTAGCCTCGGGTTTTCGCCAATAACTTTGCATCACGGACTTGGAGCGCATACACACTTCGCCGACTTCGCCGACACTGCATTCGTGGCCATCGTCGGAAAGAATTTTCAGGTCTGTTCCGAGGTAGGCCTGACCTGCGGACGCAAGCCGTTTTGTTTCCGCAGGTGTGCCTTCAAGAATATGCTGATGCTTGAGCAAGGTCGTACCGAGCCCGGCTTCGGTCATGCCGTAGATCTGCATGAAAATCGGTCCAAACACGGAGCGAGCGCGAAGCGACAAGGCAACCGACATTGGCGCGGACGCATAGCAGACTGTATGCAGGGAAGATAGGTCATACGGCGTTTTTTCCTGCACCTCCAGCATCATCGTGATCATGGTGGGCGCAAGGTGTGCGGACGTGACACGCAGTTCCTGAACGTTCTGCAGTATTGCCGCAGCATCGAAAGTTCGGTGCAGCACGATGGTGGCACCAACCACAAGGTAAGACAACAATTCTGTTGGGCCGCCGATATGATAAAAAGGCATGACGATCAGCATGCGATCAGTCTGTGCGGCAAGATGTGAAAGCGCTTGCGTGCGTGCCTGCTCCAGTTGTCCTTCATTGCCCAGCATGACACCTTTGGGAACCCCCGTTGTCCCGCTGGTGTAGATCAGCAGTACGGCGTCATCTTCGCAGGCACGAAACGCCGGTTCGGTATCGGAAGCGCCAGCCAGCATGGCTTCATAGTCAAGGTCGGCAGATGCCGGACTGTCGAAGCATATGAAATGCACCTCGGCTGGCAGGTGCTTGCGAAGTTCTTCGGCTCGTTGAGCGTACTCTGACTCGTACATGAATACGGCGGGCTGTGCGTCGGCAAGGATGCCAGCCTGCTCAGCAGCAGATAGGCGGTAATTGAGGCCCAGCCCGACAAAACCACCCAGCGAAGCCGCTCCATACACCTCAAGATATTCGGGACAGTTGCGCGAAAGAACCGCCAGCCTGTCTTGCTTTTTGCAGCCCAGTGTTACCAGCGCGTTGATCAATTTTCTTACTCGTGCGAAAAATTGCCCGTGGGTAATTGTCTGACCTTCAAAGAGGATCGCAGGGTGGTTGCCAAAACAGCGCGCATTGCGCTCGATAACGTCACCGAGAATCATGACTTTCCATGCCCACAACGAGCCATTAAAAGCGCGACGCCTTCCTGCGCCACAGTGCCATCGCCTTTTTTGAGGATGATGCGCCGCTCGAGCAGGCCGCGGCCCGGGTCAGTGGTGATTCGTTTCGCGGCGATTTCGACCTCCACGTGAACCGTATCACCGATAAGAAGCGGCGTCCTGAAGCGCCACTCGCTAAAACCCAGTGCGCCAACAACATCGCTGCCAAGATCAGGAAACTTGGTTGCAAGTGCCATCGCGATATGCAGGCCATAAGTTCCGTGGAAGATCCGCTGACCGCCGATGGATTGCTTCGCAAATTCGGCATCGGCATGGATGGGATGCCAGTCGCCGCTGGTCATGCACGCGATGGTGAGGTCGGCATCGGTCAGGGTGCGCCCCGTGCTCTGCCATCGCTGCCCGACTTGCAGATCTTCGAACGAGATGCTCATGTTGATGTTCCCCGAAAAGGCAAATGCCGCTTCAAAAATGCCAACGCTTCTGTGTGTGCCAACTCGATGACCTCGGGATCACCACGGGTGTAGAAACCGTGGTCAGCATCCTCATAGATGTGCATACCGATATTGTGGTTCCCGCTTGTAGCTGCCGCTATTTGCTCGCGCACAGGTGCTGATGCGTATTTGTCCTTCCCGCCAAAGAACATCAGCAGCGGTACCTTGATGCCCGCCGCTTCGTCGAGGCTCTTTTCAATGCCCACGCCATAGAACGCCAAACTTGCGTCCACGGGTAGGCGCGACGCCGAGAGATACGCCAGCTTGCCGCCCAAGCACATTCCAACAATGGCCACGCCGCCATCAATGCCAGGTTGTGCTTTTGCATGGGTGATGGTGCAGCCTATGTCCTGTACGCCCAGCGCTTCGCTGAACTGCTCAAGAAAAGAGAATGCGCGTTTTATATCTTCCTTCGAGTGGCTCAGTGAAAGTCCGGGTTCCAGACGCCAAAACAGGTCAGGCGCGATAGCCAGATAGCCTTCCTGCGCATATCGGTCCGCCACCTCGCGAACATGCGGCGTAACACCAAATATTTCCTGCAGCACAATCACTGCATGCCCATTGGGTAGCTCGGGAATGCTGACGTAGGCGCTGAAGTACTGGTTGTTTCCGGCGTTGATCTGGTCGTTTCTTGTTTGCATCTTGTCTTTGTAGTAAGTGGTGAACTGTCAGACGGTGTAGCGACCTGAAAGGATTTCGCGTGCAATCGATGACCGATGAATTTCTACCGTTCCATAACCAATCGACATGCCTCGCGCGTCGCGGAAATAGCGCTCGTAGGGATACTCCTCAGATAGACCATAGGCACCTGCAAGCTGCATGGCCTCATTGGTAACGCGTACGGCCATCTGGTTGACGTACGCCTTGGTGATGGAGGTATCCACAATGCTGGGGTGGCCCTCATCTACACGTGTCGCAGCCCGGTACAGCAGCGCCCTTGCAGCTTCTATGTCCATTGCCATATCGGCCAGCTTCCATTGAAGTCCCTGGTTGTCAGCCAAGGGCTTACCAAACTGGTGGCGCTCTTTTACATGCCTCACAATATTTTCAAAAGCTGCCTGTGCAATACCCAGGCATACCGGCGGATTGCCACTGATACGGTCCGCGTCAAGCACGCCAAGAAGCTCACGCATGCGGCCGGCGGGAAGAAAAAGATTGGCTGCGGGAATTTTGCAATTGTCAAAAACGAGCTCGGCCATGCCGGTACCTCGCAAGCCTAGCAAGTCAAGATGTTTTCCGATGGTAAAACCTGGTGTTCCACGCTCAACCAGCACAGCGCCGATGCCGCGCATTCCCGGCGTGGCATCCAGCCGGACCAGAACGAGAAACAGGTCGGAGACCTGCGCTGCAGTGCACCATAGCTTGCTGCCGTTGATGACAAACTCATCGCCTGAACGGACAGCCTTGGTTTGGACATTACCCACGTCGGAGCCGGCATTGGGCTCCGACATGCTCCACGCTGTGAGCAGTTCCCCCTTGACGATGCGCGGCAGGTATTTGAGCTTCTGCTCTTCGGACCCGACCCCAAGAATGGCACGCGGCGTAGCTCCGTCGGTGCATGAAAACAGCATGGCAGTATTGGCGCAGTAGCGTGCAATCTGCTCGACAACCAGCACGTTTTCCAGCAGCCCCAGCTCCGAACCGCCATATTCGGCGGGCATGAACATACCGGTATAGCCATGTTTAGACAAAACTTTGACGTTCTCGATGGGCGGCTTGTATTGCCTGTCAGCGGCAGCTGCTCCGGGCGCAAACTGCTCTTGCGCCAACGCGCGCACGTTATCCCTGATGAGACGCTGCTGTTCGCTTAGTCCGAGGTCTTGCATAGGGATGTTCCGCTAGGTCCTGTTGTGTTCACTGGCTTCTTCCTCGATGCGTTCCCAAACCTCACGCGCAATTGGGTTGCGCAGCTCTTCGGCCAGATGGCCGACGATGCCGATGGTCCGGCCGATCACTGCAAGACCGCGGCACAGCTTCCAGTGAATAGCCAGTTCGGATGACAGCGCACCGATGGCACCGGTGGCATTCACGGGTAAAAGTCCGGGCTTGTTCAGCGCCCGCTCGGCGGCCGACGCGACCAGCTTCATCAGCTCGACATAAAGGCCACTCAAGCCGTTTTCCTGTGCAAGCTGAAACAGCCGGGGGGTGCGGGGATCGATTGGCTTGTGCAAGTTATGGCCGATGCCCGGAATCGACGTTTTGGACGCGATATGCCTGGCAACAATTTCCTCTGCCAGCGCAGGAAGATCCGCAGGCATGGTGTCCGGCTTGATGGCGTCCTGCAGCAGGCGGGCGGATCCTTCCGCTGTACCTGCAAATGTGGTGCCCATACCCAGAATGCCCGCAGCCACTGCGCCCTGTAAGGACTCGGGGGCGCCCAAATAGGTCAGCCGCGCGGCAATCACCATCGGTGTCATGCCATGCTCAACCAATGTCCCCAAGACAGCGTTGAAGACCACTGACTCCGCTGGGCTTGGCGTCCTGCCCTTGATCTCAAGAAAGGCGAAATCACCAAGGTTTAGCTTGCCAAGAATATCCCTCGAAAGGTCATGCCCCTGAACGGTGATGCTGCTTTCGTTGCTCCAACCCATACCGGACTGAATTTTTTTGCGTGCGCGAGCCATTGGCTGTTGTCTCCTCTTGGTCAGTTTCGCGAAGCTAACATCATCCCTCAATCAATACAATCGATCACATGCATGTGCTGTATTAGAAATATGAATAAGCATCGCGTTTTGCAACAGATGTCAAACATAAGGCCATGGGGACAGCCGCCTTTCCCGGGGACAACTCACAATGGATATCAGAAAAGTTGATTTAAACCTTTTGCTAGCATTTGATGCCTTGATACAGGACGGCAACCTCACCCGCGCCGGCTTCAGACTGGGTCTTTCTCAACCCTCGATGAGTCATGCATTGAGTCGCCTGCGCAAAATTTCCGGCGATCCCTTGTTTGTCAGGGTCCCGACCGGCATGGAGCCAACGCCATTTGCCCTGAAAATTTCAGGCGCTGTCAGGGATGGGCTCGCCTTACTTCAAAATGCACTAGATGGCGCGGCGGTGTTCGACCCAAGTACTTACAACCGCACATTCCAAATTCTCATGAGCGATATCGGGGAACTGGTGTACCTGCCGCGCCTGATAAACAAACTGAAGATCGCTGCGCCGAATATAAATCTGCGAGTATTGCAATTGCCGCGCGAGTCCTACCAAAATGCTTTTGTTTCCGGGGAAGCAGACTTGGCCATAGGCTTTTTACCCGGATTGAAGGCTGGCTTTTATCAGCAACGCCTCTTTGAAGATTCCTATGTTTGCATCGCTCGAAAAGGGCATCCACGGATCCGAGATGACTTGTCTCTTCAACAATTTACCCAGGAGTCTCATGTACTCATCGAGCCGGCCGGTTCGCGCTACAGCACCGTTTCCCTGCAGTCCTCCACCACCACTTTTATCGAGCGGTATCTGGCTGATCAAGGCTTGAGTCGACGTATTGCGCTTCGGGTGCCGCATTTCATGGTGGTGCCGGAGATCGTGCAGCAAACTGACCTTCTGGCCACCATTCCAGGTTCGGTGATGACCTACATCCGACCCATGCCGAAGCTAAAGATACTGCAATTACCCATCCTGACACCGCGCTTTCAGATCAAACAATTCTGGCATCAGCGTAACCACCATGATGTCGCTAATGCATGGCTCAGGAGAACGATCGCGGAACTGTTTCTGAGCCTTTCACCACCACCGATCCCCGAAGCCACGGGGCCATGAAGCCACGACAGTAGTCAACCATAGTTGGACGAATTTTTGGGGATGACTTACTCATCGCCGTCTCAAATCGCTGTCCCAACATTTAGAAAGATTAACTGGATACCAAGTGCTTGATTTGCTTGCCCATTAAAAACTTAGGCGGTTTGCGATTGGGTGTGATCTGCCCCGCCAGCTATCAAGCAAAAACGCCCCTTTTGGGGCGTTTTTCGTTGATACATACTCATCAGCTCAAAAGATGATTGTGATTCCTGTTGTAGTTGCTTCGAGCCCTTTCGGCCACCTCAGTATTCAGG
>JACCDI010103708.1_pt1 | contig 37546 bp, 23 predicted proteins | sample 7442791 | NCBI WGS metagenome assembly JACCDI01 (sample SAMN15323434, study PRJNA562643) | freshwater metagenome | isolation source: river surface water | place: USA:Blue River Watershed | collected 2017-08-15 | reverse complement strand
GGTGACACCAAAATCGGATTGGACAATATCGATTTCTGGCTCGGTCAGAAAAAGTGGGACGTCATTCATTTCAACTGGGGCTTGTGGGATCTTTGTTACCGCAATCCGACATCCAAGAATCAAGGCAATCGCGATAAGGTCAACGGCAAGGTTTCTTTCACGCCGGAACAATATCGGGCGAACCTCGAAAAACTCGTGCTGCGCCTGAAAGCCACCGGCGCGCAACTCGTCTGGGCCAGCACCACCGTGGTGCCGGAGGGGGAGGCGGGGCGTTTCGTCGGCGATGATGCGAAATACAATGCCATCGCTGCCGAGATCATGAAACGCCATGACATTCCCACCGATGATCTCTACACTCTCAGTAAAAGCTTCGCTCCCGAACTCTTCGTCAAACCGGGTGACGTTCATTTTACGGAAAAAGGCTACCAACAACTCGCCGCGCAAGTGGCTGCCAGTTTGAGCCAAGCGTTCGAAAAATCCGGCAAAAAATAACATGCATCCACCACGACCCACTCATAGTTCTTTATGACGGAAAAAGAACAACTCATCCAGGCATGGACCTGTGGCTTGGAAGACAATGCCGAGCAGCAGTTGCACGCCATGGCGGCATTGCACGAAGCCATTGACGAACATGCGCCCACGCTGCCGGATGCGCTTTTTTTGTTAGAATCCGCCGATATCAAGAGCCGTGCACGGCGTCGCATCTTGCTCTGGTCCTTGTTGATTCTCGCTCTGCTTGCCATGGCATGGCCCTCCTATCAGGCCATTCGCACGAGTCATGTTTTGGGGCAAATCTCGAATTCCATTCCTGTGCCTTTTTTCGGGTTGCCGCTCAGCGAGCCACCCAGAGTCGTGACCGCTTCCGCGGAAGAATCCTTTCTCCTCTATGGTGACCTCACGCTGACGCGCGAGAGCGATCAGCAACGCGCGCTCTGGGACAGTGAAAAAACCAATCCGGTGTTTTTTGCCAATTATGCGAAACACTATGCGAGCGCAGGCAAGGATGTTCCGCCCGATTTCTTGAAAGTGGTCGCAGACATTGATCCTGATAATGCTTGGTTTTGGGAGTTCGCGGCGTGTGTTCGCTCGGAGCAAGTATTGAAAAAACAGAAAACAGTTCATCCAGCCAGTCCGGTGAAGAGCGCGGATGTTTCTCGAGCCTCTTATCAGGATCGCCGAAGAATGGAGAGAAAGATCGTTTATCAATATAGCGTGGGGGATCAGGCCGCCTTCGATCAAACCATGCAGTTGTGGCGGCAATCACTGCATCAGAAAGACTATGATGATTATGGGGCGGCACTGCATCAAATGCGCTATCCTTTGCTGTCGCGGCGAAAGGATATGCTAAGTGACATGCCTGTCTTTGTCTACATGTCGATGCAGCCACAGTGGCAGGTCCAGATGAGAAGACTTTGCGATACGCTGATCACGGCCTTGCAAGAGGCTGATATGAAAACCGGAGAAGGGCAGCAATTGTTTCGCGATGTTCATGTTTACAGTGAACGAGTTGCTACGAGGAAACCGGGTAATTTGGTCGACATCCTGGTCACGCGAGCTGTGCTCAGTATGATTTATAAGCAGATTGATGTGATCGATACCAGCGCTCTGGATCCTGCGATGGTGCAAACATGGCGGCAGAGAAATCAACAACTCGCCGCATTGAATGATCAAATTCAATCCTCTTCCGATGACAGTGATGCGTATCGCAAACACAGCTCCCTATTGATGGCCATGTCATTGCCCACCGTGCGCAAACAGGTGCTGCAACCACCACCGGTATCCCTTGATCAGCTCAAGCCCACACGTTACGCGGAGCATTGTTTTTTTGCAAAATTCGCTCTCGTTGCATTTGGTTTGGTGCTGCTCATCCTAGTGCCCTTGCATGTGTGGGGTTCGCGCCAGAAGTTGATTCATCGCATCGTCGATGTCGCATGGCTATCCCTACCGCTGCGGTCTTTGATGGCATTGGTTGGGATCGGAGTTGTCCTGCCAATCGTTTATTACGCTTGTCTCGTGATTTTCACCCCACTTACCGGAAAACAATTCGGTCCTGCGGAAGGATTGATTTTTCCCTTCTACCCGTTGATCACCCTCGTACTCATCCTGTTGGTGTTGTCGCGTTTGTTAGTCCATCGATCCTTGGCAGTTTGGCAGCCGTTGTGTCCACGAGGACAGCGCTGGTATCTTCGATTCGGTTGGATCGCTCTTAGCCTGCTGATGGTTCCGCTGCATGGTATGCCGGTGTTGGTTTCATCCGTGAAGGACTTTGCCATCTTCGCCACACTGCTGATGATTCTGGCCGCTCCTGCCGTTTCTTGGCTCCTCTGGACCTGCGTGCGCGCTTTCATTGGTCGCTCGTTCTACAAGAGTGTGATGCAGGGCTTGTGCCGGCGCATGGTGGGGGTTTGTTCGCTCAGTGCCATTGTGCTCCTGTCCTTGGCTCAGGTTGGCCTGTCGCGCGCGGAACAATACTGGACGAAGCAGGACGTCATGTTCGCCGTTTCCCCGGAGATGCCTGTGCTTCGGTTTGAGGCGGAAATCACCGAGATCGCCCATGCGGACTTGCTCAAGGCCATGGGGCTGTGATGTCAGCCGTGGGCCCGTGATCGGAATGTGATCATCGCGTTTCCCATTTGATATCGAGTTGTTTTCGCACAGGGCCTATGGTCTCTCCCGAGATGAAATTTGCAGGTGTGAACGTCTGACGCAGATCGATTTTGCCGTGGCTAACGAGGTGCGACCAGCGGAGGACGCGTCGCACCACCGGATTCACATCCCATGTGATTCTTGCCACTTCCTGCTGACACCAGTCGAAACATGGATCGGAGTCTGTGCAGATGATCGAAACATCTTCCGGCACGCGGATCCTGTGCCTAGCGAGAAATTGCATGGTTGCCACATAGAACACGACTTCATCGATGATCAGCGCCGTGGGGGGTGTGGCATGAAACAGGGTTTCAAGACGTGTGTGGAAATCCGCAATGGTTTCATCCCATGACGGTAAATTGTAATCCCCGGTGGGCAAGCCGTGCGCGCTCAGCTCACGGAGAAATGCGATTTCCGGTCCTCCGGGAACGGGCAGTCGTCGGCGTGGACGTACCATCAGAACAATTCGCGAGTGACCAAGTTGAATCAGCTTGCGGGTAGCATCGAGCATGGGCGGTGTCTTATCCGGGCCAACAGAGGCGATAGGTAAGCCGCGGCGTCTTCCAAACAAGGCGAACGAGGGAAAGGATTGTTGAGAAAACCATTGAAGCACCTCGTGGGATCCCGAGACGACAATCCAAGCATCAGCCTCGGTAAGTTTGACCATGCGTGCGACTTTTTTGACATCCATGTTCATGTCATGCAGATAACGCGGTGCATAGAAGGCCCGGTGACCCTCATCGAGCAGACCATGATAGAGTGCGACGATGTAATTGGTACTGCGGTCGGACTCCTCGCAGATCAATATCGCTATGCGCAGGGAAGGGGTGATCTGATTTTTGGGTAGTTGGATTTTGCGCTTTTTTCCCGGCCCCCGCCGAATCAGCAGTCCGTCGTCTTCCAATAATCGCAGCGCTGCTTCCACCGTTTTTCGATCAATGCCAAAATCTTCCGCTAGCTGTGGAGCCCCCGGCATGAGTTGTGTCCATGTGCCGCGCAAAAGCTGCTCCCGCAAATGTTGTGCGACTTGCTGGGATGGCGATAATACGTGAAGTTGAGGCATACAATCAACCTACCCATTTGCGGACATGTTGCAAGAAAATTAATCATTGTGAAAAATCCTCATCGTGACAATTTCAGCCCGTTCGCAGGTGAAAATCGGCGTTACAAGCAAATTCCCTCAGGGGATAGAGCTATGTCCTCGGACACGGTTCGGGCGGGAAGCATAAAGGGGTTTCTGCTTCCCGCCTTTTTCTTGCTTTGTCGCATCCATCGGAAAATGCCTGATTCTTTTCTGAAATGGATCCGATTGCATTCTTGTGGGGAATCATGAAGCGTCTATGCTGTTTGCATGATGAAAAATGCGAAACGAATCCTGCTTTGCCAAATGGTTGTATGGTTGGCGCTGAGTGCCCGCCATCAATTGATGGCGGAGCAACCCCAAAAGCCTGCTGCTGTGGCAGGGGATGTGTTGACAACGCAGCGCCTGCGTGAGTTGGATGAATGCTGGAGCCGTATTTCCCAGGCCGTGACGGAAGGGGATTTCGACGCCTATCAAGCGATCTGTCATCCGTTAGGGATTCTTGTGAGTGGCAATAAAAACATGTCGCAGCCGCTCTCGACCGCGCTGGCAAGATGGAAACAGGAGTTCATCGATACCAAAAGTGGCGCGATGAAAGCCCGGGTGGAGTTCCGTTTTTCCCAACGCATCGGCGATGCCACCACTGCGTTTGAGACCGGGATTTTCCGATACGAATCGCAGCGCCAAGGCGCGGAGCCCAAGGTCGAGTATGTTCGTATGGAAGCTCTGCTGCTCAAGGAAAACGGCCGTTGGCAAATCATGATGGAACACCAACGCGAATCCGCCACCGAGCAGGAGTGGCAAGCACTGAAAGAATAGAGGGTATGATCGATCCTGAAATGGCAGTGAAGCATTCGAGCCTGTTCCAAATCCCGCAGATCCAACGTTTCATCACGGCATGACGCGGTCCTATGATTGGCGATGTCTCGTCGTCTTTCCATGGAAGATTTGACGGACTCATCTTCCGATAGCTTTTCCGCTTTTCCCCCGTAGATTGATTTCACCATGATTCAACGCATGAATGTTTCCCGTCGTCATTTCCTCACCAGTCTCGCGGCAAGCGCCGTTATGGCTCCCACGATCCTGCGCGCCGAGTCCCGCCGCGAGCGCCTGAACATTGCCTTCATCGGCTATGGCAAACGCGCTTATGGCGTGATGAACCAAGCCTTGGGGCAGAAGGACGTTCGCATCGTCGCGATCTGCGAAGTCGAGGGCATCCGCCGTGCCAAGGCCAAGGAAGTCGTGGAAAAACGCTATGCCGAGGAGATGAAATCCGGATCCTACAAGGGCTGCCGCGCATACGTCGACTATCGCGAGATGTTCGAAAAGGAGGATCTCGACGGGGTGGTCATCATGACCCCTGATCATCTGCACATGCATCCCGCACTCCTCGCGGCGAAGAAAAAAATCGACATCTATTGCGAGAAACCGCTCACCCATCATATCGCGGAAGGGCGATTGCTGGTGTCGACCGTGGCGAAGAATCAGGTGATTTTTCAAACTGGCAGTCAGCAGCGCAGTGAGTTTGGCGGACGTTTTCGCACTGCGGTGGAAATGATTCTCGCGGGTCGCATTGGCCAGCTCAAAACGATTCGCGTTGGCGTGGGGGGCTCTCCCATTCCCTGCAATCTGCCTGCACAACCGAAGCCCGATAACGTGGATTGGGATCTCTGGCTGGGGCCGGCACCCTTGCGCGAGTATCATGAGGATTTGTGTCCGAAAGGTCTGCACAATCATTTCCCCGCTTTCCGCAAATACGAGGAGTTTGCTGGTGGCATGCTGGCGGACATGGGCGCCCACCATTTTGACATCGCACAATGGGCCATGGGCATGGACGCCAGTGGCCCCGTGAGTATCGAGCCACCCGCTGACGGCGACAGCGGTCTCAAGTTCACCTATGCCAATGGTGTGGAAATGTTTCACGGCGGGCGCAGTGGTTGCACCTTTGAGGGAAGTGAGGGGACGATCTACGTTGATCGCTCGGTTCTCGAGAGCGACAAAAAAGAAATTCTCCTGCCCTTGGATGCGGGCGCCCGCCGTTTTACCTCGCCGACGGATCATTTGCGCGATTGGATCGACTGCGTCAAAACGCGGAAATCTCCCATTTGCACAGCGGAAACCGGACATCGATCCGCGACCGTCTGCCACCTCGCCAACATCGGTTACAAGCTCCGTCGCAAGCTCACGTGGGACCCCGTGACCGAACGCTTCACCAATGATGTTGCCGCTAACGCCCTCACCAGTCGCAAAAACCGCAGCGGTTGGGAGTATGCGTGAAGGTTGCCGATGTGATTCCATTCATCAACGGGGCCCTCGGAAACGCGTTTTTTCGTATTGGTTATTCATTTTTCGTGAGCGAAATCTAATCAATAGAAAAGCGAATTTCCTTTTCGTGGCTCGAAAGACCAGCTAATGCTCTAAGGTTGACCAGCAACGTTATGACCACGAGAACCTGGCTTTCCGCTTTCCGCATTGCGCTGGCATGTCTGGTTTCCCCTCTCAGCGCCCAGATTGCGGACATGGATGTAGTGAAATCCCGAATCCGCCAAGCGCTCTCCACCGGTCTCGCCTCGTCGACCACCATCGCCGGACATCAGGCCAGTCTGCAGGCGGATGGCACATGGCCTGACATCGACTATGCCAGCACGTCCCAGACCAACTGGTCGCCACAAAACCATCTCGACCGCCTCCGCAGCATGGCCAAAGTCTATGTCTGGGGATCGTTTGAGGGAAATGACACATTGCTGGATGATATCTTCCGTGCCTATGACGCATGGATCCTGCGCGATCCGCAAAGCACCAACTGGTGGTATCAGTCCATTAGCACGCCGCAATACCTCGGCGAAATCCTGATCTTGATGGAACCACAACTTTCTTCCACGAGACTGGATGCCGGCCTCTCGCTCATGGCGCGGTCTTATTTGCCGCGCAGCACGAACTCTGGTACCAATACCGGTGCAAACCGTGTGGACCGCGCTTATCCCAGCATGATGCGCGGCTTGCTCTCACAGAATGCGGCTCTCACTACCGAGTCCTTCCTCGCCATCGGCGATACCATCCTCATCAATAGCGCCCACAGCTTCGCGGAAGGCATCCAAGCGGATGCTTCTTTTCAACAACACGGCGCTCAGTTGTATCTTGCGGGTTATGGTTATGGTTATGTGCAGAGAGTTTTGAAATATGCATCTTATGGCGCGGATACGGTCTTTGGTTATGACAATCGGCAGAAACGCATCCTGATCGATCATCTCGTCGATGGCTGCCAGTGGTTTGTCAGGGGAAACAGCATCTATTATACTTCCGCCGTCCGTGGACTCACCCGTGCCAACAGCACTGCCACGGCCAACGGATACGCCGCCATGCTCACCAATGCCCTTGCCATCAGCGGCGGATACCGGCAGCCCGAACTGATGGCGTTCCGCGATCGCATCACTGCCGTAAATTCCACCGGCGGCGCCTCAGCCTCCGGTGCGCTTGTCGGCAACCGCAATTTCTGGCGCTCCGATTTCATGGTCCATCACCGGCCGGAGTTTTGCATCTCCGTAAAAACCTCTTCCACCCGCACGCTTCAGCCGGAATCCGGAAATGGCGAGGGATTGAAGAATTTGCACCTTGCGGATGGTGTCACGCTCATCCAATGCACCGGCAATGAATATGATGATGTCATGCCGGTATGGGATTGGCGAAGGCTGCCGGGAACCACTACCGAACAAGGTGCCTACAGTCTCAAGCCATCCACCGATTGGGGCATGGCAGGCAATAGCACCCATGCTGGTGCGGTTTCAGATGGCAAGGATGGAGCGGCCGTTTTCCAATACAATCGTCTCGGTGTGGCAGCGAAGAAGTCATGGTTTTTTCTGGGAGATGTGATGGTTGCACTCGGTGCGGATATCAACTCCGCTACTTCCACTCAGCCGGTTCTCACCACTCTCAATCAATGCCTACTGGCCGGTGCCGTACATTATGGCTCTGCTGGCAGCACCACCACCCTCACAGATTCCGCCTCGCCCGCTTCACTCGATTGGGTGCACCATGCCAATATCGGCTACTTCTTCCCTACGCCTGCCACCAATGCCACCCTCAGAGCCACCACCCAAAGCGGCACCTGGCAATCGATCAACAGTTCCCAAAGCTCTACACCGATCAGCTGGGATGTGTTTTCTCTGCATCTGTCCCATGGTTCCGCTTTTACCGGAGGTAGTTATGCCTACATCGTGGCACCCGGTATGAGTCTCGCGCAGATGTCGGCTTTCCCCCTCGCCAGCTATCAGATTCTCCGCAATGATGCCACTGCGCAGGCAGTTCGCGATACGGCTTCCAACAAAACCTTGGCCCACTTCTGGACGGCAGGCAGCGTCGGAGGCATCACCTGCAGCGCCAAGGCATCGGTCATCGTGGCGAAAACCGCGGAGTTTCTCGATCTGACCGTTTCCGATCCCAGCCAGACGCAGACAAGTTTTTTCACCGTCGAACTCGACTCCGCCGTGGCCGGTTCCCTCCATGCGGACACCTCGATTACCGTGGAACAACTCTCACCGACGTTACGCATCCGTTTTGACCCCACCAAGTCCTACGGCAGATCCATGGGGGCGAGGTTCTATCTCCGCCCGCATGCCTATGAAACGATCACCCTTTCACCCACGGCGGATTCCTACACCCACGATGCCAGCCCTGGCTCCAACTACGGCACCAGTTCCAAACTCGCCGTCAAGTGGATCAACAGCAGCGGATATACGCGCGAAACGTATATCAAATTCGACCTCACCAGTCTTCAGCGCATCCCCATCGCCGCTTCACTGCGGTTGACGCCCATCGTAGTGCAAACGGCTGGCATTCACTCTGTCACCGCTCTCAATTCTGGGTCGTGGTCGGAAACCGGACTGAATTGGAGCAATCGCCCGTATCCTGTCAGTGGCGCGTCTGCCACGTGGCTTCCAGTCGTAAGCGTGCGAACCTCGGCGAACGTCCTGCCGTTTGTCCTCGGACAGAGTGGAAATTCCGTGGATCTCTGTGTTTCCACATACGCGCCCACCGGTGATGGTTATGTGGATTATGCCTCGCGGGAAAACTCCGATCCCGCGAGTCACCCAGCTCTCGAATTGGTGGTGCCTCGACCGGAAATGGAAATCTGGAGGTTGGAGAAATTTGGTTTGCGGGCAGAAAATCCACTTGTCGCTGGTGATGCAGCGGATCCGGACAGCGATGGCGAGAGCAACCTCATCGAGTATTCCACCGGGCAGGATCCTCAAGGAAACGAACGCGCAGCCATTTCCTTGAGGAACCCATCCGAACCCTCGCCCATGCTTGATTTCATCTACACGAGAGCCAGGAACAGCGGCTTTACCTTCCGCGTCGAATGGACCGAAGACCTTGCTGTGAATTCCTGGAGCAGCGTCGGCATCCCTAATCAAAACCCGCCTCCCATCACATCTGATGCATCCACCGAAACCTTACGCATCCAGGTTCCTAAAGGCAGCGGTAGTCGTTTCTTCCGGCTGAAAGTGGTGAAGCCTTGATCAGTGCCAGCGAAAGGCGCACGGCCTTCCATGCGTATGGGTTTGCCCGCATGGTCATGTCTCTGGGGTCAGTTGCAATGATTTCTGCCACGGATGCAGAAGAGACCGATTTGGTCTTATGATCCGTCTTGTCAAAATATGCGCAGTCGGGTATGTTTCCTCGCTTCATGAATCCTGCCACTCCCGTTTATAGCAACATTTCCGGATACCTTTTTGCCCGGCTCGACAAATTGAAAGAGTGGCGTTCGACATTGATCGATGAATGCAAGGCCCACCAACTCAAGGGAACGATTTTGCTCAGCACCGAAGGCATCAATTTGTTTCTTGCGGGGAAACGCGAGGACATTGATCACCTCATCGGCGTGGTGCGGGGGATTCCGGGGTTGGAAAAATTCCAAGCCAAGTTCAGCGAAAGCGACCACCAGCCCTTCAATCGCATGCTGGTGCGCATCAAGAAGGAAATCATTTCCTTCGGCGTGCCCGAGGTGGATCCGGCGAGCTACACCTCGCGCCACCTTCCGGCGAAAACCCTCAAGCAATGGCTGGATGAAGGGCGCCCCGTGACTTTGCTCGATACCCGCAATGACTATGAGGTCAAACTTGGAACCTTCCGCAACGCGATTCCCATTGGCGTGGATACTTTCCGCCAGTTTCCTGATGCCGTGGCGAAGCTGCCGGAGGAACTGAAAAAACAACCGATCGTCACGTTCTGCACCGGCGGCATCCGCTGTGAAAAAGCCGCGCCGTATATGGAGCTGCAGGGCTTCGAAAACATCTTCCAGCTTGATGGCGGCATTCTCAAGTACTTCGAGGAAGTCGGCGGCGATCATTACGATGGTGAATGTTTTGTCTTCGACCACCGCGTCGGGCTTGATCCCAGTTTGCGCGAGACCCCCTCGGCGATTTGTTTTCATTGCCAGGCTCCGCTCGAGGAGGAGGAGCAACAGGACCCGCGATACGTCGAGGGTGAGTCCTGCCCCTACTGCTATGTCAGCGAGGAGCAGAAAATGGCGATGACCTTGGAAAAACGCCGTGCTGCTTTGGCAAAAGTCGTGAACCCATTGCCCGGCAGCGTGCCCTACGAAAATCTCCGGCCTTTGTTCATCAAACAAGATTTCGATGGCTGGAAATTGCTCGATTTGTTGTTGCGGGTGTTTCCTCACATTGGCGAGGACGAGTGGCGTCAACGCTTGGCCGAGGGCCGCTTCCGTCATCAGCGTGGCGCGGTAGTCGATGGCGATCAAATCGTGCGGGCCGGTGAACGCTATGAGCAACGCATGACCCTTGCCGCCGAGCCCGATGTCAATGCCGATGTCCGTTTCCTCTACGAAGACAGCGCGCTCATTGTCATCCGCAAGCCCGCGCCGCTGCCGATGCATCCCTGCGGACGTTTTCATCGCAATACGTTGCAATCGATCATCAATCAGGTTGTGCATCCAGCTCCGCGTCCTGTTCATCGTCTGGATGCCAACACCGCCGGCTTGGTGCTCTATGCCCGCACCAGTCCGATCTGTGCGAAAATGCAACGCCAGTTCCAGCGGCAGACGATTGAAAAAACCTATCTCGTTCGCGTGCAGGGACATCCCACTTGGCAAGAGCATCGCTGCGAGGCACCCATCAGCGCGGACCCGGATGTCGCTGGCTCGCGCGTGATCGATCCAGCCGAGGGCTTGCCCTCGCGCACCGATTTCACCATGTTGCATCGCTTCGATGACGGCACGTCCTTGCTCGAAGCGGCTCTATTCACCGGTCGCACCAACCAAATCCGAGTGCATCTTTGGCATCTGGGATATCCGGTGTGCGGGGATGCAACCTATTTGCTGGGAGGAAAAGTCGCTGCCACCCAAACTCTGGAATGCTCGGACGAGCCGCTGAAGCTCCATGCTTGGCGCATTTGCTGCGATCACCCGCACAGTGGCAAGTGTTTGACTTTTGAAGATGAACGCCCCGACTGGGCGGTCATTGACCCGCTTCCACAATGATGCAATCGCGTCCCTCGACCTCGCACCAAAGTCGATAGATGCGCAACACATTCTGCCGCACCCCAGAGTGGGGGATTTTCAAATGCCCTTGCCGCTTCGCCGCTTCAAATAGGATGCGCTCCTTTTGCGTCAGCCGATGCCCGATGCTTCGATTGCCAATCTTCGCCTTCGTCGCCAAACCGCGGCTCAGTTTTTCGATGTCATTGCGATCTGCTTGCTCCATCTTATGAAATGCCACGGATGCAATGCTTTGCAAGTAATACGATGATTTTTCCCCGATAAAAGCGTGCCGCCAGAGTCGTTTGTGTCTCAGCAAAGCTCGTAGAAGCTGGGTGCGCAAAGCGGGAAATAGAATGGCGAATTCCATCCAATGTCTGTATGAATTTCAATGGTTGAGGATGGGGCTGGCATTCATTGGGGAATGAGCAGCGTTGGCGCTCCGGAGAATTGGTTGCTGAAATTGAGAAAATCCTTTATGGTTCTTCTGTGCACGCCACTTCTTCCCATTACGCTCTTATCCTCGCCGGTGGTTCCGGCACTCGCTTCTGGCCGCTGAGCCGCGATCACAAGCCAAAACAACTGCTCGATCTTTTCGGCACGGGCACTCTTTTGGCTCAGACGATTGCCCGGCTTGAGGGATTGGTGCCTACCGAAAACATTCTGATACTGACGAACGAGAAACAAGTCGCCTCGGTGCGTGAAGTTGCGCCGCAGATCCCGCCCGCCAACATCATTGCCGAACCTGCGAAGCGCGATACCGCGCCAGCAGTGGCTCTTGGCATCGGCTTGATCGCGGCACGTGATCCTGAAGCCGTGATGATGGTGCTGCCCTCCGATCAGTTGATCACCAACACAGAGGCGTACCAGTCGGTGATGCGTGATGCCATGACCATCGCCAGCAAGTGCGATGGGCTGGTGACGATCGGCATCAAACCCACCTGGCCCTGCCCTTCCTACGGCTACATTGAGCGTGGTGAGCGAGCCAGCATCAGCGGTCTTGATTGCGAAAACATGCCCTACGAGGTCAAACGTTTCCGCGAGAAACCCAGTGCCGATCTTGCCGAGCAATTCCTCGCCCAGGGTGGATTCAGTTGGAATGCCGGCATGTTTGTCTGGTCCTTGCCATCGGTGATCGGCGAACTCACACGCCAGGCTCCGCAGCTCGCGCGTTTCATCAGTGAATTGCGCCAGTCGACGGATCATGCTGCAACCATTGAAACGCAGTTTCCCGCGTTGACCCCGATCTCCATCGATTACGCGCTTATGGAAAAAGCCAAACGCGTTCTCAACCTTGAGGCGACTTTCGACTGGGATGATGTCGGCTCGTGGATTTCGATCGCCAAGTATCTTCCCGTGCACGGCGATAACAATGCCACCAACACCGATCTATCGGAAATCGATTCGGAAAACAACATCGTCTTCAATGCACGCAAAAACAGCCACATTGCCCTGCTAGGGGTAGATGATCTGATCGTCGTGCAAACGGAAGATGCCCTGCTGATCGCCAATCGGCATCAGGCGGATGCGATCAAGAAGCTTTCACCCTTGCTGCCTGAAGCGTTGCTTTGATCAAGATGTCTGACTTCCCGCATCCGGCTCTGGGAATTGATTACGGCGATGCCCGTATCGGCATTGCCGCCACCGATCCGGTGGGAATCATGGCCCATCCAGTGGAAACCATACACCGTCAGAAACAGGATGCCCATGAATGCATCGCACGCTTGATTCGCGATCGCGGCATCAAAACCTTGGTAGTAGGGTTGCCTTGTCATCTTGATGGTAGGGAAGGGGACTCAGCGATTAAGGTACGCCGTTTTGTGGAAGCGCTGTCCCAGAAACATCCTCGGCTGCCGGTGGTGTGGATTGATGAATCATTTACCACGGTGACAGCAGCCGCGAAACTTCATGAGGCTGGCAAAAATGCGAAACGCCAGAAATCGTTGATCGATCAGGCGGCAGCCGTGGAGATTTTGAATGCATGGATGGAGCGTCTGTGATGATTCACTTGAAATGTTCCGCAATTCCTCTCAATCTCCAAGCCATGCAAACCTATCTGGACTTATTGCGCGATGTGCTGGAAAGCGGTGAAGTTCGCGATGACCGCACTGGCACAGGCACTCTGGCGGTGTTCGGTCGACAAGTCCGCTATGATCTGCGTCAGGGATTTCCCTGCGTGACGACAAAAAAACTGCATCTTCGATCCATCATTCACGAGTTGTTGTGGTTTCTTCAGGGTAGCACCAATATCGCTTACTTGCGCGAGAACGGCGTTAGCATTTGGGATGAGTGGGCGGATGAAAACGGCAACCTCGGACCGGTCTACGGCAAGCAGTGGCGCTCCTGGCAGTGTCCCGATGGCCGGGTGATCGATCAAATCGAGCAACTCATTCACAACCTCAAGCACAAGCCCGATTCCCGGCGTCACATCGTTTCCGCTTGGAACGTGGCCGATGTCGATCAGATGGCGCTGCCGCCTTGCCATTGCTTGTTCCAGTTCTTTGTTCATGCTCCCAATGCAGCGGGCGTGCGTGGGCTTTCCTGCCAACTCTACCAGCGCAGTGCGGACCTTTTTCTGGGAGTGCCCTTCAACATTGCATCGTATGCCTTGCTGACCATGATGATCGCTCAGGTATGCGGCTATGAGGCTCGCGATTTTGTGCATAGCTTCGGAGACTTGCATCTCTATCAGAATCACATCGAACAGACGAAGCTCCAACTCGCCCGAGATCCCAGACCGTTGCCGCAAATGTGGATTGATCCTACCATTGGTGACATCCGGGAATTTCGCTATGAACATTTCCGATTGGATCACTATGATCCTCATCCCGCCATCAAGGCACCCATCTCCGTTTGAACATGAAACATCCTTTTTCTCTGGTGGGCATTGTGGCCATGACGGGTGACCGTGTCATCGGTCGGGATGGCAACTTGCCTTGGCATTTGCCTGATGATCTGGCTTTTTTTAAAACCACGACCAGTGGCCACTCGTTGGTAATGGGCAGAAAAACCTTTGATTCGATCGGCAGGCCGCTGCCCAAGCGTCAGAACATCGTGCTGACACGTGACAAGACATGGAATCACGCAGGAGTGGACGTCATTCATGACCCTGCCGAACTGTCGGATCTCATTCGCATGCCGGGTGATGTGTTCATCATTGGAGGTGCGGAAATTTACCAAGTCTTTCTGCCATTTCTGGATGCTCTTCTGATCACTCATGTGCATCAGGATCATCCTGGAGACACGCGTTTTCCCGAGTATGAAAGGCTATTTCCTTGCGCGGAAATGGTCATGGAGCACGAGCTTTTCACGGTGAAACGGCACAGCCGCACCGCATAAAAAAGTGCTGTCAGGGAATCCGTGGCAAGCCCGGACAAACTACCGTTGCTTCGATTAAGACCTGGCGGGATTCGCCTGCCGAACCTCCACAGCCCCTGACAGCGGCGAAAGCAAACACTGGCTTGCTGGTGTAAGCAATCATTATTTTCGCAAGATTTTCGTTCCGCCATGAGGCGCTTTAGACCAATGCCTTTAAGGATTCGGATCATGATGAATGTATTTGTGTTTCGTCCCAAAGGGACGATTCATCAAAGCCCACGGTGCAACCTTGAGTTCATCCACCAAAAACCCTTTGCGTCCCAACGGGACGCTTCATCGTGCGACACGCTACCTTTCCATCAATCGGTCTGGTCCTCGATATGGTCGTTTAATCCTCTGAGTCGACGCGTTCCCCGATGAGGCGTCCCGTTGGGACGCAAAAAATCTGACGAGGTGAAGTTACCCACGGATTCACCATGGGCTGACATGAGGCGTCCTGTTAGGACGAGAAAGCCATGGCCAATCCTTAAAGGCGTTGCGCTTTAGATAACAAAAAAACGGATGGACTTTCGTCCACCCGTTTGTCGAAACGAATGTTGTTCGATCAGTTGCCCACGGGAGGCAATAGGCTTGGAGAGCCATCGAATCCAGCAGTGCTGGTTGCCGGCAGTGCTTCTCCTCCTGCAGCCGGTGCGGAGTTGTCTTTCATCACACGACCGGTCGCGTCAATGATCTGCGCGGTCACAAAGATGATCAGATTGCTCTTGATCCGGTTTTCAGCCTTGGTCTGGAACAGGCGACCGATGAGCGGGATGTCTCCCAGAACCGGCACCTTGTCCTCTACATTTTGCACGTCCTCGCGCATCAGACCACCCACAGCCACAGTGTGACCGTCATAGATGGAAAGTGATGTCGACACACGGCGCACAGAGAAGACAGGCATCTCGATACGGTTTTCCGTGATAGTCACCGTGGTAGGATTGCCCAGTGCATCGGTGGAAGGTGACTGGATCGGGCTACCGTAGTTGATGAAACCTTCGAACTCGACAATCTCGGGAGCAAAACGAAGATCGATCACCGAGTCGTTATTGCCGAGGGTTGGTTCGATCTCGAGTGTCACACCCGTATTGCGGGGTTCGAACGCGGTTGGCGTTGCAGGAGTCACGGGGAAAGTTCCACCGCCGCCACCGCCCAAGCCGCCGAAGCCACCACCACCGACACCTTGGCCGATCTGCTGAGGAAGTTCGGGGGGCTCGTATTCTGTTGGGTAGATGAATTCACGAATGATCTCGATCGTGGCTTTCTGGCCGGACTTCGCCATGATGCTGGGAGCGGTCATAATGTCCGCACCTTTTTTCTGGGAGAGTCCGCGCATGATCATTTGCACCTGACCTTCACTGAACAAGCCGGTCAAGTTGAGGATGCCGGGTGCCACCGATGTGCTTTGTGCCGTGCGATCAGGATTGTTGAGGATCGAGCTGATGCTGTCGCGAGTGATCGCAGCAGATCCGGAACGATTGCCGCCGGTGACAATGTTATACACATTTTGACCCGGATTGGCAGGGATACCATCAATCGTCGTGAAATTCACGGGATTTACGAAATCAGCATTGTTGCGACCTGTGCCGCTGCCGATGGTGCCACCACCGCCGAACAAATCTGCACCGAGGCCGAAGGGAGTCACGATCCAGTCAAAGCCCAACTCATCGTTGTTCTCTTGGCTGATCTCGACGAACTTGGTCATGATCTTGATCTGCTTCGGAGTGTCGCTCTCCATCGCTTCGACGATTTGCTCAATCAGGTCAAGGTTGGTAGGAGTATTGCGAACCACCAAGGTGCTGTTGGCGGCAATGAAGTTGGCAGAAGCTTTTTCTGGGAAGGGAACACCCTTGGCTTTGAGCAGTTCCTGCACATTCCCACGAGGGCGAAGACCGCCGCCGCCACCGGTTTCCGCCGTGGTGGCAAATGGGTCGGCAGCCGGCTCCGCGCCGCCGCCGCCGCCGTCGCTGAGAGCATCGAGGAAGTCAGGTGGCACTTGGAACGAGCGGGTGACGATGTCTTCCCCATCTTCCGAGGAGGGAACCAGGGTTACAGCAAAATCATCAACTTTGTATTTGAGCTTGGTGCTGTCGCAAATGTATTTCAGGGCTGTAGCCACGGGCACGTTGGTGAGGCGCAGTTCCTTCACTCGAAGCGCACCGGGGTCGGCTGTCACGGCAAGACCACCAGCGGCGGCTTCCAGTCCAGCAGCGTCTGCCGCAGGTGCTGCGGCACCTGCCTGAGGCTTGCGCACCACGAAATTGATTCCTTTATCGGCGGGGTTGGTGACGGTGGTGTCGAGCTCGCGAGAGCGGGTGCGAAGGAAGTCGACAGCCTCTTCCACGGAAGTATCCTCAAATTCGATCACCGGAATGATGATCGAGCGAAGTTTTTCCATGATCAGAGCCGAGCCTGAAGTCAGGCGGTCATCCATCACATTGCCAGGACCGGCGGTGGGAGCGTCGCGAGGCACGGCGAGTTCCCATGCTTTGTCCACTTCCATCAGCAGGTTGGCACGGGTGGAATCGTAGGCGGACCGATAGTAATCGGACTTGGCGCCGGCGATTTTCTCCATCCAACGACGAGCCGCCTTGTTGTAGGGATCGATGCGCAGCACACTTTCGAATTCGCGCATGGCGTCATCATACTTACCAAGATTGTAGTGACCTTCACCCATGTAAAGGGCGCGACGCACTTGATCAACATTCTGCGTGTGCTCGTAAGTCAGCGCAGGATTGGTGCGCACAGGATCGTCGAGGTATCCCAATTCGGTTTGAGCGCGGCCATTGCCGGGATCCACTTCAGGAGAAAGCACGAAATCCAGAAGCGCGCGAGCCTCGGTGTATTTGCCTACTTTGCGGTGTTGACCGGCGAGAGCGATGGAAGCGTCCACCAAGTGCTGCTTGATGGAGGCACGGCGATCATCGAGGATCGGAGCAGGTGGCAAGGTAGCAAGAGACTGTTTGTATTTGGTGACCGCCTTGTCGTAGTCTTTGGCGGCGTATGCCTCACGACCTTCGGCAAGGAGTTGATCGGCATCGGTGACCGCCTTTTGACGACGAATGGCTTCGCGTTCGGCAAGACTTGATCCGGTGGTTCCGAAGGAGCCTTCGCCGGCGTGAGCATTCATCACGGGCATCAAGGCTGCTGCGGCCATCAAGGCTGCTGCTGTGCGACTGGTGTTTAGCGCTGGTATTTTTTGCATGTGTGTCGGGCGTTGTTTTGTCTGATAAATGTGCGGTTGGAAAGAGAAATTTTGATGATCTGAAAAAAATATTTAGTTCTTCTTGATTTCGATGGTTTGTGGTTGTCCCGCAGCATCTTTGTATTCCACAGTGATGCTGGAGGCAGTGATTTTTTTCAGCAGATAAGCATTATCGCCTTTGCTGCTTGGCAGGGAGAAGGTGGTATTCTCCTGAACTTTGAATTCCTTTCCTTCCTCGCCTGCGGCATTGAGCATCAGCACGGCTGAGCGGTCGTAACGAACTGTGCCGGGGCGCTCCTTGGACTTGGGCATTTTGGGGATTTCAAACTCTTCTTTTTTGTTAGGAGCCAGATCTTCGATCAAGGCAAACTCGTTTTTGGATGTGAGTTTGGTGGCTTCATTCGTGACTTCTTTCTCGGCCACGCTTCTGAGTTTGAAGCGGTCTTTGCCGAAGCCTTCGTCAAAGATGTTGCTATCCGATCCGATGTAGTCCTTGGTGCGATTGAATTTCAGATTCGCTTGGCCGAGGTAGGATTCTTGTTGCACCGGCGGCGCGCTTTCAAAAGCGGGAGGCAGTTCCACGATTTTGAATTGATACTTCTGCGGCCCCAGCGAGCTGGAGAACCAGAGGAAATATCCCACGGATTCGTATTTCACGAATTGCAGTTTCTGGATCAAGCCCGGTAGCGACTTGGCATCGCAGGGATTGGTCTTCGCCTCGAATTCCTCGATATTGGAGAAACCGTCTTTGTCTTCATCGCGTTGCGGGGAATCACCGAAACCGGGGTCGATGCGGTTTTCGAGCCACCATACGTTTGGAATGGGAGGATGGATGGGCGAGTCAAGAACGGGATCAACGGGTTTGGCGACTTTTTCACCTTTGGCCGGTTTTTTGGCGAAAAGGGAAACCCCGACAAAATTGTCAACAGGACGCTTATTTTCACCGATTGTGGCTTGTTCCAGCATAACAGGCTGGGTCACTGTGGCAAGAGTGGAGGTAACCTTGGCGGCTCCATCTACTGAGGTGTCGCTCTTACCGGATTCTTTCGCAAGGAATTCGAAGTCGGTTTCCACCGCGCTGTTTTTCGAATAGCCGAGGTAGGCAACGCCGACGCCAGCGAGCGCACATATGGCGAGAATGAGTTTTTCGTAGCTTTTTTTCATACAAGAAAAGTGGGTGTGGGAAACATTATTTGGACGCGGCGGCTGGAGCATCAAACAGTAACAGATCGATGCGCAGGAAGACCTGGACATTTTCTTTGCCTAAGACTTGTTGCAGAATGCGTCCACTGTCCGCTTTGGGTGCGGCCGGCGCGGTGGCGGGCGCAGGCGCGGCGGCGTCAGCGGGTTTCGGATCGTCTGGTAGGACAAAGGCGTCGGCAGACTCAAAAATGCCACCAGCTGTTGCGCCTTCCTTGCCTTTGCTGGACTTGTCATCGAACTCGACATCGGACGCCTTGGGAGCTTCCTGTTTTTCATTGTGTACCCGCATCGAGCGGATCGCAAAGAAGTGATTCTTCGACGACTGCAATCCATTGATGAAATCGCGCACGCTGCTCTCCGGTCCGCTGAAGGAAATTTCAAACGATAGTGGGCGATAGGGTGAGCCTGCCACTTGAGTGTAGCTTTCTCCCTTTTCCTCCACCAGTTTTTCGCGATAGAAGTTCAGCAACTGCGTGGGTTTGGCTGCGGCGAGAATCGAGTGCACCTCGCTGATGGCGCTGAGTTCATAGGCGAGAATTCCGGTGGCAGCGCCTTGGGCGGGAGTGCTCACATAGTCTTCGAATCCCAGATAGAAGCCTTTGGGTAGGCCCTTTTTGGCATCATCGGCAGTCAGTCCCGCAGCCGCATAAGCCTTCATCGTTGCTTCCGCGGTTTTCACCAGAGTATTGGTGAAGGTCTGAGGGTCCGTGTTGGTCAGTGACTTGGGGCGTTTGGCCTGAAGTTTGGTCGCCAGTTGGTCCGCTTCGGCCTTGAAATCAGCGACGGCTTTCTGCTTCGCTTGCAAGTTCTGTTGGCTGGGAAACAGCGGCAGATTTTGCATGGTGTTGATTTCCGCTGTCAGTGCGTCGTATTGTTCTTTAGCGGCATCGTAGCGCGATGCGCCTTTGCCAGCGACCACGTAGAGCCCGCCTGCGCAAAGCACGGTGGCGCCAACGAGTATGCCAGTGAATTTTTTTTCCTTGGGTGTCATATGAAAAGGATGGTGTGTTAGGATAACAAAAAAGGTAGAATCAGCGTGAGGGCATGGGTTGTGTCAGCGGGATGACGATTTCGAAAGGCCAAGCATATTCCTCCTCGGCCTCTGCAATCGCTTTGAGGCTCTTGACAATTTGCTCGTCTTTCAGAGGGGTCTCGGTCCCATCGGCGGCTTTCGTGGCGAAGCGCAGATACGGACTGCCACTGTCACGCAACGCCTTGACCATTTTGTTGACGACATTTTGTTTGTCGTCATTGTCACGCCAAAGACCGCGGATGCGAATGGCATTGGCCATGGGCACGGTCGGTGCGGGTGCTGTTACCACTTGTCCGGGGCGAGGACGTGGACCTGGAGCCGGCGTGGGGGCAGCCGCGGCTTCCGCTTTGACGGATGCCATTTGTGATTCGCCGTAGGCACCGCCAAATTCCTCTTTGACCAAAGAATCACCGTTCTTGATTTTGGGGTCATTGGGCTTCGAGGGATCATAGTTGGCGAGAGGCTCGAGATCGGTGACCCAGGTGAACTCACTGGTGAAATGCTGGCGCAGATTGGTTAATACGCCAGGCCAGAAATCCTGGGCGTCCTTGATCGCGACATAGCTTGCGGCCGTGGTTTTGATGGCGGCTTCCTCCGTCAGAAGTCGCTGAATTGGGGCGGCTGTATCTTGCAGCTCGGTTTTCTTGGCTTCCAGCTCTGCCAATTTTTCCTCCGCCTTGCCGGCGGCGCCATTGCTCAGAACGGCAAATCCAGCGCAGCCAGCCACCAATACGGCAGCAGCGGCAATCAAGATCGGGCGGCGTTTTTCCGCGGCGCGTTCCGCTTCCACGCTGGACGGAACGAGGTCGATGTTGATGGATGATTTGCCAATGCCGCGCAAACCGAGACCCACCAATTCGCCCATCATGTGTGCTTCTTTCTGAATGATCTCGGGGTTGACTGATTTGCCCACCATGACATTGCGCATGGGGTTGAAGTATTCCACGGGGAGGCCGAGCTTTTCTTCGAAGAACTCCTTGGCGTAGGGCAGGTTCGCGCCCCCACCAGCCAGGATGATGCGTCGCGGGGCATTGCCGCCATGATTGCTACGATAATAGTTGGGTGTGCGGGCGATTTCGGTGGGCAGGCGGGTCAGAGCGTTGCGAATCACCGTGCCGAGGGCGGCGACGGCCTCATCGAGGTGGCTGGTGTGACCTCCACCCAAGGTGACGATCCCATTGGTGACTTTCTGGCCTTCCGCTTCCGCGAAATTGATGCCGTATTCTTTGGCAATGGCGGTGGTGAGCGATGCGCCGCCCACGGGAATGCTGCGGGTAAAAAAGCGTTTGCCTTCCATGTAAAGAAGGTTGCTGGTCTTGGCGCCCACATCGATGAGCAACACCGGTTCCGTGACATCGGCATACGAATGACGGAATGCATTGAAGATGGCCATGGGCGCCACGTCGATTTCGGCTGTGGTCAAGCCTGCCCCGATGACGCAGCTGTTCAGCTCGTCGAGCGCATCGGACTTGATGGCCACCAGTGCGACTTCTTTTTCGCCAGCCCCTCCGTCGAGCAACTCATAATCCCATACGACGGTCTCGATCGGGAAAGGCAATTGCTGTTGTGCCTCGAATGTCACCAGTTGCTCGATATTGTCGCTGTCGAGCGCTGGCAGTTTGACGAAGCGGGTAAAAACGGATTGTCCGGAAACGGCGTAGCGGACTTTGCATTTGCCGACTTTGAGCTTCTGCGCCAGCTCGATGATGGCGAGGCGTGTTTGCGGCATGCGCACCGCCTCCGTAGCCGGATCCGCCAGCAGGGAGGTGGAGTCGAATGATTTCAGGACAAGTCCGCCGGACTTGGAGGTTTCAAACACAGCCATGCTGATGCGCTGTGATCCGATGTTGAGTGTGACGGTGGTCTGGTTTTCAGCCATAATTATGTGGAAAGATGTTAGGTGATGGGAGGGGGCGTGCCGTTGGTGAGGGAATTATTTTTCCTTTTTCTCATCGGCATAGCGATCCCACCACATGGCGGCGAAGGGGGTCTCGCTTTTCGTCAGAAGGGGAACGCTGTCATTGGCGGAGATTTTTTCACTAGAAGATTTCCACCAGCCCACTTGGCCCTTGTTGGTATCGGACGCCTTGACTTCGCCATTGACCAAAATTTCGTAGCCCACAAATTCTACCGCATTTTTGCCGTTGCGAGGGCTACCGGTCAGGCGCGTGACGGATGCGGGGCTGAGGTAGATCGAGGAGTAGACGTCCTCATTCAGTGGCACGTTGATGTGGGTGATGGTTTTGGACAACAGAAAGAAGTAACCCGATTTTTCCGGATTCTTGACAGCCACATACCACTTCACGGTAACCTCCTCGGCAGTCTTCGACTTGGGCTCGGGGTTGAGTTCCACTTTGAACTTGGCTTCGACTTCCAGCCAGTCCTTCGGCTTGAAGGCTTTTTGTTTGTTGCCGCCCGGGAATTCCGGTGAAGGAAGATCATCAAAAGTCGGTTTTTCGGAAGTGACTTTGGATGCTTGAGAGAAAGCGTTGGTGGCGCAAAGCATCGATGCGCAAACAATGAAAGATTTGAGGATACGTTGGATTTTCATGAGTTCTGTCAGAAAGTTTTCAACAACTAGAAAATCATCCGCCCTTTGACCAGAGAAAAACTCGGGGCGGAAAAAATATTTCGCATCGGTAAATACACAAAAAATCATTTCCGTGGTTGACAATGGCGGTGAGTTCCTAGTGCCTTCGATTGCATGAATCCAGCCCACAACATCATCGCCGCTCAACTTCCGTTGGTCGTGGGGAGTTTCGGCCGCCTGCAGGATTTGCTCGAATGTTCTGAGGCTGAGGCCTTTGCCGCATGCGACATGGTGGAAATCCGCCTCGATGTCTTGGCTCGCGACGGATGGCGAGCCGAGCAAACGCCATGGTCGCATCTGCGCCGCATGCCCTTATTGTTCACCGCGAGGTGTCAATCCGAGGGCGGTTCACTTGCTTTGCCCGCGCCGGATCGCGCGGCGATGATTCATGCGGTGCTCGATGATGCCGCCGCAGTGGATGTGGAAATCGCCTCTGCGGAAGAAATGTCCGATACGCTGGCTCTACTGCGCCATAGGGGCATTCCGTGGGTGGCTTCCTGTCACAATTTTGAGAAATTGCCGGACCTCGAATCTTGGCGCGAGCGGCGCGAAAGTGCTCAAGCGCGTGGTGCCGCAGTGGCAAAATTCGCTGCGATGTTGCACCAGAGGTCCGACATCGATTTGTTAGAAAATTTCCAACGGGAAGAAGCCGCGATCACGGTTGCCACAATGGGCATGGGGGCATTGGCTCCGGTATCGCGGGTGCGTTGCGCGCTGGCAGGATCGCGTCTCAATTACGGCTATCTCGGCGCGGCGCCGACAGCACCGGGGCAGTGGCCGGCGGCGGAATTGCGCGCAGCGATAGTCGAGGGAAACATTCCTCATCAGTGAAGCCTCAGCGCTTGCCGAGACAGCGGAGTTTTGTCATGATGACGGGCATGAAAGGTGTAAGCGTGCTACTGACCTTGATCGGGTCGTTCTGTTTGGCACAGGACGCTCCGCCTGCTGCTCCGGCGGTCGTGCCCGCCGTGGAGTTTCCTGACCTGGCGGTAGCGGGGCAAGACATTACCACCAGTGCAAGCCGGCAGTTTCGCATCAGCGGTGCCGAGCCGAACTTGCGCAGCACGATGGCGTTTCTCGCGGAAAATGTGAAGGCAGACTTCCTTGCACTAGGGCAGGAAAAAGATCAGTGGAAAGTGCCGATTTCGCTGATGCTGCATGGCAAACAAGGCGATCCGATTCCACGCCGCAGTATCGTCATTGACCTCCAATGGGGCGAAGACGGATTCAAGATGAACGTGCATGCGCATCTGGCTCAGGGCATCGATCAGGCACGCTTACGCTCAGCCATTCTGGCGGCGCTGGTGTATGAAAAATCGCTGCGCACCATCCCGCCCGGTCCGTTGGAGGAGCGTCTGCTAGTGCGTCCTTGGCTGGTAGAAGGGCTGGCGGAAATGATCGAGTGGCGGCGCGGTAACAGCGACCGGCGTCTTTATCAATCGGTCTTCCAGGCCGGTGGTTTGTTTGATCTGGAGGAAATGCTCGACATGTCGCAAAAGGAGTTTGATGAGTCCGACAGCGCCCTGCGCACGGCGTTCCGCGTGTCCGCCTGCGGTTTGCTCATGGCATTGCTGGAGCAACCCTTGGGGGTCACGGCGTTTCATTCGTTTCTTAACGAAGCCGCGCAATTCGGCGGCGATATGCCGGTGCTCTTGCGCAAGCATTTCCCTGGCTTGAATCTATCGAAAAAGAGTCTGGAAAAATGGTGGACTCTGCAAATGGCCAACCAGTCGCGCAATTCCCTCACCGAGGTGATGACCATCCAGGAAACCGAGATGGCTTTGACCGAGGCGCTGAAGCTGCGTTTCCGCGACGAGCAGGGAATTCCGCGCGATCGGGATTTGAGTGCATGGTTGGAACTGGCAACATTGGATGATGGTGCAAAACTCGTAAGCATTCGTCATGCCGAAGAATCGCTGGTGCGTCTCAGTTACCGGTGTTTTCCCTCTTATCGCAAATTGCTGGTGGATTACCAGGCGTTGCTGCAGGCGATGGTAAAGCCCAAGCCGAAAATTGATATCGCTGCGCGTCTGCGCGAACTCGAGGAGACGCGATTGCTGATGAGTCAGCGTGGTAAACGGGCCGTCGATTATCTGGACTGGTTCGAAATCACGCGCGCGCGAGAAACCAGCGGTCTTTTTGATGATTACATCAAGTTGAAACAACGGCTCGATCAAGGATTGCTCCAGCATCAAGACCACTTGTCGATCTACTTGGATAGGGTGGACAGTCTGTACCAGCGTTGAATGATACGGAAAAGCTTGGACAGTCGCATGGATTTTTTCTGAATCACCTGTGGTTGCGCCGCTTTGCATTTTATTTTTTCACATTTGTGGTAACAGATGGAGTTTCATCTGGAGAAAACATCGGAATGCTCACGACCGAACAACAAGAACAGTTTACTCAGCTGTGGACGCAAGCGCAGCCCACCGTGGCTTGCTTTGTTCATGCAAGCGTTCGCGACCGTGGCCAGGCGGAAGACCTGCTGCAAGAGATTGCGATGACTATGCTGCGGAAATTCACCACGTATGATCTGTCCAAGCCTTTTTTGCCCTGGGCAATGGGCGTGGCAAAATTCGCGATTTTGGGCAGTAGGAGGGATTATGCGAGATCACGGTTGATTTTTGACGAGACTTTGTTGGAGCGAATCTCCCAAACGCTTCTCGAAATCATTCCCACCCAGCGGGAAGAAGAGGCGTTTCTCGAGGACTGCCTCACGAAACTTGCTCCCAAAGCGCGGAAGATGATTCGGCTGCGCTATTACGATTCACTCGATTCGGGGGAAATTGCGCGCGTGCTCGGTAGCACGGAAGTTGCGATCCGTGTGGGCTTGTTGCGCATTCGTGAACAATTGCGCAAGTGCATCGAGAGCCAATACCAACGTGAAAGGAGTCTGCCGTGAACCGCTTTGAAGATTTGATTTCCCGCTACTTTGAGAGTCGCTTGGACGAGAATGAGTGCCGCGAACTCCGGGATTTGCTCGATGACAATCCTACGCTGTTGAAAGAATTTGTGATCACGGGGATTCGCGAGGAGCAACTGAGGTCCGCTGTTCGCAGCAGCGCCGCGCTTGAGGAGTCCCTCCCCGGCAGCGGCAGGCAGACGCGATTGAAAAAAAGACGCGTCATCTGGCTCGCCACCGCTGCGGCTATCGCCATCTCATTGGCAACATGGATCCACATGAACCGTGGTGTAGAGATTGAGGTAATTGCATCAAAAGACCTCATGGTCTCGCACGGCAGTCTTTCGACCGTGGTCGGCAGCCGTAGTCGTGTTCGCGATCTTGCCATTGATAGGGGGATACTCAGTCTGCGCCTTGCCAACGATGTAACGATCGAACTACTCGCCCCCGCGCAGTTGCGTTTCATGGATCCATTGCATGTCCGAATTCTATCGGGAAAAGCGACAGTCGATGTCGGGCTGCAAGGCAAGGGTTTTATTTTGGACGCACCTCAAACCCGAGTGGTTGATCTAGGCACTCAATTTGGAGTGGATGCATCCGCTGCAGATTCGACGGGTGTGGTGGTTATTGAAGGTAGCGTAGAACTGCACTCCAAGCAAGGCGAGGTAAATCATCTCGCCGAGGGCGAGGGAGTGGTGGTGAACACATCAGGCACCATCGATAAACTCGACCAAGTGCGTTTCAATCCCCGTAGCGGGCAGTGGAGCATAGGCGCACTGGATGACGGTAGTTCTTTGATTCGTTCGGTGCGCAACAATCAAAAAGATCAATCGGTTTATCACATCGTCGCAGGCGGATTGGTCGAATCCGTGCCGGCTCATCACAACCGCAATGCGCGTTGGGTGAGCTTGCCCGAACGGCCCATCCCCGCGTGGCTGCTAGGCGCGGATTTGGTGCTGCCAGCCCATGCCCATCGCGATCGCAAGGCGCTACGGGTCACGGTGTCCGTAGCACCCGCCACCGCTCTTTTTGTTTTCCAGCGCAGAAATCAGCCGCCGCCGCAATGGTTGATCGATGGTTTTATTCGCACGGGTGACATGATCGGCAAGGTCAGTATTGAAAAAGATCGTGAGAATAAACCGGTTTCGTTTGATATCTGGCGCAGAGATATGCCGGAAGGAGGTGAGGTGGAAATGGGATCTGCAGCCCGCGCCGATTCCATCAACACCAGCACGATTCTCTACGGAATTGCCGCCTTGCCGATCAAAAAAGTCCCATCGATTGCTCGCTGACGGATTTTTCAAAAAAAATCAAACCTCAGGATGTTTCCCAAACACGTCATACTCCTCCTGATGCTGCTTGCGTTCGCACTGTGCGGCGGCACCGTAGCATCCGCTGAGGACTTCTACGTCGATCCGGTTGCCGGAAATAATGCGAACAACGGCACGTCCATCACTACCGCGTTCAAGACCCTGGAGCGTGCGCGTCAAGCGGTGGACGCAGTCAATGGGAACATGACAGAAGACGTCACTGTTCATCTTCGCGGAGGCATTCATCGCCTTTCCTCGACGTTCACACTGGGGGCGGGGGATTCGGGAACAAATGGCTTTTACGTGGTGTATCGTAATTACGGCAGCGAAGTCCCCGTCCTCCATGGCGGCGTGGATTTGTCAGAGGGGTGGGTGCTTCATGATGCCGCAAAAAACATCTTCAAGAAAACTGGAGTCACTCACCAGTTCCGGCAACTGACCGTGAATGCCTCCGCCACCATCAGGGCGAGAACGCCCAATCAAACCAATGCGGAGACGCTTGGCCCGTATCTTGCCATGAGTGGCATCGATGCCGCGGCCCAAGAGGCCATCGTGCCTCGTGCACCCATCGAAGGCTGGAGAAGTGTCACCGGCCTCGCCAACGTGGAAATGGTCATGCACCCGCATTGGTATCAGTATCGTGGGAGAATCGACCCCGATGCTTCCTACCAAAATGCGACCCAGGTCCGTTTCAAATTCCAATCGCCGGAAAACGGTTCGATTTTTGCAAAAGGCGATAGTTTCTGGAGTAGTGCAACCTACCCTGTTCCTTATTTTGTCGAAAACTCCATTGATTTTCTCGATGCCGAGGGTGAGTGGTTCCATGATTACGCCAGCTCGACACTCTACTACAAGCCGCGCCCGGGTGAATCCATGTCCCGTGCCACCATCGAAGTGCCAGTGCTGGAAAGGCTGATCCAGATCTCCGGCGCATCCTCCAGCAACAAAGTGCGCCATGTCCGCTTCGAAGGGCTGACTTTCAGCCAGACTGGCTGGAATGGCCCCAGCACCAAAGGCTCTGCCATGACCCAAGGTTCCCGAGAACTTGTGCAACCCTTCGCGAAGCATGGAGCGATCACGGTGCAATATGCCGACAATCTGGATATCGCTTTCTGCAAATTTCGGTTTCTCGGCTTCACCGCCATTTCCTTCGTCAAGGGAGTCACGGGCGGCTCCATCCGCAACTGCGATTTCCGTTGGCTCTCCGGGAACGGCATCGTGATTGATGATGATGGCAATGACAACCCGGCTGCAGGCGAGGAGTGCCAGAACATCCGGATCGTGAACAACGGCATTTACCGCTTCGGCCAGCAATACAGCAACGGCATCGGCATCGTCAGTTATTTCGTGAAACGCATGCTCATCGCGGACAATGAAATCTGTTACGGCCCTTACATGGGCACCCAGACGGGAGGGCAGGCCGGTGGCAACGTCGATGTAGGAATGAAGGACAACATCGTAAGAAACAATTATGTACATCACGTCATGCAGTTCCAAGATGATGGCGCGGCGTTTTACACGCTGGCACGCCAGCAAGGAACCCATGTCGTGGACAACTGGGCGGACACGATTCAGTGGGCCCAGCTTACAGGCGCTTATCCGGTGGCCGGAATCTATGCGGACAACTACTCGGAATTCATCACATACGAACGCAACGCCAACGTGAATTGCACTGACGACATTAACCAGAATACGGGCGGCGGTGTGCAGAACATTCGGTTGATTTCCAACGTCACCACGGCGGACCCGACCATCACCCAATATGCGGGTCGCAAGGAAAGCTATGTCTGGCCCACCAAGATCGAGGCCGAGAATATGACGACCACCGGAGGAACCACCGAGTCCGGAACATCCTACTCCAACGATGCAGGGCGCGCTTTCAGTGCTGTGGGCAATCTCAGTACCACCTTTGCCGGTGTGGCCGGAACCTACAACCTCCACACAGCTTACGTCACTGGGTCCAGCGCCGCGGCGACTTACGTGCTGCGCGTGAACGGAACCAGCGTTGATTCGTGGAGCGCAGAACTGACTCCAGCTGGAACGGGACTTCAAATTCGCCATCGTATCAAGCGTGCGGTTGCTCTGCCAGCAGGGGCTGTGATCAGGCTCGATGTCACACCCGTTTCCGGGGTTGCGGCAAAGGTCGATTACGTGGAAATTTATGGCAGACAGCTAGCCACACCCTTGGCACCCGAAAGCCTGACGGCGAAGGCTGTTTCCGCCACGAAAATCGCGCTTGCCTGGGAGGGCTGGACGGGGGAAGCCACATCTGCAACCTACACCGTCTCCCGCTCGACATCCCTAGCGGGTCCGTTCACCAATGTCGTGACGGGAATCACGGGCACAACTTGGATGGACTCGCACTTGGTGCAAGGCATTGCTTATTTTTACAGAGTCACCATGACCACGGCCTTGGGCACGAGCCTGGCCAGCGAGACCGTGGGTGCCACACCGCAATCATTTTCTAGCATGACCACGCTGGAAGCCAGCGCGGACGCCTTTGTGCGCGCAGGTAGCGATGCCACGACCAACTTCGCCACGACCAACTACGGCACTGCGCCAACACTCGTCGTCAAAAATTCCGCCACTGCCGCCACTCAGCGGAAGTCATACATTCGCTTCGATCTTACCGGGCAGGACATCAACGCCACGCCGAACTCGTCGCTGCAGTTTGCCGTTTCCAGTGCCTGGGTTGATGCGACGCCGTGGCAGGTCTATGGATTGAAAAACGCGGACGTGGGAGAATCCTGGGGCGAGAGCGCCATCACTTGGAACAATGCACCTGCCAACACCACAGGCTCAGGTGATGGACTCGTCAGCAGCCGGGTGACGCTGCTCGGCACTCTTGCCGTCACCGGAGCTCAACCACTGGGACAAGTATTGGAGCTTCGCTCCGCAGCCCTGGATGCGTTTCTTTTGGCGGATACCGACGACCGGGTGACATTCATCGTCACCCGTGCCAGCACCGCAGCCGGCAACTCCATCGTGGCCTCCAAGGAAGACACGACGTTCGCCGCTCCGGCGCTGGAATTTGACAGGGCCGTGTCGGCCTTTATCGAAGTCAATGCCAGCACCCAGCGATACCAAGACACCGCATCGCTGACCCATACCATTTCCAACTTCAGCGTCCCCAGCGGCAGCTATCGCAAGCTGGTGCTTGCCGCCAGTTGGGAGCAAGGGAATCCGGCGAGCATCAGCGCGACGTGGAACGGGAGCCAGAATTTCACGACGGCGGTGAAATCTGCATCCGGTAGAAACGCGGCCATCCTGTATCTTGATGATCCGGCCCCGGGCACCGGCAATATTGTTGTGACATTCACTTCCGCTACGCAGTCTCGCGTTGGAGTGATGAGCTTGGCGGGGGTATCGCGTGGCGTGGCAAGAACCTCGAATTCATCGGGCTTTTCCGGCAGTTTGATCTCTCCAGTCAATGGGTGTCTCGTGACAGGCGTATACACTTCCAACAATGTACCAACGATCACTGGTCCCTTCTCCACTTCTCTTTACAATGGCGATTCGGGGTCGTCCGCCGGCAACGCAGGCTACCAGATTGTGCCAACGGCAGGCTCAGCAACGTATGCTTGGACGGTCAGCGCTCCTGTGGCCGACAACAATGCTCTCGCAGCCTTCGTGCCGGTGTCTGCTGCTCCTGTCATCATCAGCACAAGCCCGATAAACAATGCGGTCGACGTGCTTACCGATGCGAACTTCGTTGCCAACTTCAGCGAACCAGTGGCAAAGGGCGCTGGCACGATCACGCTGAAGAGAACTTCCAATAACAGCACGGTTGAGAGCTTCGACGCGGCTTCCTCGCCGAGGCTCGTTTTCAGCGGTCAAACTTTGACCATCGATCCGACCTACGAGCTGAGTCCGGGGGTGGCTTACCACCTGCTGATGGACTCTGGGGCCATCATCGATGCTTCCGGAGGAAATGCCTTCGCCGGCATTTCCAGCAATACCGCATGGAACTTCACGAGCGTTGTCCCGACTTTTTCGAGTTGGATCTCCAATCCAACCTTCGGGCTCGTTTTAGCTGACCGGGATCTCACTGACGATCCCGACGGTGACGGCATCGACAACGGTGTGGAAAACTTTTTCGGCACCAACCCCGGCGCGTTGACGCAGGGGCTCGTCACGGGTAGCAAGAATGGCAACACTTTTACCTTTATCCACCCGCAAGGCTCGCCCGCCACCGACCTCAGCACGAGCTACCGTTGGTCGAAAGACCTCGCGACCTTTCATCTCGGAGGTGCCACAAGTGATGGGACTACTGTAAACTTCTCCACCGAGGCAAACACTCCATCACCTGGCTTCACCCGTGTTACGGCTACCACCAGTGGCAATTTACCGAATCGTTTGTTTGTTGATGTTTTGGTGACGGCGCCTTGATCGTGCATTTGCTCCTTAATCTCGCACACTATCCGTCTCCATCGATGACCTAAGCCCCGCGCCCAATCGTGAGGCAAACTCGCAGTCTACGAAACGGCTCCCAAGCCCGCGCCAGTCAGTTCTTTCGTGTGCATTTTGCCATCGTGGCTGGCGAAAATTCCGGGATGTGTTTTTTCCCATCCGATGTTCGCCGAGGGCACGTATTGTCGCGAATTCGCTTCGATGGTGGACAAGCCCGGAATGTGCGAGGCGATGCTCGCCGAGTGAACGAGCGAGGCACCGGGGCAGGTGAGATCCTGCACGCAGAGAAACATGCCGTATTTTTTTCCTGCCGCCGCCATCAGCACGGCGTGAGATTGCCCTTTGCAAGCTTTCAAACACGCTCCGGTGTAGCCCATTTCGCGCGCTAGCAGCAGACTTTCCAGATCGGTGAGCGATTCGTCAATGACCACGGGATGATCCTTCGCCGCCGCATGCATGACATTGCCGCGATTCTGCTGGAGATCACGCTGTGTCGGTTGTTCCAGATACAAAATACTCGCGTATCCCCGCGGTGATTGTTCTTCTATCTTACGCAGGAATTCGATCACGTAATCGACGTTCGGGCATCGTTCGTTAAAGTCGACGCAATACTTCCAATCAACCGTTGGCGAAGTCTCGCGGGCGACGCGGTCGATCGCCACTGTGCGCGCGATGTCCCACTCGAGATTCTCGCCCTGGAGTTTGATTTTGATGCGTTGCAGTTGGTCGTGCTTGATCCATTCCGCCAGCGTTTCCGGCATGCCGTCATTCAGGCGTGTGGTGAGTTCGGATTCGGTCACAGCATCGACGCCGCCCACCGAGTGAAACATCCAAATCCAATCGCGTGGTTGAGCCGTCACCGCGTTTGCCAGAGACTCGCCCTTGAAGTCCTGATTGAGGTAGCGCGAGAGATCGTGACCTAACAGTTCCGGGGTGTAGGTTTCGTAACAACTCACACCTAACGATTTTCCCATCGCATCATGAAGCGCCGCATCGAACGCACTGGCGGTGACCTGCGTGCAGAGTTTGGGAATGGGCGTGGGCAATGCCATTTCCTTGCTGAGATCGGTGGCGGCCTTGAGATATTCGGGTTCGAGCTGGTGATGGATCTCGATGGGGTGGGCGCGCTCGCGAAATCCGCCGGTAATCCCGGCGATGTGCGTGGAAAGCGCTTTCATGGCGCCGAGCGTGGCATCGTAGGACATTTCTTTCGAGGGATAGGACCAGACGTTGCCCAAGGGCATCGATCCGAAGCCCTTGACGGTTTTTCCCGTGGCGGTGGAGACCTCGACCGTCACATTCAAAAGCGTCACGCGATCGACCGCAATGCCGCCGAATTTGTAGGGACTGCGATAGCGGAACTCCTGGAATTCCGGGCGCACGCTTTCGATGCGGATGCCGTGGGGTTTGTTCATGATGAGAGAAGGCGCGGATTGTCCAGTGGCATGGAGGGTGCCCATGGCGCCAAGGGCCAAGAACCGACGTCGGGAAAGTGATTGCATGATGGTTTTCCCACTACTTAGCAGGGATGGCAGCGGCGACAAGGGAAGAATTCCCGATGGCTGGAAACAAAGCGGTGGATTCACACATTTTTCACGATTCCCTCCTCACGCCTTCACACGGGCAAGGCAGCGTGAATCTGCCTGCGGGCGAACATCATCATGAAAACACAACGAGACATACATCAGCAGAAGTGGATCCGGCATTTTGAAAAGAACCGGCAGCATCGTCCCGAGCCGGACTGGGATGCCCCTTTTCACATGGAGGAGAAAAAACGCCGTGCCTTGGCGTGGTCGCTGGCGGAGTATCAACTGGGCGACGGTGGTGGCCCGTGTTGTTTGATCGCGCGCGATGCCGAGAGCTACCGGCAAAGTTCGCATCATACGCAAATGGTTACCGATCTCTGGTTCCGCGAAGAAGCCGAGCATTCGCGTTTGCTGAGCGGTGCGGTGAAGCGGCTGCGCGGCACTTTCGTCACGGACACTTTTGCCTTCCGACAATTCCAGCGCGTGCGCCGTGTCATGGGCGCGCAGTTCGAGATGCTGGTGTTGCTGCAAGTGGAAATCATCAGCACGGTCTATTATCGCATGATCCGCAAGCATTGTGGCGACGAGCCGATCGCCGCGATGTGCGGGTTGATCTTGCGCGATGAAACCGGTCATGTGAGCTACCATCGCGATCGCTTGTGCCAGGATCATCCCGGTGGCTGGAATCTCTGGCAGCGACTGTGGTTTTATTTTCTCGGCTATGCCTGTGCGGCGGTGCTGTGGTTGGGGCACGGGCGGGCACTGCGGACGATTGGCATGCGCAATGGAGATTTCGCCGCACAAGTGCATCGGGGGCTGCGCAGTTTTGTTCGTTCGGTGCAGCGCCGCACGACGGGAAATGTTCCTGCATTGACTCGCCCAGTCGCAAAGCAGAACCCCATTCCTGCATCCTAGAAAATCGACGACATGGGGGAAATCTGCCCTTGCGTCGGAGCGGGGATTGCCTAAGTTAGCAGCGATCATGAAACACGCATCCCGCACCCTGGCGATTTTCACCGCTCTCAGCGCGCTTCCGGCCATGGCCGCCACCAAGTTGTTCGAGTCGTTCGAAGGCGATGGCTTCGGCTCCTGGGAAGAAAAAGGCACGGCTTTCGGCAAGGCTCCCATCCCCGGTATCACCAAGGGTCTGACCGCCGAACTCACGGCATACTCCGGGGAAAGTCTTGCCTGCTCCGCCCATCAGGGGGACGCGGCCACGGGCTCGCTGACATCCGCCGAATTCACGATCGAGGAACCTTACATCGTGTTCCTGCTGGCCGGTGGCAATCTGCCGGGAAAAACCTGCGTGCAATTGGTCGTGGATGGCAAGGTGGAGAAGGAAGCCACGGGCAAAAATTCCCTGCGCTGCGAGAGCGCCACCTGGGATGTCTCGGCACTCAAAGGAAAAAAAGCGCGCATTCGGATTGTCGATGAAGAACGCGGCACCTGGGGCATGATCGCCGTCGACCACATCATTTTCACCGACTACATGAATCAGAAGTTCCCGCCGGTGACCAAGGGCAACAAGCCCTACACCAAAGGCCTGGTGTCGTCGCCCGTGCTGCCCGGCGTGACGATTCCCGAGGGCGTGACGGCCAAGGTCATGGCGGATTACAAAACGCAGAGTGTCACTTCGCCCACCGCGCTTTGTTTCGATGAAAAAGGCAATATCTACGTTTCGGAAACCCACCGCTTCCGTTTCGGGGTGGAAGATGACCGCGACAATCTCTACTGGTATCTCGATGACCTCGCGGCGCAAAAGGTCGAGGACCGGCGCAAGCTGCACGAGAAGTGGAAGGAGAAAAAACCGATCGCCAAGCTCACGGAGAAATCTGAGATCGTGCGTTTGCTTATCGACAAGGACGGCGACGGCGTGTGCGAGACCAACAAGGTGTTTGCCGATGGGTTCAACGATGTGCTCGACGGCACGGCAGCCGGTGTTTTTGCGATGGAGGGCACGGTCTATCTCGCCAGTATCCCCAACATCTGGACCTTGCGCGACAAGAACGGCGATGGCATTTCCGATGAGAAAAAAATCCTGCAAGGTGGCTTCGGTGTGCGCATTTCCTTGAGCGGTCACGACCTGAACGGATTTGCGTTAGGCCCGGACGGCATGATTTACGGCACGGTGGGGGATCGTGCGCTGAGTTTCACGACGAAGGAAGGGAAATCCTATCACTACCCCAATGAGGGCGCCGCGTTCCGTTTCGAACCCGATGGCTCGAACTTTGAGTTGATCCACACTGGTCTTCGCAATCCCAAGGAGATCGCTTTTGATGCCCAGGGCAATGCGATCAGCGTCGATAACAATTCCGACCAGGGTGACAAGGCCCGTGTGGTCTACATCGTGCCCGGTGGCGACAGCGGATGGCAGATGGAGCATCAGGCGATGCACACGTTTTACAAGCAGATCGGGCTCGACGCGCATCCGGTGAATCGCTGGATGGCGGAGCGCATGTGGGAGCCGCAAAATGACGAGCAGCCCGCTTTCATTGTGCCGACCATGGCCAATCTCACCAGCGGTCCATCCGGACTCACCTATCATCCGGGCGCCGGATTTTTGGAATCGGAAGTGGGGCGTTTCCTCATCTGCGATTATCGCGGCGCTTCCGCCGGTTCGGGGATTTATTCGTTCAGTGTCGCCCCGGAAGGAGCCGGCATGAAGTTGGTCGATGCCCGTGAATTCAACTGGGGCGTTGCTGCCACCGATGTGGAATACTCGTATGATGGGAAACTCGTTGTCGCCGATTACAAGGGTGGCTGGACCTCTCACGAGGATGGTCGTATTTATTCGCTTGATGCGGAAAAGAATACGTATCTACCCGATGCAGTGAAGCAGGTGAAACAGTGGTTTGCCGAGGGCTTCCAGAAACGCAGCACGGCCGAACTGGCGGGCATGCTGGCTCATCCGGACATGCGGGTGCGTCTGCGCGCGCAGGTGGAGCTTTCCCGTCGTCCCGATGGCTTCGCGGTGTTTCAGACCGGACTGCAATCGCGCAAGCCCATGGAGCGTTTGCACTCGTTGTGGGGGCTTGGCATCATTGCGCGTCGTGGCATTGTGCCGGCTGCCGATGCCGATGGTTTCGCCGGTGTGCCCGATGCGAGCAAAATGAAATCGGCCGCCAATTTGTTGATCGAGTTGCTCAAGGATCCCGATGCCGAAATCCGCACGCAAGCCTTGAAAATGCTGGCGGATGTCAAGGGACTGCCGATGTCGAACATGGCGGTGGGCGCTTTGCTCAAGGATCAATCACCACGCGTGGTGTTTTACGCGGCATTACTGGTGGCGCGCCAAGGCGACAAGTTCCTCGTGCCGCAGATCGTGGAAATGCTGAAAGCGAACGAGGACAAGGATCCGTTTTTGCGTCACGCTGGTTCCTATGCCCTGTCGCAGTTGTTGAAGGAGCAAGAATTCAACGCCCTGCGCGCCGAAACCGATCCGTCCGTGCGTTTGGCGATGGTCGTGGCGCTGCGCCGCCTGAAGAGTCCGCTGTTGCAAGAATTCGTGGTCGATGAAAACCCGCGCGTGGCCGATGAGGCGATTCGTGCCATCCACGATCAGATGCTGGAGGAATGCCGTCCTGCGGTGGCGGAATTGTTGGATGAGACCAAGGGGGTGAAACGCACGGAAATGATGTGGCGCCGTTTGCTGCACAGTGCTTACCGTTTGGGCACGGCCAAAAATGCCGAGCGTCTGCTGAAAGCCGCCAGCAACGAGGAGCTTCCGGTCAATGTGCGCCAGGAGGCGATTCGACTGCTGGCCACATGGAGCAAACCATTTCCGGTGGAGCAATCGATTGGTATCTGGGCTCCGTTGGCTGAACGTGCTGCGGATGAAATCAAGCCGGTGTTGAGTGCCGGTTTGCCCTCATTGATTCGCGGTGGTGGCGCGGTGCTGGCAAAGGCCTTGGGCTTGGTCGAGCAGTATCAATTGAATCTCGCCGGTCTGGGTGCGGAGGATTTACAGAAGTTGGTCGATAACAAGACTCTGCCGGGTGCGGCACGAGCGAAGGCGCTCGAGTTGTATGGCCAGAAGAATCCCGCCGATGTCGATCGCGCGCTGACCACTTGGGCGCAGGATGCGGATCCGGTCCTGGCTTTGGCGGCCTTGCAGGAAATGGTGAAGCGTCAACCGCAAGCCGCCTTGGTGCCCTTGAAGAAATGGTTGCAGAGCAAGGATGTGGCGATGGCACAGGGCGCTTGGTCGCTGATGGCGAAAATTCCGGGCGAAAGCGCGGCAACGGAAATCGTGCAGGGCCTGGGTGCTCTGAAGCAGGCCAAGGGCGTGCTGCCCTATGCCATCGAGTTGCTGGAAACCGCTGAAGCCCGTAGTGAGGCATCGGTGAAAAAAGCATTGGCCGATTGGAAGGCTTCGTTGCCGGCGGACGACATGCTGGCTCCGTGGAAAATTGCGATGGAGGGCGGCAATGCGAAACGCGGAGAGCAGATTTATCTCTCGCATCCGGCCGAGTGCATGCGCTGTCACCGCGCCGGTCAAGGGCATGAGGCGGGCGGCGAAGCCGGTCCCAATCTGGCTGGTGTGGGCGCACGCGGCGACCGCCATTTTATGATCGAATCGATGATGGTTCCCGGTGCCAAGGTCGCCGCCGGTTACGGCGTGGTTTCCGCGACATTGAACAATGGTAAGTCGGTGGGGGGCATCATGGTGCAGGAAACGAAAGATTTCATCGATATCGATGTGGGCGAGAGCATCTCACGGGTGAAGCGCGCGGACATCAAGGAAATGACCCCACCGCTTTCCGCCATGCCGCCGATGATGGGCTTGCT
>JACCDI011248957.1_pt1 | contig 37551 bp, 31 predicted proteins | sample 7442791 | NCBI WGS metagenome assembly JACCDI01 (sample SAMN15323434, study PRJNA562643) | freshwater metagenome | isolation source: river surface water | place: USA:Blue River Watershed | collected 2017-08-15 | reverse complement strand
CTACATCTACACAACACTTGCATGCACCGAAATCATCATCCATTGCGCCGAAATACATGCACCCTATTTCCTTCACCTCGCACGATGAGTACGAATTCTCCGTTTCTGCCTGCAATCCTCATGGCGGCCAACTCGTGGACATCATCTTCCTCTTCCGACGATGACCCTGTGTCCGATCGACGAATGGTCGGCATACCAAAACGCCTCGCAATGGATTCAAACAGGTCGCTGGTCTCATGGTCCCCTTCTTGTTCTTCTTCCGTTTCTTCGTTTTGCTCTCCCTCTGTTTCTTCATCTTGCTCTCCCTCTGTTTCTTCATCTTGCTCTCCCTCTTGTTCTTCGTTTTGCTCTCCCTCTTGTTCTTCCTGTTCTCCCGCTGCCGCGGCCATTGCTTGCAGCAACGAGGGACCGAGCAAAGCAAAGAGCATAATGTCGGTCATGGTTCGATTGGCCAACACCGACGGCACATGCACTTCAGCGGCGGCGGAAGCATGGGTTGATGTGTCGGACACCAAGTCCAACACATCTTGGGATAATGCGTCCTTTCCTTCTGCGACGGAGTGGGTTTGTCCGATGCACATGATCCACAAAAACTGAAAACTGAAAACTCAAGACAAGCAATCAATGCCAACCAAACCAAACAAACCAAACCAAACCAAAGAATGTGCGACTGTCACATGGAGCGGCGCAAGCGGTCGCCTCACACATTCTCCGAGCACCACTCCTTCCTCTTCTTCTCCCTCACTTTTTCTGGGAGCCTGGGACCCTGGGAGCCTAGGACGCAGGGATGGAAGAGGAAGGAGTGAACTTGCGGCTACGGGTAAGGCTACGGGTATGGCTACGGGTAAGGCTACGGGTATGGCTACGGGTAAGGCTACGGGTACGACCACGGCTGCGGCCACGACTGATGGGGGTGGTGCGGGGTCGTAGGTACCGACTGTGACTGCGCCGGGACCGTGGCGATGTACGCGAAAGAGGAATGGTGCGATGGCGACGGGTGACGGTGTGTGCCTCCACGCGCGATTGATTGGCGGGAAAGGTTGCCGGGAGAAATTTGGTCCACGGTTGGCGCTTGCGGTCGCGCAAATAGGGGGCGAAGCGCTCGTATTGTCGATGTTGGCGCACGAACTCTGCGGCGACAAATGGAGTGCCGCATGATGACCCGAAGCGAACGATGCAACCCAATCGCCGCGCCAAGGCCGAATCGCACACAATGCCGTCCACTGCCCCGCGCGGGGCAAAGGGTTTCGGACGGTCCGATTGCGACATGAACTCGCGGCGGTCCATCTCGTAGTGCGCACACACCGTGCGCGAACAAGGATGGTGGTCTTTCTCCAAGTAAACATCGTAGTGGTCCGCGATGATGAGTCGCGCCACATCCAGGTTGATGCGGCCCTGGTACTTCTCCATGAGCTGGGTCAAGCGCACCATGCGCGCGCCCTGGTGTCGTCGGATGTCGTAAAAGCCCGAGTTTTCAATCTCCAAATTGCGAATGCGATCGTCGTAGGGCGCATTGAAGCCAATGAAGTACCCGTTCTTCGTGCGCTCCACGCTGTGGAAGGCCAGCCCCAACTCCAGGCGCAAGATTTCATTGCCGTGGATATCGCCGAAGAGCCAGGCATTCGCATAGTCCCCGCCATTGTTCGCCAGCAACACTTCGCAGTACTCGTCCAAACTTTTGGCAAACTGCATCGCGCGCCGGATGCGAAACGCGATGGGATGCTTCTTCTCGTAGCGCCAAAACCCGCCAAACGTTGTCTCGGTGCCAATGATGCCTGCCGACGTCACGAAAAAGTCGGAGCCGCTCCAAATCCAACACGGAGAAGTCTGCATTGTAAACATGTAGCCTGCCGAAGGACGCACGAACACCATGTAGTTCAAAAATTGTCCGTCCACAAAATCGGTGAAGGAATTGTGCGCACACACGATGTCGCCCGTGGACGTCCAGTCTTCGCCGACCGCCATGAACGCACTGCATCGATCTTCCGGGGTTTTCGTGAAGCGCTGGTCCCACGCCGCACGCTGATGTCTACTGCCGCCACCCCTGCCGCCACCTTCTTTTGCATTGCCCGCATCCGATGCGCGGGGCTGCGGCGCCTTGCTGCTGAACCAGTAGGGAATGGAGCAATACAAATTCCACGCCAAGATTTCGGCAAACGAGGTCGTGCATCCATTGGCGTTGCAACCGTCGGCAATCGCATGCAATTCGTCCCATGACTCGCGATACTCTTTCTTGACCAGTGCCCCAAAATCATCCTCAATCCATTCGACCAACTGCGACCATTCGTATCCAAACGACTCTGGAATCACATACTGCAACATCAATTGCACCTCCGCAAAATCGCGCGCACACAAATACCCGTACGCATATCCCCGTTCGGCTGGAGTGCCATCAATCTCCACGAAATTCCATCCGTGATTGCGGCGCAACGATCCATGCTTCACTGTCACCTCTTTGTCTTTTTCTTTCTCTTTTTCTTTCTCTTTGTCTTCGTCTTTGTCTTTCTTTCCAGACGACAAATTCTCCGTGGCCATCTCTTTCGTACCCCAGTGTGTGTGTGTGTGCGTCAATCAACCGTGTGCGCGTGGGTTTGATACATTCTTCCCTCGATTATTTTCTGTTGCCCGGCGCATCCAACGTCAGCCGCATCCGAAACTTGCGCGACGGCGAAAACCTGAGGAAGGAAACGGATTCTCCGCGAATACGGTATTCGTGAGCGGACTGCTCCGACACACTGCGCAGCAACATCCACTCCATCATGCCGCCCAAATACACAAACACTTGTTCAAACCCCACCGCCACACACTGGTTGTATTTGCGGTAAATGGTGGCATCGCCCGCATGTTGTCCGTAGATGACAATGGGTCGATGAACTTCCCACCGCGACAACCATCGATTCAAGGTGGCTTCCTCCTCGGCGCACGGAAGTGTGTGCGCGATGACGCAATCCTGTCGATGTTCGGGCAAGGTATTGATCAGGCAATACGTTCCCTCCTCTTGATTCAGCAATGCGCACAAGTCCAAGTGACCAATCCAGCGCACGGCTCCCCCCGTTTTGCCATCCAAGTCATCGTCCTCCTCACCAACACCTCCACGATTGGTCCTGTTTGTCAACGCGTCCATTGCGACATTTCCACTTCCATCTGCAAAGTGTGATGGTTGATTGCCCATGTTATCTACACAATCTCGCTGCCGCCGTTCCGTCGTCTTCCAGAAAAAAAAAAACAAAAAAGAGTAACCGGTTCGAACACATCCTCTCTTCAAATGGCTTTTATCCTTTCCAAGGTTTCCAACCCGCCTTCGTGCGGTTGCTGTCCTCCACGGAACCCTTGTTTACCCCCCACATAAACATTCCGCAGCGAGTTTGGTCAACACACAACCTTCCACCCATGGCGCAAGGCGGACTATTGTTTCTCTCTAGTCATCATTGTCATCGTCATCCTTTCTCCACAGCACCACCACCGTCAACACCAACGTGGTGGCAGTTGCATTGGGTCTATTGGAAAGCGTGGTGGTTCGTCCAGTGCGGACACCAAAGACACAAGCAAAACACAGAACACAACTCGTTCACCGCATCATCGTCGCATGCACATGTCTGCGGAAACCAACCGCGCCAACGGCAGCAGCATCAGCAGCAATACCTCCCTCGACAATTCTCATGAGTCGCGTGAGTGGCAACCCTTGCATAGCCCGCTGTTCCAAAATGCGCTGCGTTGGATGACAGCGCAATTGAATCGATGTGTGCAGCAGCCCGGTGGATCAGTGTTGGTTGTCACCGGCAAACTGGGGATTGGGAAATCGGTGTTCGTGGAGCGCCTGATTGCCGCGTTGGATGCATACGCCACCTGGCTCGGATTGGAACACGGTCGAGCACGGTCCGTGTTGGAGCCCTGGATTGCTACCGCCATTCGCACTCGCCGCAATTGTGCAGGACGCAAACACATCTTGGTCGTGGACGATGCACATGTGTCGATGGAAGAAGACTCCACATGGCATGCGCTGCTGAACACATGGCGTCGCGAAACACAAATCCCGATGATCGTGGTCGTCTGCAGCAAGTACGACAAACCTGTGAGCGCATGGTCATCTTCTTCTGCTTCTTCTTCTTCTTCTTCTGCTTCTTCAACGTCTTCTTCGGGTGCTGCGGCATCTCATGTTCCCCTGCATTGGATTCACCTTCTGCCGCCCACCTTGCAAGAAGTGGCAGGATTGGCTGATCCACCTTGCCAATCCCCAGATGCGTTCCAACGACTTGCCGCGTTGTACAATCATTGCGAAGGAGATTTGCGACATTGCTTAGTGCAATGGACGTGGCGACATACTGTGCGGCACACTCCTGGCGCTTCGCCCGAAGACAACCTGAGCCGTGACATGGGCATGGATGGGTCGGTGTTTGACACGATGCGCAACGTCATGAATGCCCGCAACAGTGTGGACGAAAAGGAGCGATGGTTCGCAATCCATCCATATCTCCACGAATTGGTGTTAACCCACCACTATCCTCAACTGTTGCGCCGCGGCAACCCCGCGAGTGTCATCGGCGAATTATGGCACATGCAACGCGCCGCCGACGCCATCTCGTGTGGCAACATATTCAGTCAACACTCGGAATCCATGCACGCCCTGATGCTGATTGATGCCGCGAGTCACTGCATACCCCACGGCGCACTCACTTTCCCCCGCGCAAAACGCAGCGACAAACAATTTGCGTTCGATGGCGGTTGCGGCGGAGGTCGTCGCGACAACACTCATCGCGATGATGGAAGCGACACTTGGTCCATTTCCTCCTCCAAAGCATCCAAGGTATCCAAGGTATCCAAGGCACCAACTCCCGCCGCTAAGTCGAAGGAACCAAAGCCGCCGAAGGAACCAAAGCCGCCGAAGGAACCAAAGCCGCCGAAGGAACCAAAGCCGCCGAAGGAACCAAAGCTGCCGAATGAAAAGGAACCCAAATCATCAAGAAAGAAACCATTGGCGCAAGAAGCAGTGTCGTCGAATCAGTCGGAGGAAGTGGTCATTGTTGCGGGATGTGATGATCTTGAACCTACTCTGTCGACATTAGCAACGACGTTGACGGAAGAAGCTGTGGTAATGGAGCCGAAGGTATGTTTGGAGGAAACAGTGTCATCAACCTCGGTCGCGCGAAAAAAGAGAGCAACTCCTGCCGTCGCCGGTGCTGCCGCAAGTCGAAAGCGCAAAACACCGCCGCCGCCTTTGACGCCGCAAACATCGACGATGGATTCGTGGCTCTCCGTCAACAAATCAATCCAACCTTCCAATACATAATTTTCGATTTGAAGAGTGAATTACGAAGGTTGTTTTTGTGCTGCATGTTTGTATGCGTGGATGCGCATGCGCACGTGTGTGTGTGTGTGTTTGTATGTAGTGTTGTTGTTCGCGTAACTGGGTAATCATTGCAGGAAACTCATTGTCGATGACTTCTTTTTTTTCTCTCGCGGTTCCATCACGACGAAAACGCACATCCCGTCAACCGTCACTCTATTACGTTCGTTCGTTGACCACATGACACCTCTGGAAAAGAGACATTGTTTGTTTCTCGGCGGATGTATTCCTGCGCGACTGTTCCTGGTGTGGATCGCCGCCACCTGGTCGCTCCGCTATGTGCGCATCCTGGCATGGATTGCGCTGCTCATTGCAGGCAGCTTTTTGTACTTGTTTTTGTCCGGCAAGCGTAAAACCGGACCGGAAGTGTTCGGCGAAGCTATTTGGTGGAATCACTTGCGTCCAGTGCACGCAGCGTTGTACGCGGGATTTGCTTTCTCGGTGCTCTATCTTCGATCCTCGCGGGCGTGGATGTGGCTGGCGGCCGACGTTGTGCTGGGCTTGCTATCCTTCTTGCACCACCATCGCCACTTCGGATAAGTGATCGAATTCAATGGGGGGGGGCGCGGCGGCGGCGATGTCGGCGCCAAGTTGAGTTTAAATACAATGGTTTTTTTTCATGGAACAGCAACAAGCTCACATCGATCTATCTCCCCATTCTCATCATCATCATCCTTCGACAATGAACTATTATCTGCTGCCCTCAGTGACGATGGTCGATCAGACGCAGCTGAGTCCCGTGGACTGCAGTTTCGGCGTGACGCCCAGCGTGTCCTTCAGCATGTGGTGGCAATACAAGAACTTGTATGAACAATTTTCCCACCTGATGCTGTTCCCGCCGGCGTGGCATCGACGCGACACCTTGTTTGAAGACGTCGTGAAGAGCGTGCACAACTACCACTACATTCACCACAAAGTCCCCGGCACACGATTCGCCGTGAGCAAATGGAAAGCGACCACTCCCTTCTTCTATGATTGGATGGAACTGTGGAGCACCTTTCCCATCTTGTCTTCCCCAACCACTTCCACCACAGCAACCACCGCAACGGCGGCAACTTGTCGCGCATGCGCATCCTCCTCTTTTTCTTCCCCTTCTCCCCCTTCCTCTTCTTCTTCCTCTTCCCACTATTTGCCGCCATCCGCCAAAATGGGAACATCACCCGCAGCGGCGGTGGCGCCCATGAAAGTGCTTTGCTGCAGCAACTACAACGCCGACATGAAAGACTGCATTCACCTGTTTCGCGAACATGCCGTGACCACGTTTGAAGAAACCCCTGCCATGCATGGATCGGCCTGGAAAGCAACCGCCTTCACGTCGGTCTTCCAACCCGCCACCGCTTCTGCCACTTCACCCTCATCGGCAGCAGCCAGCGCACAAGACATCGATTTGGCGTGCATCGATCTACACTCATCCGCCGCACAACAACACACTCAGGAATACATCCAATCATTCCTCAACGCCGTGCTCGCCATGCTCAAAGTGCAAAAAAACGGGGGATCGTGTGTTATCCAAGTCGGGCCCTTGTTTCACAAGCCCGTCGTGGATTTGCTATACATGCTCAGTGCGCTGTATGAGAAAGTGTACATCTTCAAGCCATCCACCAGCAATGTGGTGACGTTCCACAAATACGTGGTGTGCAAGGGTTTCCACGGCAATGCGTACCGTCGCAAATTCCTCAGCGTGCAATTGTCGGTGTATCTGTCCAAACGCAATCCGCACTTCCAGACGCAATCGCTGCTGGCCCACGAACTATGTTCCTTCTTCCTCGCGAAAGTGGACGAAATGAACGTTCTCTTCGGCCAGCCGCAGTTGGAAGCACTACATCAACTCATCCTCTGGCTGCGCAGCAAACCCAAAGACGACCGCGCCGACGTGACGCGAACCGCCAACATCCAAAAGTGCATTTCATGGTGCGAAAAACACCACATTCCCTGCAACAAAGCATCCCTGCTGTTTACCGCGTCGGCTTCCGCTTCCTCCCTGGCTTCCGCTTCCTCCCTGGCTTCCGCTTCCTCCCTGGCTTCCGCTTCCTCCCTGGCTTCCGCCGCCGACCTCAATTCTTGACGATGTAGGTGGACGGCGATTGACTGAAATGGTTAGATCGGTTGATCGAGCGCGGAAAGAAGCGGTATGTCGACGGCGCCGACAGCGGAAGGCGATAGCCAGGCATGCGCGCGTAGCAACAAATCTTCTTGTTTTGGTGCAATCCATTGGCCGCCACCATGCGATCCATCGGTGCGTCCGATAGCAATTTTGCGTCTCCTTTTTCGGCGTGGGCAGCACTGGTGGTGATGGTCTGCACCTTGCGCTGCAACAATGCGGTGGAACTGTCGACAGCGCCTTGTTGGGCAAACTGCGGATTGTTGGGTTTGTAGGTCGTCAACGCACATCCCGCGCGGCTGGTGAACACTTCCTGGTCCACGAGCAGCGGCGAAGACAAGTAGGCGTTGATCCACGTCTCTGCCGCGGCGGCATCCGCGCCGGGAGAGGTGGACGACGCAACGGCCGTGTGCAGCGCCGCGAGGAAACCCGTCCATCCCGTCATCGTGCCGGTCGCCTCCTGGACCGCCGCCGCCTCCGTGGCGGTGAGCCACCCTTGGGCTTGCAATGTGTTCAGAAGCACGGCGCGCAGCTCGCTGATTTCCGCCCGCGCAATCAACGCATCCGGTTGGCAATTCGCCAAGAATGTGTTGGGTGGCAAGGCCGCCGCCAGCGCCGGATCGCCCAGGCGGTAGTGGAACGATTGTTGCTCAAAGGTACGGCATCGCTTCTGCAAATACTGGAAGTGCGTGGTCGCGTAGCGCTGCGACACGTTGGTGGAGGCGTACATCGCCCGACGCCGCGCCTTGCGTTCCGGGTTGCAACAAAAAGCCGCACTGCACGTCTCGGGCGAAGGATTGTCCGTGCGGAATGTCAGGTTCGGCATGTACGACGACACCATCGGCACGCCATTCCCACCCATCCACGTCACAGGTCCTCCACACTCCGCCGGGTTCGACGCATTGGTACACGCGTGTACCTGATTGGCACTCGGGGCGTCGGGCAAGGCCTTGATGCCTTCGAGGGAGGTGCCATCCGACGAGAGCACGGCGCGATACGTGTTGCGGAATTCGTCCATGGTCATGGTCGCGGCGTCGGGGGGAGGCAAAGGCAGATTGCCACGACGATAGTGTTTGAGGGGACGTGGCAACCCGAATTTGCTCGGATAGTTGTTGCCGGGGTCGCGGTTCGTCAAGGGACGGACCATGCCCGGGCGAAACTCCGTGGGCATATCGTGTGGTTTCCACGTGCGATAGGTTTGGTTGCTGCCATTCACCGTGCTTCGGTGATTGTACCCAGAGGCGGGCATCGCGCGCATGTTTTGCGGAAAACTGGCGGTCGACATGCTTGCTCTTTTTTTTTCTTTGCGTGTGCTATACCCAACGACGACGTATAACGTGTCCACAGATTTTAATTTTTTTTTCGTTTTGTTGTGCGCATCACGATGACCAATCCATCCCCTCATTCAACGCGCGCAAACAGCCATCCGCGCACAGTCCATTTTGTGCCGGATGGCAATCGCTATCTCACACTCCAACACTCGACCCCCTCCTCCTCCTCCTCCTCCTCCTCCTCCTCCACCATCGAGTCCTTCGTTGGCTCAGTTGCGGACACCGCCGCCCCGTGGAATGATCCCATCGAACAACTCTACTTTGTCGGGGTAGCGAGTCTCGGATTGTTCCTGTTCTATCGAATGATGGTCAAGTAAATCAGTAGTTTGTTCGTTGCGCGGGCAACTTCTTCGTTTCTTTTCCACCACATATCGTCGCATCCAACATTTTCTAAACATCCAAGTTGTGTTTTCACACTGAACGTGCACGTGCGCACACACAACGCTACATTCTCGTCGATTGATTGCACCACACCCATGTTTCTCGCGGTTCCATCTCTCCTCTATTCGTTCTGGAATCAATCTGCGCCACTCTTCACCACAGACAACCCCAAAATCCTCCAAGACGAGGATGAGGATGCGGAAGAGGATGAAGTTGAAGACAAAGACGTTCGCCAACAAACACACGATGCCGACTGCGAAGTGCCCACAAAACGAGCAAAAATAGATGCTGATCCAGTTGAGAACTTCAAAGACATCAAGACCCACGACAGTATTGCGCTTGACATCTATCGCACCGTGCAACCCAATGACTACATTCTCACTCCCGCCGCATTGGTGGGTCGCCCGTTGGTGAATTGCAGTGCAATGGACCACGATTGGATTCCCCCCGAATACCAACTTGTTCGCATGCCAACATCCACCTTCACATTGACTCACTCCAGTTCAGCCTCACCCTCACACGTAGACAACGCCAACGCCAACGCAATCCAACCGAATGTGAGCACGAACACCGCCACGTCTGATTCCAACGCGAACACAAACGCGAACACAAACGCGAACATCAAATCGAAGCTGAACCCACCAGACTGGGGGGCAGATATGGAGGATGTGAATGCAAGCGCAACGCCTCGCACTCCTCCTGTTCCAACTGCTCTTCCCACGGAGTACGTGTTTATCCGTCTCGTTCCTCGCACGTCCCGCCGATACGACCGTGGCGCAATCACGGTGCGATTGTCGTGGAGTCGAAAAAATATTTTGTCCGATTCTGCACGAGATGAACTACTGTGTGTTGTCGCAACCACTCGTGCCGCACTGCTGAAACGATCATTCGCGCACTGGATGCGCGAATATCACCGCGCACAAGAAATCATGCCCAACGACGTCTATCGCATCACGTCGTGGGGCGCCTTCACCGACATGTTGCGCGAGAAACTACTCGAACAACAATACGTGCAAGTCACACGTCTTCTCGGCGAAGCGCAACGCGATTGAACAAGTGTGTTTGTTTGTTTGTTTGTTTGTTTTTCCGATTTTGTTTGTTTTTGATTTTGTTTCATTTTTTGTAACTATTTAGAGGAATTCCCTTAAAATCTTTGTTTCTTTGTTCAACAATTTACAACGAACAATATACAACATACGCACTACAATACACGCGCGGCAATGTTCGGAGCAAAAAAAGTGCGATCAACGCACATCCGTAGTTGCACCGCCACCAAGTCATCCAACTTCACACGTCGTGAAGTTCCATCGTTTTCCCTCGTTTCGACGATGGACGTTCATCACTGTTGTCGGACACCTCGAAATGCAAAGTGGTGAACGAGGTCCATCCCTGGCGACACACGGGACACGTTCCTCGTTTGGTGTGCCACCGTGCAGCACAGACGCGACAAAAGCGGTGACTGCATTGTGATTGCAGTTCCACGGAGGATGTGAGACAAATACCGCAACATTCGATCGACTCTCCCCGCAAACGCAGCACCTTGTCTTTCAACACCAAATCCTCGAATTCGTCGTTGCCAAACCTCGTTGCTTGGCAACGAATGTTGATGGTGAAATGGTGTAGTCTCCAGGGCGTGCTGTTCACCGTGTACCGGGAAGGCAACAGCGAGCACAGCCACCGTGCAACTTGGATGTGGCCACTTGCGCTATTCACCTTTTTGCACTCGAAGTTCTCGTTGCTCTGGTTGCTCATGTGTATCGCAGTCTCGCAGCATCGTCGGAATGCTCGATCGTTGTGATTGCAAATCTGCAATTGCGGAAATTGTGCCAACAGGAACTGCGCAATTGCCAAACGACCACAGCCGCACGCCAATTGAAACAATGATTCGAAAAAGCGATTCACTTGCTCCGCTCGGTCCAGATCCTCCGATGCCGCCGCCGCCGCCGCCCTCTCCGCCGCCCAGCGCACAATATCAAATCGTTCCCACAGAAAGGTGATGGCGTCCATGTCGTCGTTCATCACCGCAACACGAAACCCCTTCATGTCCCCATGCAATGCCCAATCTTCATCGGACAAACGCACGGGATACACTTGCCGCGGCAACTGTCGAGCAATCAACCACCGCGCAACATCCACGTTCCCCGCACAAAGAGCACTTTGAATGCAATAGTTCGCGCTCACGTAAAGTCGGTTTCGTTCCCACATCCACTTCACCAAATCCAACTGTCCACGTTTACAAGCAACCGCGAAATCAGTCAAGGTAAGTGGCGGCATCACGTCGTGATCCGCGAGCCACTTGCACACAACCAGTGCATGGTAGCGTCCAATGCCGATGACGGAAAGCAAATGGTTGTACGCATGTCGCTTTACTTGCTTCACTGTTCGGTTTCTCCAAAACCAGTTGAGCATCCTTGGTGCGCCGGTGCAAAAAATGTTGCGCGAAATGTGTTTCCAAATTTGTCGCAACTCGCCCGGAGGACACCGTCGCTCCCAGTCTCTCGGCAGCAACGAAAACAGAAAGTTCAGCACCGCGGGATCACCGTAGTACTCTCTGCACACTTGGATGATCATTCCCTTCGGAACACCTAACAACAACTTTCGAAGTTCCGTTTGCTGGCAACGGTCGCGGGCACCACCGCCATTGTCACCGTCACTGTCACTACTACTGCTATCACGGCTGTTGTCGCTGCTGCTATCACTGCCGCCGATGTCGTTTATCAAACAATTGCCGATGTCGTTTTTCCAACAACTGTCAATGTCGTAACTCCAACAACTGCTGCTGTCATGGTCGCTACTGCTATCACTGTTGTAAGTAAATATGTCACTGACATTGTCGATGTTGACACTTCCGGTGTCTTCACCGTCACTCGAGCGATTGAGGTCGTGGTCAACGTAGCGGTTAACAATTTCGCTATCACTGTCGCTATCACTGTCGCTATCACTGTCGCTATCACCATCTCGGTTTCCATCCCCGTGGCAAAGATTGTACATTTCGAAGATCGTGTGTTTGCGCTTGCCCCACGCCCATTGCACATCACTCACATTCCCACGTGTGCAAATGACACGAAACCACCTGCGAAAACTAATCCCATTTCCATTGCACAGGTGCACCGCAATCCGTTGGAACACCGCCTCCTTGGGCTCGCTGTGCAACAAACAAGCGCTTGCGAAGACGGTTGCGGACCATTCATTGGCATGAAACAGTGTATACCCCATCGCACTGAAGTGACGCTCCATCCACATGGCCAAATCCCAATGGCCATGTTCGCATGCCGCCGCGAACGACTTGGCGACAATCTGTTCGAAATGGGACGCATCCATGCTGCTCCCGAAGTGGTTTGCAGGCGGAAAGGTCGACAGCAGCCATTGCACCATCGCCAAATGCCCATCGGCACACACCGCGCGAAAGTGATCGGAAGTGTACAACGTCCATGCAAAACTCGGGCGAATCAAGTCCGGACAATGTTGCCACCACTCTTGCACGAGAGCAAGGTGACCATTGCGGCAGAGATAAGCAAACACTTTGGTGGGATTTTCCATATACGACATGGTGCGGCAGTGCAAATGAACAAAGGACTGAGAACAAAGTACAAAGCACAAAGAATAAAGAAGAAACAATCAAAGTCAACACACAAAAATGACACGATTAATCACGTTACACGCGGATGTTATTTTATGCACAAAAAAGGGAAATGCGCAGGTGTGAAACCTGAATCGAAAATTATGCGACCATCATTGCCACCTCTTTTTCTACCTCTTTTTCTACCTCTTTCGTGTCATCACTTGGTGTCAGGCGAATGAACTGGTCGATAGATGCGCGACAGAGGGGACACGTCGTGCACTTCCGCAACACAGTCCACTCGATCATGCACTCATCGCAAAAGGTGTGCTTGCACCGGTGGACACGAAGGTGTGCGGCACGATCCCAGCACACCGCACACTGGTCTACGTGTTCGGGCACGATGCAACATATTTCCGCGGTGACTATCTTGATGTTGTGCACGATGGACCAATGCACGACTTTCCACGGTGGACCCACGATGGTATATGCCTCCGGACAAAGGGATTGAAGCCATCGCGCAATGTCCACAAACTTCCGCACACGTACCAGCACATGATTGTAATGCGTTGTCTCGCAATTGACGGTGGCGCGTCGACACACATCGCGAAACACGCTGTCCGCGTTTCGACGAATGTTTAACGCCGGGTATAGTTGAATCAAACATTGCGCAAACGCAAGGTGTTCCCACGTGCATGCGAGTTCGAACAAATCCTCCATCACTGTTTTCCATTCTGGACTGTTTTCCTTCAGCACTTCTCGGCACAGCTGGAAAACAGCTTCGGAGTTGTCATGCAGGGTGCTCAGCGGACATCGACAAACACTCTGGATCACGGAGGAACTCGAAATAGCAGACCAATCCGCCGGCGGATGGGTTTGCATCAGCCACCCCAACAATTGGAAGCGGCCGAGATGAACCGCCACGCGAAAACACTCGTCATTGTTGAGGTGTACCCAAATGTTTGGGCGAAGCTCATGCTGCAACAACCACTGCACCCCTTCCAACCACCCATTCGAACAAGCGTCGTGCAAATGTTGCCACATGAACATGATGGAAATGTCCATGGCGGCGGCCGTGCGAACGAACCATTCTATCACCAAGGGACTACCGGAAAAGCTACTGAAAAATCGATCAAATCTTGATTGGTTTGGGGAAAAGGAGGGAAAAAGCGTCCAATCGCGCACCATCATCTCCAGAATGTCAAGGTTTCCCTTGTACACTGCCATCATGTGACAATCCCTGAGCAACACAATCTGTTCAATGGAGACGCGGTCAATCTGTTCTGCGATGACGAATTCCTCCAGCAACGAATACAGCAATGCTGCAATCGCGGCAGTTCTGGCGCTGAATGTGAACTCCAGCAACACCTTCAAGTGATTCACTGCCGGAACGCTTGGACCGAACATCGCGTGGTTCCGCTGTCGCCACAACCATTCGATGGACGACAGATTGGAGCTGGGCCAAAGTAGGTGTTCGGCGAAGGTGTTGCGGAAACTAAAATGCGCACGCCATCCAATGGACCACACCCAGTCGACAAATGCGATGTCTTGGCAAAAGAAGATGCCCGAGAACCATTTTCCGGTTTGAATGTCGATGTGTTTCAACCACATGCGAATCTTTTCCATCGCGAAACTCTCCTCCAACAGCCATCGCGCACACGCCACATGTCCTCCGTCGCACGTGCCAGGAAACAAGTCCGATTCTATTGCATTCGCGATCTGCAAGGTATGCGTTTCTGTCGCACAAAACACATCCGCGCTCGCGAGCCATCGTGCAATGTCCAGGTGGCCTCGAACACAAGCAATGCAGAACACGTCGCATTTCCATTGTGCGACATTGATGGAACCATGCTCAAAGCGTTCGCGGAAACGGTCCCACCATTCTCGCGCCAAATCACCGTGTCCGTTGGCACACAAATAGTGAAACACGACAAATGGATTTTGCACAAACGACATCACCTTGAACCTGAACCAAGTGAAAAGTTTCTGGAGAACTGGAAAACATTGTGTCGCGTCATCGCGCACATCATCGCACATCAATTTGACTTGAATGTCCACCTCCTTCTTCTCCCACACCGTGCCAATCATCCTCTTTTTCCGTCTCCTCCGTGCAGTCGGACGACACCAACCGTGTGAAAAACTGTATGTCGGTGCGACAATACGGACAAGACTTTTTTTTCATCGAATACCACCATGTAGACATGCAATCCTCGCAAAAGGCGTGTTTGCAATGCGTTTCAATGTGTGCGGGCTGTTCGTAGCAAATACCGCACGTGTCGATGTCTTCCGAACGCACATCCGTGGTTGTGTATTTGGTGTAAAAATGCACCTTGCGTGACCAAAGCGACAGTCTCCATTTTGTGCCAACAATACGGAAATCTTGCGGATACAAAGACTGCACCCACCATGCTACGCGCAGGTGAAGAATGGTGGTTTGTGTATCTCGATCCTTCTGCGATTGCATTGCTGTCAGACAAGCCTTCGCAAACACATGATCGAAGTTGCACGGCGAATGCAGTTGCGGCATTTGCTGCACCATAAATTGTGCAAACTCCACGTTGCACATATCGCAAACATAGTGGAAGATGTCGACCCAGAAAGAGTCACACACGGCAGGTTCGTTGGTTGCCGCCACTATGCGAACAACCGCGTCCCAGTGGTTGCGTAACTTTGCACAATCGAACTTGATCTTGTATTTCCACTTCCACTTCTGCGAAAGAGATCCCGCCCAATCTCGAACGTTGGCGGGCATGGACGTGCACCACTGTGTCAAGTCCTGCGGTGGATATGTTTCCAACAGCCATTGCAACACAGTGAAGGCTGCGTGCTGCATCGCGGCGAATAAGCAAACGCCATTTTCAACATAAATGTCAAGCCCGGGGTTATGCACCAACATCAACTTCACCAGATGCAAGCAATCGTTTGCACATGCGTGCAACAAAGTTTGGCGATTAATCGAATGCAAATTTTGAAAAATGGGCACCTCCGGACAGTAGACGCACAACCATTGAAACACGCGATTCACGTTGTCGCAATGCACGACGATAGTTTGCACAACATCCGCGCGTGGCACTTTGTGCGGAGGAGGTAACAGCTTCATTTCAACACAGAAGTCAAGAATGTCGGTGTTTCCTTGTTGCACTAGATGGTGGTGCTCAGAAACCCGCCACCGCGAATGAAAATGCGCACGCTCCGTGGGGGACAATGCGAGACACGCATGCACTTCGCGCAAAATGTCAATGTTGCGCACCACTCTCAGGCACGCAGCCATGCATTCGATGTTGTTCAGTGACCGTGGGGAAAATATTCTGTGGGTGGCCTTCTGAAACAACCATCGAATGTGCGACACGGAACACTCTTCAAAAGCGCACAGTCGTTGCAACACAACAAAAAAGTCTTGATCTTCACATTGAAACTCAGACACCCAATCTAACAATGCGTCATTCTGATGCAAAAACATGCGCCAACTTAATCCGTCAAGAAACAATGGCCTCATCCAAAATGGACGCAGTGCCTTCCCGCAATGGAATGTATTCCACAACCACTGCGCGCATTCAAGATGTCCATTGGCACACGTGACGGAGGAGAACTCGATCTTCAGCATATTCACGACGAACGTCAATCTCTCTTCGGAACTTGGTGGCATGAAACCAAATTGCGATGCCAGCCACTGCGCAATGTCGAGGTGTCCATTGGCACAGGTGTCGCCAAACACACGGATTTGGCGTGCCAACTCCGTCTGTTGAAACGTCTCGTCGTTGTCACAATCCCACCATTCGCGCGCAAGTTCGAAATGCCCGTTTTTGCACAAATAGTGAAACAGGGTAAAGCGATCTTCCACGAAGGACATTGTTCAGAAATCGTTGTTTTTTATTCCTGGTTCTCAGGCGGAAAAAAAAAACATTATGTTGATGGTAACACAATTGAAGAATATTCTATTTTTTTCTGGAAGTGATAATCAATCAACCGCAGATCAAAGACGACAAAGAAGACAAAGAAGACAAAGAAGACAAAGAAGACATGGAAAACAAAGAAGACGTGGAAAACGCGCATCATCATTGGCGCATGCGCTTTGATGGAGGAAGCCGTGGCAACCCTGGAAAAGGCGGTGCGGGTGCGGCAGTCTGGCGCGACAATTCGTTGGTGTGGCAAGGCTTCGTGTTTCTCGGACAAAACGGCGTCACCAACAATGTCGCGGAATACACAGGACTGCTTCTGGGTCTACATGCACTTCAGCAACATCTCCAACAGATGGAAGGAAGGGAAGTGGAAGAAGAAGGAAAAGGTGGGTGCGAAGACGGCGACCATTCCAACCACCGTGTGGTCATCGAAGGAGATTCGCAACTTGTCGTGCGGCAATTGCAAGGTCGGTACCAAGTGAAAAGCGAGGCACTGCAAACGCTGCACCGGAAAGCAATGGAGCAATTGCAGTGGTTGCGTCGCACCGATCGCACGATCGACGTAACCTTGGCCCACATCGACCGCGCACACAATCGCGTGGCAGACCAATTGGCCAACCGCGCCATGGACACCACCACTTCTTCTCCGTGGACATTAGAGGAATTCCTCTAATTTGTGTCGTGCGCAAAATAATCTGTCGCGAGAATATACGCACTTGAATGGAAGCTCTGCGGATTGGAGAAAAAGAAACTGAGAAAGAAAGAGAGAAAGAACGAGTGACAACAGCACCCTCAGAATGAATGGTCGCGAACATGACAATGTGGATGATGACCGCGCGCGATATGAACGTCTTCGTGCTGCGTTTGAAGCCCGTCGCCGCGAGTACGACGAACGGGTCGCACAGCACCGCGCGGTCGATCGACGACGCATGATGCAGCAGCGGCAACAGCAGCAGTTCACCCGGCGGCGACCACCACCCATGTCAGCAGCAGCAGCAGCAGATGACGATGACGATGACGATGTGGACAATGGAAGCAGAGGGCACGACCGAAGCAGAAGACGCGGCACCAGTGGAGAGAGAGGTCAGAGGAGTGATGGAAATGAAGAAGGCGGTGTGGACGGGTTGGAGTTCGGCGAGGATTGCGCGGGCATCAAGGATTTGGAATCGGGATTGCGGTGCTTGAGCAACAGTGTCAAGGACCTCACCAGTCAAACAATGCGCGGCATCCAGTCCACCACCACCTTCCACCGCACCTTGCGCGATCGCATGCAGGAGTTGGAAGATGCCATCCGTGCGTTGAAGCGCAAGAACCAAGAGTTGCACGACACCAAGGACTACCTCGCCAATCTGGGTCGGCAAAAGAAACACATCCAAGAGGAATTGGCGCGGTTGCCGCCCGAGGGAGAGGGACAATACCGCGGCGAGTTGCTGCGTCAGTTGCGCGACGTGGACGCGGCCACGGACAATGCACGTCAAGAAAAGCAGCGATTGCAGTCCCACATCAGCACCTTGGCACAGAGCATCACGCAATTGAAAGCCATGATTCGCCAAAACAGCGACACCAATCGCAGTGAACAACGGCGCGCCATCGACGAGGCAGACAACTTGATGCGTTTTACGCGGGAGCGATCGCGCGGCATGGACGGAGGAGGCAAAGACATGAAGGGAGGCAAAGAGGGCAAAGGAGGAAGAAGGAGCAGATCTTCGCGAACAGTGCGTCGCCATCCAAAAGTGAAGCGTCGACGCCAACCTGCATCCAACCATCTTCGCCACGCGCGCAAAGACAAGGGGTCGCGCAGTCGCCGCGGCCGCCTCCTCCATCTTCACCTCCGCGGCCACCACTATCACCACCGAACTACTCAACGCATTGCGGAAAAATAATCTTTAGAAAGTATACATTGGTAAGACCCCCCCTTTTCTCTGCTCCTCCGCTCCTCCTCCGTTTCCCAATCATTCACATCGCCCCCCCCCTCCGCCCCCTTTTTCGCTTTTTCAACCAAACAATCATTGCCATGGACGCATCTCTCTTTTACCAAACCCTTTGTTCCCCTGCCAAGGTATACGTGATCTTGTTCGGCGCCACCTTAGCCTTCCAAGTCATCACTGGCCGCGCCAAGAGCATCTTGAATTTGCTCATCGCCGTCATCATGGGCTTGATCTGGGCCTTGTTCTTGTCCTTCTTGTGTGACCGCGGATTTTCCATGGTCTCTTGGTTCATTGCCCTCTTGCCCATCATCGTCATCGCCTTGCGCATGACCGGCAACAAGAAATTGGCCAACTCCCTGAAGATGAAATAAGAAACAAACATTGCCTTTGTTCGACCATCCGTCTTTCTTTGATTGACAATCGGTACACCGGTGTACCTAAATCGTCAACCATTTGTTTTTTTTGTGTTTGCACAATTTATAGTGCCTGACTTGTTCACACACACAAACCACCATCAAACGCAGTACATTCCCACCCAACCCCCCAACGCACGATGTCGATTGACGTGGTTGCCGCGTTTGAACAACTTTGCGCACCTGCAAAGTTTTACTTGATTGCATCCTTGCTCAATCTCCTGTTCACTTCAAACACGGAACTGCGGTACAAGAACAACATCCTTCCGACGTTGCTGCGTTTTTTCATGTCACTGTTGCTCATCGTTGCCATCACGATGCTGCTGTCGTTTTTGTGCAATCGGGGGATGACCACCGTCGCGTGGATTATTGCACTCTTGCCGTTGTTGTTGTTGCTGTTTGCGGGGCTTGCAATATTCACGGTCTTTGCAACCCGACGCAATCCGCGCCGAGGAAGACGCTAACCGCGGAAAACATGGCATCTTGCCTCCAACGACGAACGGATGAATAGATGAATGATGTTACACCGGTGTAACATCATCCGATCACCTGGCGACGCGGCAACCTTCGTTCAAGTTGCAAAAACAAACCTATTTAAAGACGTTGCAGGAGGGACAAGGTTTCGCGGAAATAGGGCATGGTGCGTTTGTCGCCATCGCTCTTGTTCAGCCCAAACGCTGTCTCGTACACCGCGGCATTCTCGGCGGACACGCTGTCCTGGAATTGCATCAAGTTGACCCCCAGCGACGTCACTGCGAAGCTGGGCACAATCATGTCGAAGCGCACGATGTTGTACGCGTCAATCAAGCGATTCATCTGGTCGTTCAACGCAGAGGCCGCGGCCAACACCTCCGGGGTTTGCCGCTCGGGATATCCCTTGTCAAGCAAATTCACCAACTCGTTGGCGTCCTCCGTCACATTGTACAGGAAGAAATAGTAGTTGTGGTCGGGATCGTCGTAATAGTCCACGAAGGCGTTGGTGCCCGGCGCATAGCTCTCGTTGTAATACCCCGGCAACAAGAACGCGGACCGGTTTGTTTCCGTCGTGAGATTCACCAGGGAACTCAACAACAAGGTCTGCGTCAAGCTGTCCGCGGGCCCCGTCTGCGCGCGCACGTAGGCATTGAAGTCGGCAAAATTCCACGTCGCGTGCGTCGCAAAGTAGTCGTCCACCAACCCAGTCGCCTGCGACAGCGACGATTGCATGAACGGTTGCTGGATCGCGCGCAAGTCTGCGTCGATGTGGTCGTTCAACATCGCCGCCGTCACCTGCAATCCACTCAACTGCGGATCAAACTTCCAATTGTACAACAACAACCCAATGAAATTGAAGTAGCGCGCCAACTTGTACTGATGGCGTCGTGGTTCTTCACCCCCCGTGGTGGTGGTGGTGGTGGTGGTGGCTGTTATCGAGCGGTCAACCACCATCGTGAAAAACGCCTGGTACTTGTCGAAGGACTGCGGATCAAACGCTGGCAGCACGGTGGACTCTTCCGCGTGCGCGTCCTGGTAACTGCGGTACGAAAAATACGTGAGGTAACTCATCCAGGCATTGTATACGTGGAACACCGGCACGTCCGTGGTGCGCGGCACCAACACGTTGTAACCCGCCACCCAGTTCAACAAACTGGTGCCCTGGAAGGAGGTGCTGCGCGCATCGCCGCGGATGTTGCCCAGCGCCTCGATCGTCGGCGCCAAGTCCAGCAAACTGCCCAACACGTCGCTGCGGGTGCCGCGCAAGGACATCGGGATGTGCGGCGAGTACACCAAACATGGCACGTTGCACGAATTCTCAAAGGGATACCCCTTTTGTTTCATCCCGTGCGCCGACATCATGTCGCCATGGTCCGACACGATCATCACCGACGTGGACTCCAGCATCCCCGTCGATTGCAGTTGCACGAACACGCGGAAGATGTAATTGTCCATTTCCAACAACAACCCGTAGTAATTGTTCACCAAATTCTTCCACGACATGACATCCTGCTGGTTTTCGGGGATGCTGGTGTTCGCTTGCAGCGAGGTCATCATGCCAATGTAAAACGCAAACTGACTGTTGTTGGACGCGGGGTCCAACACGTAGTCCCCCAGGAACGAGTCCTTGAACGGCAAACTGTCCACCTTCTGCACGTAGTCCATAAACACATCCTCGAAGTAGTTGCGCACCAAGTTGGGATTCTGGATGTACGCGTCGGGAAACGCGTCGCTGAATCGGTACGGGTCGTAGATGTCGCGGTCGGGATACATCGATTGCAGCAGCGCCACCTGCTCGGTCAAGTACGGCGCCCAGAATTGCACCTGCGGCTTCGTGGGCAGCTGCGCCAAGTTTTGCCAAAAGTGCTGCGTGTCGTGCGGGTTTTCCAAGTGCAACTCCAAGTGGAACGCCCGGTCGTTGCGCGCGCGGGCCTTCAGGTACGGAATCGCGCCGATGTACCGACCCGTGGCGTCCGCGTAGTCCACGTTGACGTTGGCGTCGTTCACCTTCAACTCCACTATGGTGTTGTCGGCAAACATGCCTTCCTGGTCGTAGTAGTAAGTGTCGCCGAAGGTGTTGAAGATCTGGTAGCCATACTCGCGCAGACAGCCACGAGTGTTTGTGTTGAAATTCGGGACCGCGTTCACGTTGGGGGCCAGCGACGACACGAAGTGGTTCTTGCCGTACCACACGGTCTCGAACCCGTTGCGACTCATGGTTTTCCCGATGGTGTCGAAGGCGGTGTTCAGTTGCGGATTGTACTGGTACTGCCACGATTGGTCAATGTTGTCGCTGATGTTGACGTTCAACTGACTGGACGCGAAGGATGCGCGCGACGGCGAACAATCCTGGCGGTTGTTGTAAATATTCGTGAATTCAATGCCGCGCGACTTGAAGGCTTGGTACCCCGGCATGATGCGCAAAATCGCCTCCGGCAATCGCTGGAATTGAATCAACTGGTCACACACAATCATGACAGTGTTGTGCAAATAGCGCGTGGGCAACTCATCCCGATCCTTCAAATAGCGCACGATGCGCTTCGCCTGAAAGTTCGACGACGAAAACTTGTTGCGGTATCCCAACGGCATCCAATTCGAAACAAACAAGGTTAAGGGAGGGAGGTTGGGGACAACACAAAAAACAAGGAAAACAACGAGAAGGAAGGAAGTCGTTCGCGTACTGTATTCACATACAAAAAAAAACAGCCCTTCTTTCCCCGGCAAGAAAAAACGGGGGGCAGGCCGTTTTTTCACACATCAAACATTCCAGTGCGGATGGTCGGCGACATCGACTGGGGGCAAGACGCGTTTGTCGTTGCAGCGGTACACGAACTGCATCAAGTCGCGCGTGAATCGGTCCACCGAGAGATAGTCTTTGTTCAGCCCGCGCAAATACTCGTGGGCCGCGCGCAGTCGTTCGTCGGTTAAGAGCGCCGGCACTTCCTCCAATCGATCAAAGTACAGAGGATACGCTTCGCCCAGATATTCCACGACGCCCGCAGTGCGATTCACGACCAACGGCGTGTTGCGCGCGATGCATTCCACCACCGTATTGTTGGCAGCGGAGTCATACAAATCGATGAACACGATGTTTTCCGCCATGGCGCGGTCAAAGTCCTCGAAGGAAGCAAAATACGTCATAGTCACCACCGAATCCAAGTGTCGCCAATCTTCTTCCTGCAAGATGCCCCCCGGCCGCACCGGAATGCCCGCACATTGCGCCAAGCGACGCCAATGCCGTTCCTCGCGCTGCAGAAACTCGCGCGAACGCTCTTTGCTGCGCATACTCGTCAACCAGGCGCGGTGGAATCTGGACGGCACCTTTACTTCGTAAATGCTCAACATTTTGCGCAATTGTTGCCCAACTTGGATCAAGGTTTTGCGCGGATTGGCCTGGAATGCTGCCCACTCAAACAGCGGCACATTGGTGTTCGTTGGATGCCGCAACGTGGCAATCGGTACATGGCGCCCGACAAAACCATGGTCAGACATGCGGTCCAACTCCTGGCGCAGATAGGCAGTCAATGGTTGCGACAACGAAATCAATCCAAGACAGCTGCGCAGACTCTGGCGAAAACACGGGTCGTGTACCATGCGCGACACATCCACAATGCTGTAAAAGGCGGGGGCGTCGGGACAGGTTCGATAGAGTGGCGTGCAGTGAATCACGCCCATCCACGGCTGCGTCAGCGGCGTGCGTTTCTCGTTCCACAGAAAGTAGATTTCACAAACATCGTGAAACGCGATGCCGTACTCCGCGTGTTGCCCAATCATGCGGTCCATCGCGGTCTTCACCATTTCCCATCCTCCGCGATGGTCCGACGAAGTGCTGCGGACACGACGGAGGCGCGGGGTTACATACGTGAACATCATCTCTTTCCATTTGTCCGGCATCGTCGTATCCAGGTACATGTACCCATTGACCCAAACCCCATGTCCCCCGCACGACTGCGGATTCAAGAATGACTCGGACGAAAAGCGGTAGGCAGCGTCCCAGGTGGCAAGGCGACCAAGGCCATGCACTTCCATGCTGCGCGCAAAATAGATGTCTTCCGGCGGATTAAGCAGCTGCGCATTGCGCATGTATTGAAGTGTGCTGGAATTGTACATGGTCAGATGGCTCTCGGTCGCGCCGTAAGGCACCTTGTCGATGACGTCCAGCATGACCTGTCGAGTGCGCAAACTCAGTCCACCATTCCCCACGCCGTGCGCTGTGTCGTTTTGGCGGCGGCGATACGGGGCGCCAATGTAGTCCCATTCCAAAAAGTCGTCGATGTTCGTGCGAAAGAGACAGGTGTCTTCTTGGTACAACAGGAGTTTGTCTCCCCGGAGCGCTTCCCAAAAAGCGCGCTGCGCAAGAAAGGGACTGTATTCATTCGGGGTCAAGTTGTCCACTTCTTCGAACACCAGCACACGAATGTGGGGGTGAATGGATTGGGCCAATGTGCGCATCCAGTCCTTGTTCAAACGGCCACACACGATGGTGTGTGACCAGCGCGGCCCCAATTTCAACATGCAGTTGCGAATCACGAACTCCAAGTGCGGCAAGAAACGAAATTCCACCAACACCGCCTCCAGACTTTGCGGTGGTGGAAGTGGGGTACGAGGAATGTCCGGCAATACCAGCTGCCGAATGTAGGACAGGTGAGCAAAGGCAAAGACGCGGTAACGCTCTTTCGGTGTGCGCGCAATGACCGACGTGGGTTTGCTCAGGGCAGCCGCGTACGCATTCCACGTGGCAACACTGTCGTGGAGTCTGGCGCAATCCGTCTTGGCACAAGATGTGAGTGTGTTGCAAGTGGATGTCTCGTCAACCGAAAAAGGAATCAATCGCATGTCGGCGGGCATGAATCTGGCACGTTTGGCTTCCAGTTGATTTCGATGAACCAACGGCAATTCGACGAGAGTAAGTGGAAGCGGAGTGTGCGCAGCAACATTTTTGCAACTTGCAGAATTCACCATTGCTGTCAGTGATGCAGTCAACTGGTCGTGAAACGTCTTCCAGCTGGAGAAATAGGTGACGGGCGTCCCAGATGCATCGGAAATCGTCACGTCATTGCTCCACACCAGGAAGGCACAGGGGTGCTCAACCGTCGATCGCATTTCTTGCAATTCATCGCATGTGAATGTGCATTCGTTCATCACAACCACATGTGGTTTGTTGCGCATGAACAATCGTTTTTGGCCTTCGAAGGTCCTTGGCATGTGATAGAAGGACAATTGCGCATGGCTTACGTTGACGAACGTGCGGTAGGCAATTGGTAATATGTATTCAATGCACAAACACTGTGCAGTGAAATACACTTTGTCAAACAAAAAGCCATTGCTGTTGTCAATCACCAAGATGCGTGCTGCGGGAAGAGAGGGATGTGCATCGCGAGACGCTTGTAAAAACATGGACACGTTCATACTGACTTACAATCCTTCCAAACACTCAAATCATCAATTGCGCCAACTCTGCACAGTGAAAAAAAACACAAAAAAGTACATTCCACGCACACATTCTTTCCGCGATTTTTCCGAAACATTCCCATTTCCTTCTTGCCTTCTCTTTCTTTCGCACCACCAACGTGCTCCACCTTCCCTCGGCAATCTCCCCCTTTTCCGGGAATTCCATGCAACAAATTCCTGGAATTGTAAAGTGCATGGGTTTTCGGCCCAGAGTATGGCTGCTTTTGAAAAATGGACATTTATTTGTCCATTTTTGGATATAGGCCGCATTTCCCCCCGGAAAAAGAATGCAAAAATCGGGGTGTGACGAGAATGGTCACAAATGCAATCGATCGTCGAAAATTTTGTTACGATACAATTTTCGAACAATCGTGGACATTTTCGGCGGCTCCTTTTTGTGTAGCATAGGAAGTTGACACCCATTCGGAGCCAGATTTGACCGTTTATGCCATGCTGCACCGAATGTCGTGTGGTGTGTGCAAATATGTGCGCGATGTACCACACCACACATTTTTAATGCTATACATTTTGGAGCAAAAGGAGCAAAATGTCCATGTTTCACATCCACCTTCGAAAAATGTCCAATTGTCAATCGCACCATACATCGTGCGACAATGTGCACATGTAGCATTGTTCAAAAATGTCCAACAAATGTCCAACAAATGTCCAATCCGTCATTTTGCAACCAAGATTTGTCTGTGTGGCAATTGTGACATATTTTGCCGTTGGTAGGGTGCAACCACACGATTTCCCGCTGCACTCCCTCAAACTCTCCCTCACATGTTCGCTCCCTCTTCCCTCCTCCTGTTCATCTCTCTTTGTCTCAGTTGATGCACACACATGGGTCGCATAATTTTATAAAACGTACGACAGTCCACCCAACCGTCAAGCACAAACAAACCGAGAAGAAGAACAAGACCATGACCATCGTTGTCACGGAATACGAATTGCAACACGACTTGCCCTTTCTGGAAACATGCACGGACATTGCTGGCCGCTTTCGAGCAGATCCGACCAGCGTGCCAATGCGTCGTAAACTGGCGCACTTGGTCATAGTGCACAAATGGAACGTGTCCGAGCACCTTGCGAACATCGTGGATTTCTTTGCGTTTCATCCGGGCATTGTGAGTGACCGCAATATCCACTTTCTTGTGCGCGTGGAAGCAACCACGTGCAATGCCTCGGAATTGGGCGGGTTGACATATGTGCGGTTTCGGGATGTCGCGGTGGATTACTCCATGCTCCATCCTTTGGACATGTTTCCCTTGAGCGATGACGATGACGAGGACGAGGAAGAAAACACACTCTTCGACGATACACCGTACGACATTGCGGAAAGACAACGCTTGAACGTTGCTGGTCGCTTTGGGGCATTGGACGATTGGGACACATCGTTGGTCACCAACATGTCAGACCTTTTTCATTTCACGATGAGGCTTTTTAACGAACAGACGCTGCATTGCTTCTTCTACACGCAATTGTCGTTGTCTGCATTCGATTTGTCGCGGTGGGATGTGTCCAACGTGCGAGACATGAGTTGGGCATTCGCTGGACTGAGTGAGTTGCCAAAAGGATTGCAACACTGGGATGTTTCCAACGTTCGTTTGATGGTGGGAACATTTTGGAACAACTACAGCAAAATCACGCAGTGTTGGCGCACGATCGAAGGATGGGATGTTCGAAGCGTTGTTGCCATGACTGCCATGTTTGCGGAGTCGCAATACTTCACGGCCGATTTGCATCGATGGAATGTGTCGCAGGTGCAGGACATGTCACACATGTTTGACGAATGTGTTCGGTTCAATGGATGCGTCGACGGATGGAACGTGGCGCAAGTGCGCGACATGTCGCACATGTTTCAGAATTGTTTTTCGTTCAATCAGTCCATCGCCACGTGGAAAAACATGGGCACTGTTTGCACAAACTGCGATTGCATGTTTGACCTGGAACTTGTGCACGTGCCACCAGCAACCGACAACGTGATGAAGACGTGTGATTGCACTTTGTTGCGATCTGAGGTTGTGCACAAAGAACAGCTTTTGGACAATTGTTTGTTTGCCATGGAGACCACTGCTGCAAAGAGTGGACCCATCATTCAAACAAACTTCGATTGTCGTCCAAGCTTTCGGCAACTGTCGTCGTTTGAAAACCTTCGCCATCATTGGAAGATTGGGTTCCACATTTTTGGATCAGATCTGTACCGACATTTGCACAAAACACATTCGCTCGGACAAGCAACGCAAGCAACGCAGGACGTTGACGCTGTTTTAGCCCAAGACTTTCACTGTGCACGCTGTGGGGTAAAACGACCACTGTCGCTCGATTAGGTTCAGTATTTTTTTCATAGTTTTTAGTGTAATTCCCTTAATTTACATCGTGATGTGACATATTTTGCCGTGTTTTTGCCCAAAAAAAAAGAGACAGAAAAAAGAATGTTGGTGAAAGGACAACAACGTCTTTACGTACATCGTACCGTTTGTCTTGTCCTGCCCCCGACCTGTCATCTTCACATGGACTTGTCTTCTGCATCCAATGTCTCAGGTGTCTTAGGTGGATGTGGTATCGTTACCACCTCTTCTGTGTCTCCTCCTTCTTCCTCTTCTCCTTTTCGCTGCGATGCATGTGCGATGAGGTACAGCAAAAAAAGCAATTTCAAGCGTCATTTGGCGACGAGCAAACATCGAAAAGCTGTCGCGGCGACAGCATCATCCACGGTCCTTCCCCCGTCATCCTTTCCCCAAGCAGACAGCGCCGCCGCTGTAAACACTGCTTCTTCGTATCCATGTGGTTTTTGCGGCAAAGAGTTTCTGCATCGGTCAAGCATGTATCGCCATCGCCAACATTGTCGCGCTGCGGATACGGCGGCTACGGCAGCGACTCTTCAACACAACGTGACACCGCATCCCGCAGTGTTGCAAACACACGATTTGCTGCAGCACCTGATGCAAGAGAATCGTGAACTGAAGCAGATGATCGTGGACGTGTGTCGTCAGGTGCAAAACATCCCCGCCGTGAGCAACAACACCACCACTAATACGATGACCGCGCACTTTCACCAGAACATCCACTGCCAGCAACACAAGACCTTCAACCTTCACGTCTTCCTGAACGAAACCTGCAAAGATGCGATGAACATCTCCGAGTTCGTGAACTCGCTCAAACTGCAGTTGTCGGATTTGGAGTCGGTCGGACAAGTCGGATTCACCAACGGCATCTCCAACATCATCGTGCGCCACTTGAATGCGCTGGACGTGGAGCGCCGACCCGTGCACTGCACCGACAAGAAGCGCGAAGTGCTGTACATCAAGGATGAGAATCGATGGGAGAAAGAAGACGAACAAAAACGCAAGTTGCGCCGCGCCATCCAACAAATCGCCGACAAAAACCTGCAACTAGTCACCCAGTACCGCGCCAAGCATCCCGACTGCAGCCAAGAACAATCCCCCGCCTCCGATCACTACCAGCGACTCGTCGTCGAAGCCCTCGGAGGGTCCGACGAAGAACACTCCAAAATCATCCGCAAAATCGCCAAAGAAGTCTCCTTGGACAAATCCGCCCTCACCGTGCTCTAAACACGGCAAAATATGTCACACCTATCGGAACTGCAAACGATGACAACGACAGAAGAGAAAACGAGAGAAAAAAAGAGAAGAGATGGGAAGAGAAAAAGAACGTTTGCGTTATTTCCCCCGTTCGACGACGAATCGGCGGGAGTTACATCAAAATTTCCAACGATTGCCGCAGTGCAGACACTGGCAAAAGACCGTCATGGGTTCGTCGGAAGAGCGTGTTTGCAACAAATAGTACGTGCACTCGTTGTGTTTGCATTTGCGACACACGAAAGAATCCGTGGAGGCGGACATGTGTTGCTCAAACTTCTGTTTGTCGCGCTTGGATTTGCGTTCGATCAACACCTCCCATCGCGCCGGAGACAGTTCTTGGTGCGTCATGAACGCGACGCTGTGTGCCCGAAACTGCGGGTCGCGCAACATCTCCAATACGTAGTCGTTGAGATTGCGCATCACACTGCGCAATTTCATCGTGTACAATTGCACGAACCACGGATTGGTCCACTTTTTCACAAATTTGCGCTGGTCGGCTTCCTTCAACGCCGCATTGAAGATACCCATCTCCACGTTGACAAACAGGCGCGGATCTTTCAGCACGCGCGCCAATTGCAAACATACATTCCGGCGAAACCTTTCCGGATGCTCGACCGTCAACATCACCGTCATTCTTCTGCGCTACCCACTTCCTAAAAACCAACGATTATTTATGGGAATGTTTTTTGTCTTCTTCCCGATTTCATCCACGTTTTGCGCCATCCGCATATTTGCGGTTCGGAACGGCTTTGCGGCGCGTTTTTTGAATCGACGCAATGTTGGTACCGCGAACACCACTTTCTTGCGCCGACTTTGCTTTGGTTGACACTCGGATTTTGCGACCACGTTGTGTCAATTGCAACGGTGACTTTGCCGAGGACAACGCGGTTGCGGCAGCTGCTGCAGCCGCCGCTGCTTTCGTTGTGTTGCCTTTGCGCTTCGTGGTTCTACGCGGCGCCGCAGGTGCTGCTGGTTCTGATGAGGATGATGAGGAAGAAGAGGAAGAAGAGGAAGAAGAGGATGATGAGGATGAAGAGGATGAAGATGAGGATTTTCGCGAAACATTGCGAGGCTCTCGTGGAACGCCCTGCGGAGCCTCCTTGGCACCAATGTTGTTCAAGCGTCGTTGAACCGCAACGGGAAGTTGTTTGCGCCCCATTCGCGGTGGCTGTGGCTGCGGTCGTTGTTTTGGTGTACCATTCGACGGAGACAGTTGCGACAATTTTCCAATCGACTCCGATGAGGAAGATGACTGCAGCAATTGTCGCAACGCAGCTTTGGATGGTGTTTTGTTCTTCGGTGCCTTCGTTCCCTTCTTCGCTTTTGATGCGGCGGGGGATTTGGAAGAAGATGAAGATTTGGAAGAAGAAGAAGATTTGGAAGATGAAGATTTGGAAGAAGAAGAAGACGAGGCGTTGTTGAACATTGCCTTCCACTTTTCCTTCGCATTCGCCTTTGCCCGCGCATTCGCCGGTTGGGGAGGAAAGAGTGTTTGGGGGTTGACGCTGGCGGCAGAGGCTGCATGGGCGCCAATACGTGCACCGATGTTGCTACCCAGCGCCACGCCATTGGTTTGTCCTGCAAAGGGAGTGTTGCGTACCGCCGACGCGGATTGAGATTGCAGGAGGCGATGCAGTGCCTTGGCATCGTCCTCATCAAATGCAAAGGGAGGTGGGGAAGGAGGAGGCGGAAGGGGTGAATCGATGTTGCGTCCAAGATTGTTTCCAAATCGGCTGCCCACCTTGCTGCCGACCGTGGCCGGGGTGCGCAGGGCGTCCAGTATCCTGTCTCCATCGTTTGCGCCCAGAGGAGTTGAGGCAGCAGAAGATCTGTTGCTGCCGTTGCGCATGGTTGCGCCAAGGTGTGCGCCGACGTTGGTTCCCGTTGAAAATCCACTGGCTTGTCCTGCATCGGGGGTTTGGGTGAAGACCGAAGGAATGGGGCTGTCGCGGTTGCGCGGCGCCGTCATGTTCATGTCCGTGAATGCGCGCACGAAGCTGTTTTGCGACGGATTGGATCCATCATCCTCGGACTGAAACACGTTGGGGTTAATCTCCCCCGAATCATCCTCCAACTCTCTCTCGCGCATCCAATCGCTGTTGTCGTCATCGCCCTCCTCCTCCTCCTCCTCCCCATCGTTGCCGCGATAGTCGAAGGTGGGGGGACCAAAGTTTTGGACGAACTCGTCCAGGGCGTCCGGACCACTGGGCAACAAACCACCGTCGGGAGTGTTGGGGTTGGTGGCTGTATAGCTCGGATTGTACTCCAAGTCATCCGCGTACTCTTCGTCGCCATCCTCACCCTGTCCGCGCTTGACACACACAGCGGCGCCGTTCCGCATCACCTTCTTGAATCCCTTCTTGCAGTTGCGCTTGTTGCTAACACAACGATGCAGGTAGCGACTGTACGAATGGCCCGCGCGACAAGGTTTGATGCAGCGCGGCAACATGACACGGATCTTGTTGGGGCCACACTGTTTGTGCAAGCGCCGCCGACTTTTGCGGTAGTCACGAAACAACACTTCGTCTTTGGTGAAATAAAAGTCGGGGGGACTTTGGATGTTCAACAGTTCCACCGTGCGGTCTTTCGTGCGCCGGTTGAGTTGCTGTCGACGCCGGGTTCGTCGCACGTATTTGTTGCGTCGCGCGGGCGGCGCATTGGACGCCTCCGCGGTAGAGAGGGGCGATGAAGGGTTCGTGTTGACCATCTATGGAGGGGGGGGCGCGGTCGCACAATCGTGTCTTTTTTCGATGTTTCGATGTTTCGATGTTTCGATGTTCCGATGTCTCGATGTTCCGTTGATGTGAACGGTTTGCGGTGATATTACATCCTTGAGAAAAAAAGCAGTGGAACTGTCGTGCGACGATTATCGTCACGCAATGGCAGCGGCGGCACGCATGATGCGACCACTTCCTCCGATGGCGCGGCGGATACTGCTGTTCACAACTCCGGATGTGCTACTGGTGTTGCTTTTGCGCAACACAAATCGAAATCCCCACAACATCAACCACAAGATGGCAACGAAGCACAGGAGCGCAATGATCCAATGCAAGGTTTGGTTCCACCATTGCCGCGATGCGCGACTGCCGCCACCCCATCCCCAGGCCTTTGCGAACGCGCCGCTGTCGCCGCCCTCCACTGGCACTTTGTCTTTCGATGCCCCCGTCGGTTTGCAACGGATGTACAGTTGTCCACGCTTGCTTCCGCCTCCGCCTCCGCCTCCGTCGCCGCCATCTTTGCCGCCGCCGCTGGTGCTACCACTTGAGGCAGAACCGCTGGATTGAGTGCCGCTAGCGCGATTGTTGGCGTCGCTGTTGTGCCAGAAGACTTGGGTGGCGGATGTTTGCATGGGATAGGGTTCCACTATCTGCGCCAATTGATCCAGCAGATTTATCGACACGGGAATGCCGTCGGCGGCGTCATACACCACCCAGTCTCCAACATCGCTGGACTTGCTGTTCGTGTATGCAAAATAGCCTGCGTCGCGGGGCAAAAGATCTTCAATGCTGAATTGCGCCAATCGCACGTCCACTTCCTCGCCGCGCGAGGGCGCAGATTGGACCATCTTGCGCAACATGGATTCCACAATGCCCGTGGCGCCAGGACGCACCTCGCGCGTGCTGGCGCGGAGCGGAATGGACACGTACAATGCAGAACCACGGCTGCCGCCGACTCCGATGGGCCGATGGACCACCACGAGTTCCGCATCCGCCGCGCGTCCAGCAAATTGATGGAGGGATGGCGCACACACGAACAATGAATCGGCGCGGTAAGATCGCTGGTTGTACTCCACCTGGTCCCCTCCGCTGTCACTGTCGTACAGGAAGCGCAACAAGATGCCTTCGTTGATCCCCACCAAGGTACCACTGCCGTATTCGTGTTGGTAGTCGCATTGGTCGCGGCACACTCCCGCCACCGCATTCCGTGACAAATTCATGGTTGAAATAGTTGGTCGGTTCTGTTACTCCAGAGGGGGGTGTGTGGGCGGGAAAAAGAGGTTGTAGTTTGTTCGTGCAGATGATGATGACCACTGTGCAGTTGAATCAAGCACAGAAAAAAAGGTTGGAACAAAACGAGAAAGGAAAGGAAAGGAAAGGAAACAACAAAGGAAAAGAAAGAAAGAACAAAAAACGAGAAGTAAGAAGAAAGACATGGATGGGTGAAGGAAAGCGCAATTTAAGGTGAAGTTACAATCAGTGACACGAAAATACGAAAATACGAAAATGATTTACGAGAGGTGGGAGAGGAATGCGTTCAGTTCGGAGCACATTGGATCATCATCTGTGTCGGTCGTTGTCGAGTGTTCGCCGTCAGTGAGTTGCGGTGGACACGATGAGGCAGAAGAGGGTGGGAGCAATGCATTGCAGTCAATTTCTTCCAGCACATCCGCACTTCCGTTGGTCGTCAACATGTTCGGAACCTCCTCTATCGGCGGCGGCGCGATTCCCCCGAGTTTCCATCGTCGATCACTTTGTTGCTGTTGTTGTTGTTGTTGTGCTTCCACCAAGGCGGATGCCACTGCGCGTTGCATCGAAAGGACCCATTCTTCCGGTGGCCGCGGGACAACCACCGAGTCGGCGGTAGTAGAAGTGTCGGCACCTACCCACCATCGCATGTACATCCAGTGAAGCAATCCAACACACACGATGGACAACGTAATGGTGCCAATCCACTCCGTGAGCCACATGAAACGGCAAAATATGTCAATGTGGGGGAGGGGGGCGGTGCTCGGGAGGGGGCAATCGTTCTCCTCGATCTTTTCGTTGTTCTTGTTGTTTACCTGTAAAGTTGCGCAGATTTTTCGGCGCGCCAATTCAACGAACGCGTGCGACCCCATCATCGTGATGATGCCGATGTTGGCCATGGCCATGATCGTTGTCACCGTGCATGATGAATGCATGGATCGTGTTCCAATGATACCAGGGCTGGTGGGTGGATGGTTGTTGTGGTTGCGCCGTATGCACGGTTGTTTTTGTTCATGGCAGGCGACAGATCCACCACAAAGGGAAGAATTTCGTCGTCGTCGCCGCCGTATTGCTTACTCGCGCGGCGGCGATGTGCGACAGGACGACGTGGTGGCACAGTTGGACTGGAAGTGAACCAATCACGCAAACTGCTCAGCAATTGCACCCACAACCACACCGCAACCAAACACAGCAGCAACATTACGAGAAAACACACCGATGCGCGAACGATGTCGTGAGAGGAGAAGGATGTGGAAAACATGGAGGACACCTTTCGTGGAGGTCGACGTACGCGAATGAATCATTTATGGCAGCGCGGCTTTGGTGAGACACTGTAACCATTCGGCCAATTCGCGCTGAATCGTCCACTGTTCCAAACTTCCGATCACTTCGAAAAAGAGATCGTAAGGGGTTCCTTCCCGGTGTTCCACACAGAGGGTAACGGGAGAGCCGCGGTGGAATTGGTGCCGGTCAACGCGCACCGCGGCACATCGATGGAGACGCGGCAAGTGAGTGGCGGGAATGGGCTCGCGGATCCAAAGCGTCGCGTCCACCACGATGCGCCACTGATCGATGGGAATGCACGTCACCGGAACATCACAGTGAAGAGGGGTCCGATGTTCCACCCATTCCGGATAGACCCGGTGAAACCCATCTTCCGACACGATGTCCAGAAACGATTCACATCGATCCTGGCGACGAAAGCGCGCGAGCGCATCACTGCGCACAAGAGCGGGGAGACGCTCCAAATTCCATTGATCAATCCAACATTTGAAGATGGGGGAGGATGCCGGCGATGATGATGATGATGATGGTGCTGATGTAGATGACGCCGAGGGAGTCGATGTCTGCATGATGGTGAGCCGGAGATTGACGGAAGGAAAGGGATGGGAAGAGCGAGCGGGGGGGGGGGAGTTGTTGCACGTTGCGCTGTATTTTGTTTAGGTGGATTCCATTGTCGCCGCCACACATTGGCGCATAATGATATGAGGTTGCTCTGTTGCTTCGCATATTGTGTCCACTTCCAAACATGAACGACAATGCTTCTGCTCCTGCCGCTGCCGCTCCCATTTCTTGTTTGGTGATCACGAAAGAAGGCACTCTGCAACCGTACACTATGAAACAGTGGAATGTTGCGCAATTGTACAAGCGATGCGGCTTTAAACAACCTGCCGATTTTGTAGTGCGCCACGTTTGGAGACAGTTGACGTTCCCATCGTCGGCGGTGTTGATGGACGTCGAACTGTTTGGCAAGGTGGATGGTCGACCAGGTTCGGAAAATCAGTTTGCCTTTCCGCCGCCGGCAAACAACATCTTGTTTTTCGGTCAGTGCGCGTTGGTGGCTTCCGTGGCAGGCAGCGCACCACACCACCTCTACCAGTCATTGACAGTAGACGACTGGACTGCCGCAATTCAAGTGTTGTTGGACACCACGGGGGACAAGATGGAGAACGACGAGGATGATGAAGACGATGATGATGAAGACGATGATGGAGAATTATTTGGAGAAGATGCCGCAGAACAGGACAATGCACGTGATGACCATGTCAATGACAGTGACCATGTCAATGACAGTGACAGTGACAGTGACAGTGACGAAACAGTTGTTGCGCCTGATCGATTATTCCTCGACACATTGTTGGCGATGACCAATGCGCGATCTGGTGGCGCGCATACATTGTTGTCATCATCGTCATTGATCCCATTGGTGGACAATGCGTGCAGCAGCAGCAGCAGCAACACCACGCAGCAGACCCTCGAAATGTCTACTGCTGACTCGACTCCATCCCCGGAAGAAGGAGCGGAATTGACAGAAGGTCGATATGATTACAGCGATCGCGTCTTGGAAGGATGGATGGATGTAAGCCAAAGTTAGAATCGATGGTTGTTCGTGTGTTTGTGTGTTTGTGTGTTCGTGTATATGTTGGTGCAGTGTAACATTTAAACACGTGATTGCGTCATTTCCGCACACGCATCCTTTGATTTCACCATGTCTTTCGTTTCTTCTTCTGTTCCTGGTTCTTCAGATGTGCCACCAGCGTACGCAGATCATACGCTTGATTTCATTCACCCGCGCAATCAAAGCACGTTGTGGAAAGTCTTGCGCAACCACCCCCACTGTCGCACGATGTCGGCAAACGAACTGGAAGCGTTCCGCGCATGGACACAGGCGCGCATCCCCTCATTCATGGAACGACTTCAATATTGTCCGCCGATGCCGCTGGTGGAGCACAACAAGTGGTTTTTGAAAGAACTGTTGGCGTTGCACGAAAAACGAAAGGTTGTTTCCGTGACATCGACAATGAACATGAGAGAGTTGGACGACTTCGCAACCGATTCGGAGAGACGAATCGCCAGCACACGCGACGCCGCGCACGAACAAGAAGCAGCAGGAACAGGAACAGGAGAAGAAGAAGACAAGCTGTCACTGGAAGAGGCAATCGCGCGCCTTCAATCGTCCCGCCAGTACGATGTGCCCGGCGGGACGATGTACGACATTGGGACGAGAACGAGGACACCCACTACACCTACTGTTGTTACCTCTTCTACCACCACCACCTCTTCTTCCCCTTCGTTGAAAAAGGTGTCTTTCGCCGCAGTGTCAGAGGTGATGGACGACCCCTTTTACCTCGCGCAACACAACGACGACAATCTTGCGTTCCCGAAACAGGCCGTCGAAGGTCAAGAAGTGATCGGAAGTTTTGATATGGCGGCGCACATCGAGGCTTGCGAGAACGAGTTGCGCAACATTTCCGTGGCGGTGGACCGAGTGTTGCAATCGTTGGCGCACGCGCGCAGATTCGCACGTGTCACATGAACACAAATCACGTCTCTTTCACTGCAACATCCTCCATTGTCGTGGTTGATTTGCGGCGGCGGGTGATGTTTTTCTTCTCCGTCTTCTTCTCCGTCTTCTTTGTCTTCTCGCTCTTGGTCTTCTGCTCGACCTTGGTCTTCTGCTCGACCTTGGACTTTTTCTCGGTCTCGGTCTCTGCTTTCTCTTCGTCTGCACGCGTCATCATGGTGGGGTGAATTCGATCCAACCATCGTTTGCGACATTGCAAGATGCGCGCATTGTGACGGGACGTTTTCTCCTCCTCTTCCGCCACGGTTGTTGCCTCCTTCTCCGCCTCCGCCGGCATCGGTCCGAGACAAGGTCGTTGGCGTGTTCGACGTTGAAAGTGGGCGACAATGCCATGTTGTCGCAACAAAAACTCCCAGAAGCGACCACGCAACACTTCTTTGGCAAAGCTGCCGGTTGTGCGGCGGCGCACCGCGATGTGGAGCATGGGAGGATCGTAATCAAACATGTCCACCAAATCGTCTGGCTGCGCCACCATCACCGTCCGAATGGCGTGGGCAAGATCCGACGAAGAGCCCGCCGTCGTGCCGCCCTCGATGCGCAAAGACACCACCACATGTTCTCCCGACTCCAAGTTCGCCAGCGCCCCCCACACTGTGTCCGACCATCCCTGTCCTTCCTCCGGGTGCGCACATATCACCGTGCGCACTTGTGGGCGGCGCAACAATTCCTGGTGCCAAATGTGAAGATTCGGGGAATGATGGGGGTCCGACCGATTGAATGCGGCGGCGGTAACAGAGGGGGGAAAGAGGACCAGTTCTTTGCCGGTGCGCAACATGTCTGTCGGCGGGGTGTGTACCGAAACGAACTGGTACTTGTCCTGCATCCAGGCGCGCAAAAAGTCTTCCAACTGCGTTTCTTGTTCGGCCGTCAGCGGCGTTTGGGGGTGGCGCGGGTTCATGAAGAAGAAGGAGGAGGAGGAGGAGGAGGACGATGGTGGTGAGGGCACGGCATGGTCGGAAAAGCGCAAGCCGCGTTTGCGCAATTGGTCGGCATTGATGGTTTCCCAATGTTGGTGGAAGGGACTGCTGCGCAACCATCGCATGGATTGCGCAAAGAAGGAATCGAACTTCTTATTGTCCGTGTTCTCCTTCTCCTCTTTCGCCAGTTCATTCTCTTCGTTCTGCAAAATCAAGACACGGTGTGGATGTTGCGCACCCGACGCCAACATGGCAGCGTGCATCCACTTGTCCTTCGGATGAAGCATTGGACCATGCTCGATTGATTCACGCTTGATTGAT
>JACCDI010593542.1_pt1 | contig 37571 bp, 36 predicted proteins | sample 7442791 | NCBI WGS metagenome assembly JACCDI01 (sample SAMN15323434, study PRJNA562643) | freshwater metagenome | isolation source: river surface water | place: USA:Blue River Watershed | collected 2017-08-15 | reverse complement strand
CTTGCCCCATCGCTGGCATGGCTGATGAAGCTCGTAAGTTTTACGCGGTGCAGTTCCACCCCGAAGTCACGCACACGGTCCAAGGCCAAGCCTTGCTGAACCGCTTTGTGTTGGACATTTGTGGCACTCGCCCCGACTGGATCATGGGTGACTACATTGCCGAAGCCGTGGCAGCCATCCGCCAGCAAGTGGGCGACGAAGAGGTGATTTTGGGCCTTTCAGGTGGCGTGGATTCCTCGGTGGCTGCAGCGCTGATCCACCGCGCCATTGGTGACAAACTCACCTGTGTGTTTGTGGACCACGGCCTGTTGCGCTTGAACGAGGGCGATATGGTGATGGACATGTTTGTGGGCAAGTTGCACGCACATGTCATTCGTGTGGATGCCAGTGAGCTTTTCCTGGGTAAGTTGGCAGGCGTCAGTGAGCCCGAGGCCAAACGCAAAATCATTGGCGGTTTGTTTGTCGATGTGTTCAAACAAGAAGCGGCCAAACTCAAAGCCGGCGACGGCGGCCACAAGGGGGCCACTTACTTGGCACAAGGCACGATTTACCCTGACGTGATTGAGAGCGGCGGCGCGAAAAGCAAGAAGGCCGTCACCATCAAGAGCCACCACAACGTGGGCGGTTTGCCCGAGCAATTGGGCTTGAAATTACTTGAACCCTTGCGCGAGTTGTTCAAAGACGAAGTGCGCGAACTGGGTGTTGCATTGGGCCTTCCCCGTGAGATGGTGTATCGCCATCCGTTCCCCGGCCCAGGCTTGGGCGTGCGCATTTTGGGCGAAGTGAAGAAGGAATACGCAGACCTGCTGCGCCGAGCCGACGCCATCTTCATCGAAGAGTTGCACAACTTCACCGACGAAGCCACAGGCAAAACTTGGTACGACCTGACCAGCCAAGCCTTCACCGTGTTCTTGCCCGTCAAGAGCGTGGGCGTGATGGGCGATGGCCGTACCTACGACTACGTGGTGGCCTTGCGTGCTGTGCAAACCAGCGACTTCATGACCGCCGATTGGGCTGAATTGCCTTATGCCTTGCTCAAAAAAGTGTCGGGTCGCATCATCAACGAAGTGCGTGGCATCAACCGAGTGACCTACGACGTTTCCAGCAAGCCGCCTGCAACGATTGAGTGGGAATGATTTTCGGCTAAAAAGTCGTTATAAATCAACAACTTAGAGTCTACGAAAAAGTTGCAAAGTTTTGAGAAAAGTGATGTAATTCAATCACTTCTCAAAAATGGATGTGACAAAAGTTGCAAACTCTAAAAACTGCTCACGACGATAGTCTTGAGGGACGCATCAAGCGTCTAAATAGACATCAAAAAAAAGTGCGAATGCGTGACGAACAAGATTTGTTTGATGGGCGCATTCGTATCTATCGCACTACACACAGTGGAGATGTGTGGCAGTTTCAAATGTGGATTGGCGAAGAAAAGAAATACATTCGCAAATCACTCAGAACAAGAGACAAAGAAACTGCAATCAATCGTGCTGAAGATTTGTTCATTGAAGCACGAACAAAGCAAAGAAGTGGTGAAAAGCTGTTTTCAATGACAGCTAAAGAACTTCGTTCAAAGTATTTGGAATACATCAAAGAACGAGTTGAAGGTGGTCAGCTTAGTCAAGGGCGATTCACTAACATCAAGACTTTCACAAAGCACTACACACGATTTGTTGGTGAGAACTCAAAGATTCAAAACATAAGTGAAGATTTCTTTGAAGGCTATCGTGCATTTCGTCAAAGTGAACTTGCAACAATCACAATGACTGTGGTTCAAAATGAATCAATCACAGTCAAGCAAATGTACAAATGGGCTGTCAAAAAGAAGTTCATTTCGGCAAACTATGTTCCCGACTTCGGTGAAATTCGTGTCAAAAAGAACGAGGTGAAAAGGAGAGGGTACTCAGTAGCAAACTATGACAAGCTAATCAAGTATGGCAAATTGTGGTGGAAAAAGGTTCCACGAAATGCAAAAGATAGAGATGAACAGGTTTACTATCGTCGCTCAGTTCGTGATTTCATTTTGCTCATGGCAAACTTTGGATTCAGAACTGGTGAGCTTTTGCAATTGAAATATATGAATGTAAAAGTTAATGATGATGCTACAGAAAAATCAGCAGAAACAGCAACTGTAAAAATTTTGGCTGAGACTTCAAAGGTTCGCAAAGAGCGAACAATTCAAAGTCGTAGGGGCGATATTTTCACTCGTAGAAAAACATATTCAAAATTTTGTGGTGATGATTCATTTGTCTTTTCAAGATTTGACAAAGATGAAATGATGACGACTACAACACTGTATGACTACTACAAAGAATTAAAAACATATGTAAAAAGCAAAGAAGCAAAATATGATGATTCTTTGGATTTGTATTCTTTAAGACACTTCTGGATTACGCTTCAATTGATTCATGGAAAAGTAGACATTCATAGAATTGCAAGATTTGCAGGAACTAGCTACACACAAATTGTCAATCACTATGACAACATGAAAGATTCAGAAGTTTCAAAAGAGTTGTTATCTGTTAATCTTCAATTTGATGTGGCTAATGACGGAATCATTGTTCTGAAAGATTCTGGTGCAGGTGAAGAAACTGGAGCAGATAATGAGCAGAATAAAGAAAAGAATTGAAGTTCTGATTAAGCGACTTGAAAACGGTGATGACATTCAAAATCGTGACTTGAAATCTGTTCTAACAGAACAAGAGTTTGAAATGTATGAAGCTGATTGGCAACAATCTCAAGATTACTTTCATGGAACAATGTTTGATAGATGTTCAAGATACGACGAATTGTTGGCTAAAGGTGACTTCTTTTACAACAGAGCGGAGTCTGGAAGATTCAAGAATTCAAAAGAACTTCACAATTCTGCACAGAGCTTTTATGAAAAGGCGTTGGAAGCATTAAGTGAAGAAATAGGAATGAATTCAGCTTTTTCTACTTCTTATGATAGAAGTGTTGATGATGCTTCTTTAAGTCAAGCAGGAATGCCGAGGCATAGAAGTTCAAAAAGCATCAACAATGAAGCAAAGCAACATCAAAGATTAGACAAAAGACAATTCAAATTAAAACATTTGAAAGAATCTCTTGATAACTTTGAAAGGCGTGGAATTGAATTAATTGATTCAGATTCAAATGGTGCTGACATAAAAAAGTTGATGGAGAAGTTAAAAAATAGAAAGTAAATTTTCGTGCATATATTTGCACTAATTTTTACTCTCTATTTGTTATGAATCAAATCACAAAAGTTCTAAACTTTTGCGAACCATCAAAGTGTTGCAATCAATGTAACGCTGAGTTACAGACATTGCTTTGTGACCTGCTAATTCCATCAATACACGAACTGAAACACCTTTGTTTGCCAAAGTTGTGATGAATGTTCGTCGTGATGAATGCGAACTAGCCCCATCAATTCCAGCGCCTTTGTACATGTAGTGAAAATGTTGTGCAATTGTTCCCGAAGTAAAACCACGAGAAGCTGATTTCTGAGTCGTAAACAAAGCACGACTTGTGTCTGTCAATGTGACAGCCAACAAGTCTTTCAATTTGAACTTGTCTTTTAAGTAGTTCTCAATTTCGTCTTTAGCTTTCTTAGACAAGTAGACAGTTCTACCTTCGCTTCCTTTCGTTTGTTCAGCCGTCAGATTAATTTCATCTTTAATCTTGCCATCAGAACCCAAAACGCTAGATATTTGAAGTGCCGAAAGTTCTCCGCACCTCATTCCTGTGTACTGCAATGTGAGAAACATTGCCCGATTTCGTACAGCATGACGATTGTTCGCAATGAACAACAAAACACGACGAACATCCCGTTCGTTTAAGACCTTAGCTTGTGACATAAATTCTCCTAAATCAAAACTTTTATGAGATTCAAGTTTGCTCCCTTTGATTCAGTCCAGCAACCTTTTTTCTCCAATTCTCAAAACCTATAAATTTCAACTACTTAGCTCATTTCCAAAACTTCCACACAGAAGTTTTGATTTCTTAGCGTTCCAACGATTTGAGTGATTTCCCATCAATCTGACAGTCTGATGCTAAGAAGTAGAGAAGTGCGCTCAAATCCAATTCTGAAGCGTTTGTGTGCATGTTCAGAAGAAAATCTTTGAGATTTCATGTATCTCAAACATCGTCATAACGCTTAAATCCAATCAGAAAACGACCATGCAATTCAAGTGACCGCGGTGCGCTTAAGTTTGAAATCGTCGCTTGTTGTTGAGCCTGATGAGTTCTAGATGCATTAGCATGAATTGATACCATCTAAATTTAAGCATTCCTATCCATTGAGTAATTTCTATCACTTATAACTTTTATCCATAGCTACGCTATTAAAGACTATCAGAGTCTTTTTGAAGCACACTCAGGGAATCTTTATTCAGCAATGAGTGAATCTAATTGTGAAGAGATTAAGACATTGTCCCAATCAATGCTTTCACGATTTAGATATTTTGTTTGTTTTGTAATATATGAAACAACACCAATGTTGTTGTAATTTTGCACATCAATTTGATATCCACTCAACGGAGCCTTGTTCCATGCGTCTTCTAGAGCGTTTTTGAAATTTGAATGTCTGTCTAATTCAATGCCAAATAAGCAGTGATAGTGAACTTTCCCTGATTGAAATAAACCTTCAAGAATCGGAATGCACAATATTTTCTGTTCATGTTGTGACCATGAGCAACCGTACAAATTTTTTCTTAAGCGATTTAAAAAACAACGGAAGCTCTTTTTTTGTAGCTCTAACAATGTCAATCTATCTTTTGAACATTTGTGTGTTAATTCATTTCTTAGTGAATTAATTTTAGATGGGTGAAATGTTAGTGTTACAAAATGTGTGTAATGAGGTTCAAATCTTAGTAGCCATTCATAGTTCTGATTTCTAAATTTAGTTACATCAGATTCATGTTTGTTATTGAGTTGTTCTATTAGTGAGTTCATAGATTTATTTATCTGAAATCAAATAAAACATAAAAATTGTTATTTAGTATTTGGTTAAAAGGATAGGAATGTAATTAAAAAGGGAAAATAATTTAACTTCTTTATGAAAGGAAGTTGATATGGCTAGTTCTGTTTTGGGGTCTTTGAAGTTGGTTAATGCAGTTCGTGAAAATAGTTTTGATGCTTTTGTTATTCGTAGGCAAAAGATGATTACGAAGATAAAAGAACAAATTGAAATGGCTAAGTGCTTTAAAAATGGTACGAAGTATGAAGTCAAGCGAGTACGAAAAGAGCGAGATGAATTGAGTGGAGAACTGCTCACAATTGAATCATCAAAGCGATTGCATCAAATGTGGTTTACGAATGCTGAATCGGGAAAGATTTGTATTCAACTTCGTTACTCATCAAAAGTTATTGACTTAGCTAAAGGAAAAAACAGCGTTGAAGTTGTAAGTGCTACTGAGTTGGTTACTGCACTTGAAGCATTGCTTAAGGCTACTGAAGTAGGGGAGTTGGATGCTCAGTTAGCTAGTGCTTCAGACGCTATTAAAGAGCGTTTTCGTAAGAGCTAATAGACGGATGTTTTTCGTGCAAAATAAAAATTCGTAATAGCTATCGTAAAAAGTTGTTTTTGTAATAAACTTTAATAGATCTCTCTAGGATGTTAAACATGCAAAAACTTCTTTTTACGTTAGCGTGGAGCTTCTTTTTTGCTATTCAGCTCGTAGCTAGTCTTGTGCAGGCTAGCGATTTTTCAGATGGTTTTAATGCATATGAAAAAAAGGACTATGTAGAAGCATTTGAAAAGTTTACAAAGTCATCATTAGAAGAAAATGACTTAAGAGCAGTTTTTTTCTTATCTCATATGTATTTGAATGGATTGGGTGTAAGAAAAGACGAATCTAAGGCTTTTCAACTTACTGAAGTTTTGGCTAATTCTGGCGACACACATATCGTTTCAGTTCAATCGCAATTTAAATTGGCTGTAATGTATGACAATGGAGTTGGTACCGAAGAAAACAAATTCTTAGCAAAAAAATGGTATAAAAGATCAGCAGATAACGGAAGTAATGATGGAAAGTTCATTTACGGAATGCTATTGAGATTAGATGCAAGTAAGGAAGAGGGTATTTCTGAAAAGAAAAGAATTAATGAGTCTGCGTTTAGATACATAAGTTCTTCAGTAGAAAATGGAAAATCTGATGCTGATGCATTATTTGCGTTAGCTGAACTTTACGAGCTTGGTATTGGTGTTCATGTAGATTTTCATAATGCAGTGAAATATTACAAATTATCTTCTTTAAAAGGTAATCATCAATCAGACTTTCGATTGGGGCTTGCATATTTTCTAGGCAATGGAGTTGAAAGAGATTACAAAGAGGCTTTTAATAGATTTGAACTTGCTTCAAAATCTGGAATAGCAGATGCACAGTTTCAACTTGGAAGCATGTACATGAGTGGAAAAGGTGTTGCTAAAGATAACATTCGTGCATATATGTGGCTCAATGTTGCAGCGTCAAATGGAAATCAATTTGGTAAAGTTAGTTTAGATCTTCTTGAAAAGTTGATGTCATTTACTGATATAGAAAGAGCGCAAAAGTTGACTTCTGCTTGTATTAAATCTGGCTATCAAAAATGCAATTGAGATTGATATGAAAAATTTTTATCTGTGTTTTGTACTAGTACTTTTTATGCTGTATGGATGTGAAAAAAAGGTAGATGATTTAAATGTAAAGGAAGATGCAAAAGTTTCTGTGGCAGTCGTATTAGATGAATACTTTGAGAATGGACTTTCTGGTTTGATTGCATTGAGCATGGATTGTCATGAGGTAAAAGGTTCAGATGGTGCTACTTGTGTTGGTATTGATGTTGCATCTTTTATGTGGGATGATGCAGTTACTGATGCAATGAAGTTACCGAAAGAAGATTATTTCAGTAAAGATAATGTGAAAAAAAGAGCACGTGAGTATTTTTCTGCAAGAAAAATGGATGTTAATGTTGATTTGTACATTGAAAATTTAATTTCTGAATCTGACTCAAGAATGGAAATTGAATGGGAGCGTCAAAGGCATAAGATTAAGTAATTTTTAAAAGGAGAAAACGATGATGGATGCTAAAAATACACATAAAGAACTTGCGGATGCAATCAAGGCTAAGAAAGATGCTGAGGCTAAAGTTGAAGAACTTTTGAAAGCAACTCGTGTTGAAGATTTGAAGACTGTTAAAGAAATGATTGTTCTTCATAAATTTACACAAACTGAGTTGAAGTCAGCATTTAAAACTCGTGTTGTTAAAAAAGATGGCGAGAAGCGTAAGTACACAAAGAAGGCTAAAGTAGAAGCTAAATGATTCTTTGGATTGCATGGATGCTAAATACATTCATGCGATTCATGGAGTTCATATCTAGTCTTAAGAGTTTCACGGCAACACTTCGTGTCAAAGGTGTTGTTGTAAAAACTAGCATTAAAGTTGAAAGTCTTGCTCAAGCGAGGGCAATGCTTTCACACATCTTTGGTCAAGCTAATGTCTTGAATGTTGTTCAATCAGCAATGAATGAGCAAGGAAGTGGCGTGAAAACTTTGAGTGCTGACGAACTCAAAGTTCAAAATCTCGCTCAACAGCGTGAGAAGCTCGCTAAAGCTGAGAAACAAGAGAAAGCAAGACAATCACTTGCTAAGGCTCAGCAACGCATGAGGGACGCTCAAAGTCTTTAATTTGGCTGTTACAAAGAGCTACGAAATAGACTGTTATTTTTCGTGCAAATCGCTATTTCATGCGCTTATCTACTGTTTTTTCTCAATAATTCATGGTAAATCGTTTAAAATCATGCAATTGTTGTAGTCTGAATGTAGGCTTGGGTTTCAAATTGTTACTAACTTGCTACGAAGTCTTAAAAAGTTGTTTAAAATCAACAGCTTACGAAGGTCTGAGTATTGAGTGGGAGTAGTAACAAGGCTTGAAACCCGCATAAACACTGGGTTTTAATGTTTCACAAAAGTTGCACACAGGCTTAAAAAGGCTTGCGATTGCTAGGCAGGTGCTGTAAAGTTGCACGAAATGTTGCACATGTTTGCAACTACGATAAAACGTGAACTTTACGCACTGCATAGCATGGTTACAAAAAAGAAAAACTTTAACGAGCAGTTAGAGGAAGAATTACTGTTTGAAGATGCGCTTTTATACAAGCGCGGTGACTACTGGCACGTTAGATTTTGGCTAACAATAGATAAAAAATACGCACGATTTAGCTTAAAAACAAAAAACAAAAGCACTGCGATAGACAAAGCAAAGAAGCACTATTTTGAAATTAAGGTGCTTGAAACGCAAAGCAAGAAGTACTACAGCATAACTACAGCTGATGGTGTAGCAATGTACTTAGAGAAACGCTGGGAAGATTACAAGCGTGGTGCTATTGTTGAGGGCAGGTACAAGACTATTAATACGCACTTAAAGCACTGGTTAGGATTTATTGGAAAAGATGTAAAGCTAAAAGAGCTAGAGCGTACAGACTGTGAAGAATATTTTTTTAAGCGTACAAAAGGGCACCAAAAAGAATCATTAAATGCTGCACATGCAACAGCTTTGAATGAGCAAAGTACTATTAATGCAATGATGAGCTGGTTATTTAAGCGTGGCGAAACTTACATTGATGGGTTTGATTTTGCAAGAGTTAAAGCGCAGGATAAAGGTGATTACGCAAACAGAAGGGGCATATTTACAGATGCTGAGATAGATGCGATTACTGATGTTTTGTATGCAAAAGTTAAAGAGTTAAAAGCTGCAATTAATGAAGGTACTAATGCAACTACGTTGATTGCGATTTGCTTTATTGGCTTGCTAATGATTACAGGTATGCGTAGGGGTGAGCTACTAAAGTTAAAATGGAGTAAGGTGCGCTTTGTTAATGAAGTACAACAAGTGCGAGGTAAGGGTGGTAATAAAGATGAATTATTTACAGTTACTGTAGATGGTAAAACAAGTAAGGTAAACAGAACACGATCATTTGTAATACGTGACGCTAGATTTATTGAAGCACTAAGTTTTTACTGTAAGAGATTTAGTGTTGAAAGATTGGGTTTTGTTGAGCAATTAAATGCACGATTAGATGGTGATGAATTGTTTGACATGCTAGGCGACAGGCTTGTATGTAGCTTGGATGGTGAGACAGAGTTTAGAGTGCAAACACTGCAAACTGTGTTTTATAAAGTGCTGCAAGAAGCTAACGTAAGCAATGTTAGCGACCGTAATATAGTCCCTTACAGTTTGCGACATTACTTTATTACACGCTTAGTTAATGCAGGTGCAACACCAGTAGACGTAGCTGAGATATGCGGCACAAGTGCAACGCAAATTGAGAAGACTTACTACCATACGACACGTGAAAAGATGATTAGTAATGCGCTAATTGATTATGCAGTTGTAAACAATAAAATTGTTAAAAAGTAACCATTTTCGCTATGTGCGTACGCTCTTTAAGCATGTTTGCTACGCTGCTATATACCCATGCATTTTAGTGCGTTATTGGCACGGTAGAAGCGTTTTAAGGGTGCAAGATAACAAGGGGTACTGAGGGTAAAAAAACACTTTGAAAGTGTAAGTACTTGTACGCTATTTTTTGCGCGGCTATTTTTTAAGGGGTACAGGGGTAATTTGGGGCTGCAAGTTTGGGTTGTTAGCAGTGGACATGTTTTGCGTAGTGCTAACAGCTTTAATGCTGTTGCTTAGTGAGGGCTGCTGCAACGGCTGGCGCGGAACTTGTTGCACTTGCTGCACAGGTTGCTTAACTTGATGCTGTTGCTGCACTGTATTTTGCTTAGCTTTTGCACCCAATTTTGCAGCTATTTTTAATGCTGCTTTAGCTGGTTTTTTAATTGCTTTAGCAGTGCTTGCAGTTGCTGCTTTTTGTGCATCTTGTGCTTTAGCTTGCTGTGCTATAGCTGACCATGTGTTGTCTACTATTAAGCGCAGTAGTGCAAGCTGTTCTTTTGCATCTGTAAACTCGTTAATTCGCATAAACATTTCCTTATATTTTATTTATGCGATTAAGCTGTAGCTAGTTTACTTGTTGCAAAAATCCAATAACGCTGTTTTGACCGTACTGTTTTTCCAAAAGTAAACGTGCATTGTGGCTATTGTCTGCTACAACTTGTGTGCGTGTAACAGTACAACCAACGCGAATAGTGGCTAAGAATGTGTGCATGATTGGCTTAGTGTGCTGCTACACATTACGCATAGCAGCACTATTGTTAAATTATTTTTTGAATGCAGCACGTGTAGCTTTGCTTACTGCTGCAATGCACTCGTCAAATTCTGCATTGTCAATTGCAACAAGCGCATCTTTAAGCAAGCGTTCTAAATCTTGCTTATTTGCACACTCTACAGCACTACCTTTTTTGCTAATCGCAAGCACTTTATTCCCATAATAAAACTGCATGTACAGCTTACCGTTTTGCTCAAAGTGCCATTGTTTTACACGTTTAGCTACTTCTTTTTGCACAGTTGTACCAGTTTCACTGTCTACAACTTGCACTAACTTGGTGGCTGTATAGGGTGTATTGGTTGCATTAGCTGCAAGCATTGAAAGTTGTTGCTGAACTTGATTTGCAAACTTATTGCGGCGCAGGGCGACAACATCTTTGTCTGCTGTACGTTGCACTGCTGTAGCTTTAATGTTACTTAAAAATCCCATTTTTTAATCCTAAAAGTTATTAAACACAGGCATAACGATAGCAAGACGATAAAAAAATGCGATGGGAGAAGGCAAAAATGTATGGTGAACACAACGGTGCATAAATAATAAAAAGCAAAATTTGCTATGAAAGTATTACATTTATATAAATAAACGCATGGAACAATACGGAATTGAACACTGGAATGACTTTGTGAAGCAGTACGACAAGTACATAACGCACACTGTAGTGGCGCACACAAAGCTAAGGGCTTATACAACTGCTGTGCAAAATAGCTGGCAAGAGCAGGAGAGACTGATGCGCTTGAATGAGCTTGCGAATAAACATTGCAGGTATGCTTTGAATTTATTTAATGGGTTGCTGTATTACGGACACAGCAGCTTGGTGAAGCGCAAACCGTTAATTTACAGGCCACTTACTTTTGTAACACTTGAGGGTGCAAAGGCAACTACGGATGCAAGGCAAACACTGCACTTAAACATTAGTTTGGGAAATTTACCAAAGCAATTTACAACGGCAGATATTGAGACGTTGTTTAAGTACGCTTGGTATGATTTAGCAGGTCAAAGTGATGATATTAAGGTACAGGAATACTACAGGCAAGAAGGAAAAGATTGGACAAGTTATACAGGCAAAGAGGCAAATTATGATAGGCAACGTGTGCATGGTGACAACAGCATAATAGTGACTGGTAGTTGCTGGATACCGCATACAGCATTAGGTGTGGACATAAGTTAATAGCTAGTGTATTTACAATTTGAAATAATTTTAGTGTTTGAAAGAGGGCACTAGTGTTATTGCTTTGCTTAAAATAATATAAGATGGTCACATGTAACAAGATGGAGCATGTGATGGACAAACTAGAAAGACTTGTACGAGATAAGATAAGACTTGCTGATGAATTGATAAATGCTGAGATTGGTAGCAAAACTTTTATAAATGCTTATGCTGGATATAAGAGCATAATGCAAGAAAGAACGAACTTAAGCTGGGAATTTGTTGGTAAAAGACATTTTAAGGATGTGGCTGAAGCATGTAACTACAACATGCTTAATGACTTATACATAGCTACAGCAGATTTTGAATGGGAGTTTACAGCTGAGCGATTAGCTGGAATATTACGCTTGGATGAGGAGCTTAAAAGGTACTGCAAGATGCAAGTGGGAAAGGGTGCAATTTTTGGTACGCTTAAAGATTACAAAGCACTTGCTAGAACTGATTTGATTGAAGCTGCACTAAAGCTGTTGTAAAAAAATTAACAAACACTAGACGCTCAGTTTGCAAAAGCTGGGCGTTTTTATGGGTGATTGAAATGTAATGAAATTGCAGAACTATTACATTTTTGTGTTGTACGTAGCTAAGCTATTGTCGTCATTAGCTTTTTCACTGTTTGCATGTTTGGCAAAAAATAGGTCGCTTTTAGTTAAATAAGAAATTACAGTATTTTTTAACAAAACATTATTTTTAGGGGTAACAAATGGCAAAACAGGCTAAAACTTTTACACAGCAAGAACTACGCAGGGTGCTTGACTATGTTGCTACACGTAAGCACAGCGCACGTAATAGGGCAATGGTGCTGCTAACACATTGGGGTGGGCTTAGAGTTGGGGAGGTTGCACAACTACGCTACAGCGATGTACTTGATGCTGATGGGGTTGTAAAGCGTGAAGTTTTGCTTAGGGCTGAAACTACAAAGGGCAAACACGCTAGAACGCTTTTTGTAAGCGATAAATTGCACAGAGAGCTAACAGCATACGTGCAGCTAATAACAGCAAGCAGGGCAGAGGAAAGGCTGTTTTACACGCAAAAAAGCGAAGGGTTTACTGCGAACACACTGGCGCAGTTTTTTTACTTTTTGTACAAGAATGCGGGGATTGCTAACGCTAGTAGTCACAGTGGGCGCAGGACTTTTATTACAACACTAGCAGATAAAGGTGTTGGGGTACGTGTGCTTATGAGCTTAGCAGGACACAAGAGCATAAGCACAACGCAGGCTTACATTGACGTTAATGATGGACAAAAACGCAAGGCAGTTGAGCTGATTTAGGGCTTTGATTTTGCTGCTTTTTTAGCTTGTTTTTCTAAAAAGTCTTTAACTTGTTGGTCTGTTACACGGCCTTTTACAAGTCCTTTTAACTCAGTGGCAGTGATTTTGTAATCAACAATGTGCTTGCGAACTTGTGCAACTACAGCAGCACGTTCTTCTTGCATTGCTGCTACACGAGCTGCTTGCAATGCTGCAATCTGTTCATCAATTTGTGCAACTTTTGACATGGTAACTTTCTAAAATTTAGTTAAAACAAGCTTGTTTATAACTGGAACAAATGTATAGGTCAATGCTTAGTTTAGTGATTTGTTGCTGTTGTTGTTTGCTAGGAACAAAATAAAGAGAATTGGGCGGCAATCAAAGTAAATTTGCTTATATACAGGTTTACAATTAAAGCAATTAATGGGAAATTAAATGAATAAAAAAGTTAAGTTTGCACTAGCTAGTGCAGCTATGGTTACAGTGCTAGCTGTTTACTCTTATGTAATTAAATTGCAAGAGGATGAAGCGGATTTAACTGCTGCACAAGCTACTGCAGCTGTAATGGAAGTTTATTTAGAAGATGGAATGCTTGGTTTAATTGGGTTAAGCAAGGAGTGTTACGCTAACGAGGCTATGCTAGCTGCTGATTGTCTTGCGCTTGATGTTGCGGCAGGAGTGCTTGATATTGAAGCAACAAGGGCGATGAAAATACCAAGTGAGCAGTATTTTTATGATGATAGTGTTGTTGAACGTGCTATTGAGTTTGACAAGGGAAAAACACTGACAAGAGAAGATGCTGTGGCTTATAGCAAAAAAATTAAAGCATTAGTTTTGGATAAAATTGATGACGAGTGGGATAAGCAGAAGCACAAATTAGATTAAATTTAATATTCGCAATCAATGTATCTGCTGTTTGTGCAGCCGCTATGAATTCCACTGTTGCAAGCTTTAATTGCTATTAAGGATATGAGTATTGTTAGTGCAATTTGTGTAAACAACTTTGTTTTTGGATGGTTTAAAAGTAAGGATATAACTGTGAATACTGCGTATACAGCTAATGCTACAATCGCACAATAAGCAAGAACTTGCAGAATTAGGATGGGATCCGTAAACAGCATGAACAAGAATGCTGCTGCAGGTGTAGCGATTACCAGCAACAATATTAATGCTAAGAAAACCCAGTAAATTTTTTTTCCCATTTCCGCTTGGTCTGTTGTGTTGCTTGTTTTTTAAGACTTTGTCACTTAGACAATTTTATAGTGTTGCGAAGCTGGGTGCGTAATTTTTGTGCAAAAAAAGTAGCATGTTGTGTAACAAGGTGCTGTAAAATATAAAGATCGCTTGTTGTAGAGCTTTTTTTGTTTGGTTGTGATAACTGCGTGACTTGCACAAAAGTTACACACAACTTATTTTTGCTTGTAAGTACTTGAAAAATAACAAGATTTTTTTAGGTGATTATGGAGTGGGAATAATTCGTAAAGGACGCATCGAAATGACTCACCCAACCCAAAGCAACTCTGCATTGACGAAAGAGCAGCTTGCGGCCTGTGCGCCGATTGAGCAGTATTTTCTCGGTCATGCACATGACGATGCGAGCTATATGCGACAAGCGTTTTTGCCGACCGCTCATATCGAATCCATGCGTGAAGGCGTGTTCACCTCTTGGACACTCGACATTTACTGTCAACGTTTTGGCGGCAAGCCAGCCGCAGACGAAGCTACTCGCCGTCGTCGCATCGATTGGATCGAAGTCGTCGGATCAGCCGCCAGCGCTCGCGTCACGCTTGTGCACGGTGCCACGACGTTTACCGACTACTTTGTGCTGCTCCACACCCAAGACGGCTGGAAAATCGCGAACAAGGCTTTTGTCGGTCAGCCCACCCAGGCATAAAACTGCGCAACGCCCAAACGACCTACAATCATGGGCTGCTAGCAATTGCCCGCTTTGGGCTTGATTTTTAAATTAGAGAACACTGAGTACATGGCAAAAGAAGAAATGATCGAAATGAAGGGTGTCGTGACCGAGGTCTTGCCCGACTCTCGCTACCGCGTCACCCTGGAAAACGGTCACTCCCTGATCGCATACACCGCCGGCAAAATGCGTTTGCACCGCATCCGCATCATCGAAGGCGACAAGGTCACGGTTGAACTGTCGCCTTACGACATGAACAAAGCCCGCGTGACATTCCGTCACATCGAAGGCAAGGCCCCAGGCGGCCCCGCCGTCAAGCGTCGTTTCTAAACGGACCGTGTTCGGTCATTTGGCGTGTATCTGCCCCCGCAGTTCAAAGCCAAAGATGAGGCCCATGCGCTCGCTCTCATGCGGGCGCATCCATTGGCCAACCTCATCAGTGTGGACGACGATGGTCTTCCCTGCGTCACACACATCCCTCTTCATTTGAGTCATCGCGATGGCCAGCACGTCTTGCTCGGTCACTGCGCCAAGGCCAACCCGCATTGGCGCTACTTGCAATCCCGCCCACAAGCTTTGGTGACCTTCATGGGCCCGCAGGCCTATATGTCGCCCAAGGTGTACCCCGACCTCACGCGTGTGCCCACGTGGAGTTACTTGGCGGTGCATGCCAGGGTCGAAGCCACTTTGGTGGAAGAGCCCCAATCCAAGGACCGTTTGCTCAAACAGCTCATTGGCGACCACGAGCCACCCTATGCCAAGCAATGGCGAGGCTTGGCTGAAGACTACCAACACAAGATGCTCAGTGCCATCGTGGCGTTTGAGCTGCGCATCACCGACTTGCAATGCAAGCTCAAACTCAACCAACACCGGCCTGAATCACATCTGGCCATGCATGCGGCGTACGCACAAGGCTCGCCTGATGAACAGACCTTGGCCGAATGGATGGTCAAGCTTGGCATGGTTCAGCCATGACGCATTCGCCTGAAGACATGGGTTTCATGCAGTTGGCCCTGCGCCAAGCGCAAGCCGCAGCAGCAGCTGGTGAAGTTCCGGTGGGCGCTGTGGTGGTCAGGGCAGGGCAGGTGATTGCCTCTGCTCACAACGCACCTTTGCGCAGCAACGACCCCACGGCCCATGCCGAAGTCAACGCCATGCGTTCGGCCGCCCAAACGCTGGGTAATTACAGGTTGGAGGACTGCACCTTGTATGTGACCCTAGAACCTTGCGCCATGTGCAGTGGGGCGGCTTTGCATGCACGTTTCAAGCGTGTGGTGTTTGGCGCGACTGAGCCCAAAACAGGTGCGGTGGGCTCTGTGCTCAATCTGTTTTCGCACCAACAACTTAACCACCAAACACAAGTGACTGGCGGGGTGCTGGCCGATGAATGCGCGCAGGTGTTGCAAGGTTTTTTTGAAAGACGCCGTGCGCAACAACAACTCAGCAAAGTGCCTTTGCGTGAAGATGCTTTGCGTACCTCAGATAGCGTATTGGCGGGGTTGGATTTGCCTTTGACGCTGTCGCAGTACACGGCTGACTTACCCGCTTTGAATGGCTTGCGTTTGCATTGGTTTGACAACCGCCAAGACACACAACTGGCTCCGCACGTGTATTTGCATAGCTTTGATGGTTGGAGTGCGCAATATGTGCCGCAGCTACTTTCTGCAGCGCCTGTGATTGCTTTGGATTTGCCCGGCTTTGGTTTGTCCGACAAGCCTAAAAAAGTAGCGACACATCGCATCGCATGGCACGTCCAAGTTTTGCGTGAGTTTTTGGCCCTTTTGCAACCAGCGCCCGTGGCTTTGCATTCGCCGCGTGTGATGGCTCCGTTGTTAACCCAGTTGGCTTTGCCAATCCATTGGGTTGAAGTGCCAGACTTGCCAGCCGATTTACGTGATGCACCTTACCCAGACCGAGGGCATTGCGCGGGACCTCGTGCTTTGCGTACGTTGTTGGCTTCGCCTGAAGCTAAATAACGCGCTGCATTTGCCACGACAATGTGGGCATGGCTCACATTTACATCTATTCCCCTAGCGGCGCGGTGCGCGACAAAGCAGCTTTCAAACGTGGCGTGGCCCGTCTGAAACAACTCGGTCATGAGGTTGAGTTGGATGCAGATGCACTCAGCAGCCACACCCGCTTTGCTGGCGATGACGCCACCCGTTTGGTAGCCATTCACCGTGCCGCTGACAGCGGCGCAGATGTGGCGCTCATTTCTCGTGGTGGCTACGGGCTGACACGTATTCTGCCCAGCATCAAATACAAAGCCGTTGCCAAAGCCATTGCCAAAGGCACGCAATTCGTGGGTTTGAGCGATTTCACGGCTTTTCAAAACGCCATGCTGGTTAAGACTGGTGCTGTCACATGGGCTGGCCCAGCCTTGGGCGAAGACTTTGGCGCAGAGCAGCCAGACGACATCATGGAAGCTTGCTTTGACGACATGGTCAGCGGGCAGGGCGAGGGCGCGGGTTGGCAATTCTCCAAAGCCTGTGCTGCTGCCAACGACAAACGCCGCCCTGGTGTATGGGCGCACGATGCGGTGCTTTGGGGCGGTAATTTGGCGGTGTTGGTGTCATTGCTCGGCACGCCCTATTTCCCACAGATCAAAAATGGCGTGTTGTTCTTGGAAGATGTCGGCGAACATCCGTACCGCATTGAACGCATGCTCACGCAACTTTTGCATGCGGGCGTGTTGGCGCAACAAAAAGCAATTGTGTTGGGGCAATTCAGCAACTACAAACTCACGCCCCATGACAAAGGCTTCAAACTTCAAAGCGTGGTGGATTGGTTGCGCACGCAAATCAAAGCGCCCGTATTGACTGACTTGCCTTTTGGTCATGTGTCTACAAAGTTGTGTTTGCCTGTGGGCCAAAAGATTGATTTGGTGGTTGAAGAACGCGATGCTTTGTTGCTTTGGGCGCATGCAGATCATTAACTTGAACCGTATATAAATTCATACGATGTATATTATGTAAAATTAAGAATCCAACTAAAACCGCGGCTGAGGGCGGCTCTGCAGTGGCTCTACTTGGCTGGGCTCTCTTCTACGATTGGATTTTGAATAAACCAAGACTCAGTAAACGCGCGAATGTAAAAAGCGCTCTGTTGCTTGTCATTCTGTAAGGCTATATCCAGAGCAGAAGCGTTCGCACTGTTCATCAATGTGGGATCAGCGCCTTCTTCTAAAAGAAGTTTCACTGCTAACGGTGATGCTGTTGCCGTGGCCATCATCAATGGCGTATTTCCATTGGCAGCTTCGCTATCGATGTAGGCATCATGCTCAATTAACAAACGCATCATTCCCCGATGACCATGGGTGGCTGCGTAATGCAACGGTGTCCAGCCAGCTTTGTTCACATCAGCGCCCCGCTCAATCAGAACTTTGGCGAGTTCAAGTTGGTTCGTGATGGCGGCAAGCATGAGTGCAGTTTCGTCATGCTGATTGCTGGCATTGACATTCGTTTGTGGGTGCTTCGCCAGCAGCATGGCTGATTTAGGCGATGGTGATTGAATTGCGACAAGCAAGCCGGGTACACCCTTTTCATTGGGTGTATTCGGGTCAAAACCACGTGCTAACAGTTTTTCAATAGTTTCGGGTTGGTCGAAAATGACGGCAGAAATAAAGTCATCATACGAACCTGCATTGGATAAAGAATATCCAATAAAAACATATAGATATAAAAAATACTTAAAGTATTTTCTCATTTTAAAACGCCGCTGAAAAGTTGGTCAAAATTACGGCTGGTGGCTTCAGCCACGGCTTGAACAGTCATGCCTTTGATCTCGGCAATTTGTTTGGCGACAAATGGCACATAAGACGGATTATTGGTTTTGCCACGGTGTGGCACAGGGGCCAAATACGGGCTATCGGTTTCAATCAGGATGCGGTCCATCGGCACAAATGCGGCCACGTCACGCAGGTCTTGGGCATTTTTGAAGGTCAAGATGCCAGAAAACGAGATGTAAAGCCCGAGGTCTAGGCCTGCACGGGCTACTTCAGCGGTTTCGGTGAAGCAATGAAACACGCCTCCTGCGCTGCCTGCTGAGCCGTCTTCGCCCTGCTCTTTCAAAATCGCCACAGTGTCTGCCGATGAACTGCGGGTATGAATGACCAAGGGCAGCTGAGTTTGCTGCGCGGCTTGGATGTGGATGCGAAAGCGGTTGCGTTGCCACTCCATGTCGGCCACGGTGCGCTCGCCTAATCGGTAGTAATCAAGGCCAGTTTCGCCGATGCCCACGACTTTGGGGAGTTTGGCGCGGGTCAGCAGGTCGTCGAGCGTGGGTTCTTGCACGCCTTCGTTGTCGGGGTGCACGCCTACGGTCGACCAGAAGTTGTCGAATTGAGTGGCTAAGCCATGGACTTCTGGAAAACGCTCCAGCGTGGTGCTGATGACCAAGGCGCGCGTGACTTGCGCGTTGGCCATGTCGTCGCGAATGGTGTGAATGTTTTCAACCAGCTCTGGAAAATTCAGGTGGCAGTGGGAGTCGGTGAACATTGGGTTTTGAACAAAAGAGCGTCAATTAGTCTTTGGTGCGCAAAGCCGTTTGGGCGCGGGCGACCAAAGCTTCAAACATCAAGCCAGCGTTGTAGGGGTGTTCGGCGGTGCGGGCAGCATCTATCAGGTCTTTGGACCACTGAGTCAGCGAGCTCACAGTGCCAGCCTCTGGCAAATCGGTTGGCAAAAAGAAGCGAGGGTCACCGCCCGTGCGCAAGGCCAACAAGTCGTGACAGAGCTTTTGCAGCATGGCAATGGCCTGCGAGGGCGTGGCGTCAGACACTGCGCTCACATCGCCACGCAACACAGCTTTGGGCAAAGCCGCCCAATGCGACGCTTTGAGACCCGCATTGGCAAGGTCCAGCGCATCTTCGGGCCGTCCGCCTGCGGCACGCAGCAACACAGCCGCTTCGCTGGTAGGAATACCTTGGTTTTGTAGCCAACTCAAAGCCTCAGCCTCAGTGGGCCAAACCATGGTGTGGGTTTGACAGCGGCTGCGAACGGTGGGGAGCAACTGGTGGGCAGCTTCGCTGGCCAGCACAAAGCGGCATTCGCCTGGTGGCTCTTCAAGCGTTTTGAGAATGGTGTTCGCCGTCACGTGGTTCATGCGCTCAGCGGGGTACACAAACACCACTTTGGTTGAGCCACCAGAGCGAGTTTGTTGGCTGAAGGCCACCATGTCACGAGCGGCTTCGACGCGAATTTCTTTGCTGGGCTTGCGTTTTTTGTCGTCGAGGTCTTTTTGGGTTTTCTCGTCGAGTGGCCAGTTCAGCTCAAGCGCCAAGGTTTCGGGCATGAGTGTGGCTAGGTCGGCATGGGTGCGTACATCCACTGCATGGCAGCTGCGGCATTGGTAGCAAGCACCCTGCTTGGTCGGGGCTTCGCACAGCCAAGCGCGGGTTAGTTCAAGGCCCAGCGTGTATTGGCCCAAGCCCGAGGGGCCTTGCAGCAGCCACGCATGGCCGCGACGCTCCAGCAGTGTGGTGAGCTGGCCTTGAATCCAAGGGCTCAATACGGGCCTTGCGTGTGTGGTGGTTTCGGTCATGCCGCGCCGGATCTCAATTCGCGCTCAACCAACCGCGCTGCACAAAGTGCTGGTGCAGTTGCTGCCACACGGCTTCGCGTGTTTGGGCTGCGTTGAGGCGTACAAAACGTGGTGCATCGGCTTCGGCTCTGGCGGCATAGCCGTCAGACACTTGCTGGAAAAACGCCACAGGTTGAGCTTCAAAACGGTCCGGCACGCGTGCGCTGGCCAAACGTTCGGCAGCAATGGCAGGGTCAAGTTCAAACCACACGGTCACATCGGGCTGACGCAAGCCCTCTGCCCTGCCCTGCACCCATTGTTCGAGTTGTCGCAGCACGGTCAAATCAAAACCACGGCCACCGCCTTGGTAGGCAAAGGTGGCGTCCGTGAAGCGGTCGCACAGCACCACATCGCCACGGGTCAAGGCGGGTTCAATCACTTGATTTAGGTGGTCGCGTCGGGCTGCAAACACCAGAAGCGCCTCAGTGAGCGGATCCATCGCATCGTGAAGTACCAGCTCACGCAGCTTTTCAGCCAATGGCGTGCCGCCGGGCTCGCGGGTGAGCGTGACTTGGCGGCCTTGCGCTTTGAATGCCGCAGCCAAACCCTCGATGTGCGTGGACTTACCTGCGCCGTCGATGCCTTCAAAACTGATGAACAGACCTGTTTTTGTCATAGCCCACTATTTTGCCTGTTCGGCATCACTGTCCTGCACCAGATGCTTTGCGTTGGTAGCGGTTGACGGCTGCGTTGTGCTCTTCCAGCGTGGCGCTGAAGTAGCTGGTGCCATCGCCCTTGGCCACAAAGTACAAGGCATTGCTGGGGGCTGGCTGCACAGCAGCCTTCAAGGCATTGCGCCCAGGCATGGCGATGGGCGTGGGTGGCAGGCCCTTGCGGGTGTAGGTGTTCCAGGGGTGGTCGGTGCGCAGGTCGGCACGGCGCAGGTTGCCATCAAAGTCATCGAACATGCCGTAAATCACGGTTGGGTCTGTTTGCAAAGGCATGCCAATGGCCAAACGGTTGTGGAACACGCGGCTGATGGTGGTGCGGTCGCTTTCGCGGCCTGTTTCTTTTTCAACGATGCTGGCCAAGATCAAGGCCTCATCGATGGTTTTGATTTGAATGTCCGGCTGGCGTTGGCCCCATGCAGCGGCTAATTGTTTGGTCATGGCATTGGCGGCACGCTGCATCACATGCAGCTCGGATGTGCCTTTGCCGTAGGTGTAGGTATCGGGGAAAAACCGGCCTTCGGGGGCCACGCCCGGCATCCCCAGTTGGGTCATGATTTGTTCGTCGCTCAAGTCTTGGGTGTCGTGCTTGAGTCCGTCGGCCTTGGAAAGTGCTGTACGGAATTGGCGGAAGGTCCAACCGTCAATGAGGCTGACAGCTTTAAGACTTTCTTCACCACGGCTGAGTTTTCGCAGCAAATCGAGCGGTGTGTTGCCCTCGTTCAACTCGTAACTGCCCGCCCGCAACTTGCGCGATTGACCGCTGGCTCTGAAGAAAGCATACACAACCAGCGGATGCGCATCTACACCCGCATCGGTCACCGCTTGTGCAATGCCGCGCACAGGGGTTTGGGGTTCGATCGACAAGTCCACTGTGGGGGTGCGCAAGGACATAGGCGTCAACACCCACCAAGCCGAGGCGGCTGAGAGCAACAGCGCCAGACTCAACACTGTCCAAAAGATTCGCTTGATGAGCCGCATCACAACCCTATGTCCAATCACGTTAATCGAACGGGCATGATAATTCAGCCATGTCATTGCACACTTTTGTTACCTCTGCGCCCCTGAACGGCGTTGCTCCCTTGCCCCACTTGGGCATCATCCGCGCAGCGGGCGCAGATGCTGCAAGTTTCTTGCACAACCAGCTCACCAACGATGTGTTGTTAATGAAAGAAGGTCAATGCCGTCTCGCTGCGTTTTGCAATGCCAAGGGTCGCATGCAAGCGAGCTTTGTGGTTTACAAACGTTCTGCCGAAGAGCTGCTGCTGATTGGTCGCAGAGACCTGCTGGCTCAAACTGTCAAACGCTTGTCCATGTTTGTGCTGCGCGCCAAAGCCAAGCTGACGGATGCTTCGGATGAGTTTCAAGTTTTAGGCTTAGCCGGTGACGCCGCATTGACGGCATTGAATGGTGCCTCTGCCGAGCCTTGGCATCGCCACACGGCAGGCGCTGCGGATGTGTTGACGCTCTACCCTGCCTTGGGCCAACCGCGCGCTTTTTGGGTCGCTGAAAAAGATACCGTGGTGCCCACAGGGCCAGCGCTCAGTGCAGAGTTGTGGCAAGTCGGCGAAGTCATGAGCGGTATTGCATGGGTGGAGCTTGCTACCTTTGAAGCTTTTGTGCCGCAGATGCTCAACTATGAATCTGTGGACGGTGTGAACTTCAAAAAAGGCTGCTACCCCGGCCAAGAAGTGGTGGCCCGCAGCCAGTTTCGTGGCACCTTGAAGCGCCGTGCCTTCATTGTGCAAAGTGCAGCGCCCATGGCTGCAGGGCAAGAGGTGTTTTCAAGCCTAGATGCCACACAACCTTGTGGCTTGGTGGCGCAGGCAGCTGACGATGGTGCAAGCCATGTGGCGGTGGTTGAGTTGCAACTCACTGCTACCGAAAACAGCAGCTTGCATTTAGGCGCGGCAGATGGGCCAGTGCTGAGTTTGCTGCCGCTGCCTTATGCGCTGCGTGACGACATTTAAAAACGCAGGCCAGCCTTCACACCCAGCGTTGAGTTTTTGCCTGTGCGGTCGTACTCGGCCGAGAGGTTGAACAGGAAGATATTCCAGCTCACGCCAGCAAAAGCTTTGCTTTGTGTGAAACTTTCATCCGCCTTGCCAGTTGCTTTGGCATTTGAAGACACTGTGCCCACGCCAAGGTAGGGCGTGAAGCCCACAAAACCTTTAGAAATCAACACATCCAAACCTGTGTTGTTGAGTTCCATGCCCGAGACGCCGCCCATGCGGCTGTAGCTGCCTCGCACGGCAATGGCTGGTGTGATGGCGTTACCTTCCAGCAGCGTCTTTGCTCAATGCCAAAAATTCGGCTTGGTTGATGGCGCTGAAGTTTGTCAAATCAGCGGCATGCACTGAGGTGGTGAATGCGCAAGCGCTGCCCATGGCTAACAAGCCAGGCAATAAACGGTTGGAGATGTTCATGAGATGTATGTTTCTATTTTTAACTTTGAGTACTTTTGGAAATTCACTTCACGGCTCAGCTCAGGCTGTTTAACTCAGACTTTGCTGCATTTCGATGTGTGCAATGCCGACCTCATCAAAGGGCTCACCCACCACACCAAAGCCGAAGGCGGAATAAAAGCCCTCGGCGCTTCGTTGGGCACTCAGGCGCACTTCTTTGTTGCCACGCCGACGGGCTTCTCGCAGCAGTGCTTGCAATAGCCTAGCCCCGAAGCCTTGCCCGCGTGCCTCGCGCAGCACGGCCATGCGGCCAATCTTGGCTAGGCTTGCTGAGGGCTGCAACAAGCGGGCATTGCCCAGTGGCTGACCATTCACGTCGAACAGCACGGCATGCAAGGCGGTGGCGTCATCGGCATCCCACTCGTCTTCGGGGGCGATGCCTTGTTCTTGCACAAACACGGCGGTGCGCACCTGCTGCGCCGCACTTTGCAGATGCGCCCAGTTGCCGATTTCGATGTAGGTCATCACAGCTGACTCACACACCAAACGCGTGTCGCAATGCCCGCGCAGCGTCCATGTGTGCGGTCAGAGCTTCGGGGATGACGCGTCCCATTTGAATGAAGCTGTGCACCACACCTTTGTAAATTTCAAGGTCAACCGGTACGCCGCTCAAGCGCAAGTGGTCTGCATAAGCCACGCCTTCGTCGACCAGCGGGTCACATTCAGCCAAACCCAACCACGCGGGGGCCACGTCAGCCACATCGGCCAGCATGGGCGAAAAGCGTGGATTTTGGCGGTCTTGCAGATTCGGCACGTAGTGGCCATAAAAGTATTCGATGCTTGCTTTCTCGAGCAAGAAGCCTTTTTCAAAGGTGTGCGCTGATGCCAAGTATTCGGGTGAGCAACCGGGGTAGAACATGAGCTGCAACTTCAGGTCAATGCCTGCGTCACGTGCCGCAATGGCGGTAGATGCTGTCAGTGTGCCGCCTGCACTGTCACCGCCAATGGCTATGCGCGTGGCGTCTAGCCCCAGGTAGGTGGCGTTGGCCGCCAACCATTGCAACGCGTCAAACGCATCGTTATGTGCCGTGGGAAATGTGTGTTCGGGGGCGAGCCGATAGTCCAGCGACACCACCGCGCAATGCGCCAAATGGGCCAAGTGTTTGCAGAGCGCTTCATGGGTTTCGGGGCTGCCCACCGTGAAGCCGCCTCCATGAAAGTAAAGCAACACGGGCAAGTTGGGTTTGGCATGTTCGGCCCACAGCTTGGCACGCAGTGTTGCACCATCGCGGGTGGGAATGTGCAGCGTATCATCGCGGGCCATTTTGTGAGCATTGATCTCTAACACCCCTGCCCCTAGGGCGAACGCTTGCTTGGCTTGATCTGGGGTGAGTAGCGCCATGGGCGGGCGACCTGCTTTGGCAATGGCGTGCAGCACATCGCGCATGGCGGGGGTCAACAGGCTTTGCGGGTTACGTGGGTGACTCATCTTTAGGCGTAGCGAAGTTAATTTCAACTCAGGCTTCGTAAATTGTGCCCACCACATCTGCCGCTTCCTGACGCAGGGGAATTAATGCGCGATACGCGACAGAGTCATGCCACCCTTGTGCCTCTGCGAGGCTCGGAAACCGAATGACGACAATGTCAAGATGAGGACTTGCATTGATTTGTGCATGCGGTTGTTTGCCTCTGAACATCAGCTCAGCATGCCAAGGCGCTAAGGTTGCCGGCACTTGGCTGCGATAGACAGCCCACTTTTCTTCGTTTTTGACCGTGATTTGACCGACAAAGTAAGCATGGCTCATGGTGATTCCTATCAGAGACGATTCAGCACAGATAACGTTGGATTCTTTAACCACTCTGCAAACTCTTTTGCCAATTGCTCACTGGCACTAACCGCCTGCTGCCAAACCTTCACGCGTCCCTCAAAGTCAGAGGCGTAGCGCACAAAGTCACTGCGGTCTGGCAGCTTGCCGTTGGGTAAGGTTTTCACCCACTCGGGGTTAGGCGCCAAGACGACGGTATTGTCTAAAAACGGCGTGGATGCGTGCCGCCACTTGAGCGCCTTGTCTAGCCAGCCCGGTACCACGGCTTGTTGAAAGTGCGGGTACAGCACGAGGCCTTTGTAGTTGAGGTGTAAGTGGTAGTCGGTGATGCCGCCATCCCAATACGCACCTGTGGGCGCATCGGGAATGTCGTGCACGGCTTGCAGCACAAATGGAATCGAGCAGCTGGCTTGCAAAGCAGCCATGAAGTTGCGCTCGTTCAATGCCATGTGTTGGGTGGCAAAGTCAGTTGTATCAAATGGCAACTCGCCGCGACTAGAAAATACCACCCGCTCAAGCCATGCGCCCATGGCTTTGCGTTGCACCGCGTTGCACAGGTACGCGCCCGCGTAGCCCAAAGGCGTGAGCAGCGGGTGTTCGTGGTGCAGGATGTGTTTGCCGCGCGAGGTCACCACATGCAGGCGGTAGCGCGGGTGGTTCAGCACTTTGCTGATGCGTCCGCCATAAAAAGCATTCAGGTTTTTGCCAAACTCGTCACTCACCTGCTTCGCGCTGGGGCGTTTTTGACCTTCAGGCACCTTGTAATTTTGGTGGATGTAGTCATGCGACAAGCGATCAAAACCTTGCACGGGGTTGTCCAAGCAAGCCGTAGCCATGCGCCACGCACCGATGGATGCGCCCACCAAGTCAATGGGCTGTGTGCTTTGCGGCAACCACTCACCAAACAAAAAGCGATCCAGCGGCCCAAGGATTAAACCCTTGGGCCCACCGGCCGCAGCGGGGATCACACCTACATGCTCAGGCTTCAAACCATGAGCCTCAATGTGGGCCATGGCCTTGGGGCCGGCGTAGATGCAAAGCGCTTTCATGGCAGCTTTTATTTCTTCAATCCTTGCAGCTTGGCAAAAGCGCTTGCCATCGCCGAGCCCGCTGCTGCTTGCGGTGGCGCGGTGTAGCCACTGCTGTAGTTGCCACTGCCACGTTGGCGGTTGTCACGGCCTGCGTGTTCAAACCTGTTGTCACGTGGACCATCACGTTTGGTCGGCGCACCATCGAGCTTCATGGTCAGGCTGATGCGTTTGCGCGCCACATCCACTTCGAGCACTTTGACTTTGATGATGTCACCGGTCTTCACCACTTCGCGGGCATCGGTGATGAACTTGTTGCTCAGTTGGCTCACGTGAATCAAGCCGTCTTGGTGGACACCTAGGTCGACAAACGCGCCAAAGGCGGCGACGTTGCTGACCGTGCCTTCGAGCACCATGTCAACCTTCAAGTCTTTGATGTCTTCCACGCCGTCTTGTAACTTGGCCACTTTGAAGTCGGGGCGTGGGTCACGGCCCGGTTTCTCCAGCTCGCTCAAGATGTCTTTGACGGTGATGACGCCCACCGTGTCGTTGGCAAATAACTCGGGCTTCAAGGTTTTGAGCATGTCCGCACGCCCCATCAACTCAGCCACAGGCTTTCCAGTTTGCGCCATGATCCGCTCCACCACGGGGTAGGTCTCGGGGTGCACCGCGGTCATGTCGAGCGGGTTGTCGCCATCACGGATACGCAAAAAGCCCGCGCTTTGCTCAAAGGTTTTCGCGCCAAGGCCTGTGACCTTGAGCAACTGCTGGCGGTTGGCAAATGCGCCATTGGCTTCGCGCCAACGCACCACGGCTTTGGCGGTGGTGGTGGACAGGCCTGACACGCGGGTGAGCAAAGGCACGCTGGCGGTGTTGAGGTCCACCCCCACTTTGTTCACGCAGTCTTCCACCACGGCCTCCAAGGTGCGGGCGAGTTCACTTTGGTTCACATCGTGCTGGTACTGTCCCACGCCGATGGATTTGGGGTCGATCTTCACCAACTCGGCAAGTGGGTCTTGCAAGCGACGCGCAATGCTGGCCGCGCCGCGCAGGCTAACGTCCACATCGGGCATTTCTTGGCTGGCGTATTCACTGGCGCTGTACACCGATGCACCCGCTTCGCTGACCACCACTTTGTCGATCACCTTGCTCGCGTCGTGTTTGGCCATCAACTTAATCAGTTCGCCTGCCAATTTGTCTGTCTCACGGCTGGCGGTGCCGTTGCCAATGGCAATCAGATTGACACCATGTTTTTCGCACAGCTTGGCCAAGGTGTAGAGCGAGCCGTCCCAATCTTTGCGGGGCTCGTGGGGGTAGACGGTAGACGTTTCCACCAACTTGCCCGTGGCATCGACCACAGCTACTTTCACGCCGGTACGAATGCCGGGGTCCAATCCCATCACCACGCGCGGGCCCGCAGGTGCAGCCAGCAACAAGTCGCGCAGGTTGTCGGCAAACACCTTGATGGCGACCTTCTCGGCCTCTTCGCGCAGACGCGTGAACAAATCGCGTTCGGTGGAGAGGCTCAACTTCACGCGCCACGTCCACGCCACGCATTTGCGAATCAGATCGTCCCCTGCCCGGCCCGAATGACTCCAGCCAAGGTGCAGGGCAATCTTGCCTTCGGCCAAGCTGGGCTTGCCCGGCTCGGGCTCGACGGGCAACACGAGTTTGGCATCCAACATCTCGAGTGCACGGCCACGAAACACAGCCAAGGCGCGGTGCGATGGCACGCGACCAATGGGCTCGTCGTAATCAAAGTAGTCACGAAACTTCGCCACATCGGGGTTGTTTTCGTCTTTGCCCGCGGCGAGCTTGCTGCGAAACAAGCCTTCGGCCCACAACCATTCGCGCAAGCTTTGAACCAACGACGCATCCTCTGCCCAGCGCTCGCTGAGCAAATCGCGCACGCCATCCAACACGGCGGCCACGGTGGTGAAGTCGGCTCCTTCAATTTTTCCTGCCGGCAGGATGAACGCTTCGGCTTCCGTGTTGGGGTTGAGCGTGGGGTCGGCAAACAGCTTGTCGGCCAGCGGCTCCAAGCCCGCCTCTTTGGCAATCATGCCCTTGGTGCGACGCTTGGGTTTGAATGGCAGGTAAATGTCTTCCAGCTCTTGCTTGGTCGGCGCAGCTTCGATGGCGGCCAACAACTCGGGCGTGAGCTTGCCTTGTTCTTGAATACTTTTGATCACCGCAGCGCGGCGGTCTTCCAACTCACGCAAATAGCTCAGACGCGCTTCGAGTTCGCGCAGCTGAATGTCGTCTAAACCACCCGTGACTTCTTTGCGGTAACGCGCAATGAACGGCACGGTGGCGCCACCGTCGAGCAGCTCAACGGCAGAGCGCACTTGGGCTTCAGAGATCTTGATTTCGTCCGCGAGTTGGCGGGTAATTTTTTGCATGTTTTCAGAAGGCTAAATCGTCAAAGCGGGCAATTTTGCCTCACGACTCAAGTTCCCCTTTTTCAAGTCGATGCACGTACCAGATAAAAGGAAAAGAACCCCCTCCATGTCATGGCCTCATCATTTTGTGCAACAGCTGGACTGTGCAATGCCAACGCTTGGCCGAAGCCGGCATGTGGCTGCCCTGTGCTTGTTCGCGTCTTTGGGGGCGACGGGGTATGCGCAAACGCCATCCGCCGACATGGACAACTGGGTTCAGTTCCCGCCTAGGCCGCGCCCTGTTCTGCCTTCGCCGCCCAGCCCCACGAGCGCTTCGGCTGACAACTCACCCAAAGCCGCAACGGCAGCCCCCACACAGGCCAGCCCTGCCCTAGCCGTCAATCGGGATGAAACGCCCGTGGTGGCTACCCCCAACGAGCGCGACAACTGGATACGGTTTCCTATTCGCGCCGCTGCGCCGGTGGCGGTGGCGCCTGCCGTGGCGCAACCTGCCAATGTCATGCCTGTGGCTGAAAAACCGGCTTTGCGCTTGGCGGGCTTCAAGTTGTCGGGCAACCAGCGCCTGAGCTCGTCTGTGGTGTTGGCAGAGCTGCGTCCGTGGGTGGGTCAGCTGATCACGCAAGACAATTTGCTCAAAGCGACAGAAAAAATTTCCGCGCTCTATCAAGCCAACGGCTTGCTCGCTGTGGCTGAAATGCCTGCACAAGACCTCACCGCGGGATGGGCAGAAATCAAGATCATCGAAGCCAAGTTCTCTGGGGCTGTGGTTGAAGATCCGCAAGGTCAGTTGGCCAACACCAGCTTGCCACTCAAAATGGTCGAGCGCGTGCAGCCCAAAAATGAGGCGGTTTACTTACCTGCACTGGATCAGGCGGCCGCTCTGATGGCCGAAATTCCGGGCGTCGAGACCAAGCTCAGCTTGCGCCCCGGCGACAAACCCGGTGAGACGCAGGCGGTGACCACCATCTTGCCTGGCAAAGCGATCGAGGGTGCCATTGCCATTGACAACGCAGGCGCGCGCGCCACGGGTGAGCGGCGCGAAAGTGGCAAAGTCACGTTGAACAATCCGCTCAAAATTGGCGATGCAGTCAGTGCGCAAGTTCTTCACAGCGAAGGGTTGATCTACCAAAAATACAACTACAGCTTGCCTGTGGGCGCTGCGGGTTGGCGTGCCGGTGTGAATGCATCGGCTTTGCAATACAAAGTGGTGTCGAGTGAGTTTGCCAACCTCAATGCACGTGGGCCATCCAGCTCGCAGGGGGTGGACTTGACCATCCCATGGGTCAGAGACAACCTCAGCAATGTGTCGCTGCAACTGGCGTATGACCAGAAGAAATTCAAAAATGAAGCCATTGATGTTGTGCAATCCAACTACAGCGGCAATGCCCTGACAGCCTACCTTGAAGCCAACCGCAACAACGGCAATGGCGCTGAAACATCTGGCTCGGTTCAATGGGTCAACGGCAACATTGATTTATCCAACTCTACGGCGGCACATCAACTCAGTGACGCCTCTACGCTCAAGACCGAAGGTAACTACAACAAAGTCAGACTTGCGTTGACACACAAGCAGGACATCAATGCTCACAACACCCTGGTCATCAGTGCTCAATCTCAATGGGCCAATAAAAACTTGGACGGATCTGAGCGTTTTTATCTGGGTGGCATGCAAGGTGTGCGGGCCTATCCAACCAACGAAGCGGGTGGATCGCTGGGTCAGTTGATGACTTTGGAGTGGCAAAAGCATTTCAATTTGAATCAAAACCGTTGGACCGCCGCAGGTTTTTATGACACGGGCCGTGTGACAGTGAATAAAAACAACGACTTCACGGGGGCGGCATCGCCCAACCAATACAGCCTCAGCGGCGCGGGTATTTGGTTGGGCACCACCATGCGCAATGGGTATGGCATCTCGACCCTGCGTTTGATTGCCTCTCAGCGTCTGGGCCAAAACCCAGGTGCTACCGCCACCGGTAACGATCAAGATGGCTCTCGTGTCATGACCCGCTATCGCTTTAGTCTGAATCACGCGTTTTGAGTATGAAACAGATTGCCAGATTGCTGTTTCTCGCCACTGTCACGCAAAGCGTGCCTTGGCAAGCCTATGCCCAAACCACGACGGTGGTCGCACCCACGCAGTTGCCCACAGGCGGCAAGGTGGTGGGCGGACAAGTGACGTTGCAATCGAGTGGCAGCACCATGAACGTGAACCAAACCTCACAGCGTGGCGCTGTGGAATGGGACACCTTCAACGTGGGTACGCAATCTCGCGTCAACTTCAACCAACCCTCTGCCAGTGCGGTCACGCTCAACCGCGTGCTCGACATGAATGCCAGCCAAATTTTGGGCCGCATCAATGCAACGGGACAAGTGTTTCTGACCAACCCCAACGGCATTATTTTTGGTTCGACCGCCCAAGTGGATGTGGGTGGTTTGGTGGCCACCACCCAGCGCATCAATGACGCTGATTTTTTGAACGGCAAAACCACATTTGAGGGCAATGGCGGCGCTGGGCGCGTCATCAACCAAGGCATGCTTCAGGCCGTCTTGGGGGGCTACATTGCCCTGCTTGCTCCCCAAGTGCGAAATGAGGGAGTCATCGTCGCCCGCGAAGGCACGGTGGCCTTAGCCGCAGGCGACAAAACCACCTTGGAGTTCACAGGTAACAAGCTCGTGTCTGTGATCGTGGAACGAGCCGTGATCGACGCCATGGTCGAGAACAAGCAACTCATCCAAGCCGATGGGGGTTTTGTGGTCATGTCGGCCCGAAGTGCCAATGCGATTTTGAGCTCGGTGATCAATCAGTCAGGCTCCTTGCAAGCGCCGAGCTTGGTTCAGCGCGATGGCCGAATCTTGCTGGAAGGTGGTGACAAAGGCGTTGTCAATGCCGGTGGCGTGATGAATGTCAGTGGCACACAAGCCGGCACAACAGGCGGCCGCATTGTAGTGACGGGCGATAAGGTGGCCATCAAGCAAGACGCCCTGTTGGATGCCACAGGTCAAACGGGTGGCGGCCAAATCAACGTGGGTGGCGGTTGGCAAGGCCAAGACCCCACGATTCGACAAGCCAATGCAACGGTTGTGGAAACTGGTGCACGTCTGGACGCTTCGGCCATTCAAACGGGTCGTGGTGGTGAAATTGTGGTCTGGTCTAACACCCAAAAAACAGATGGCATGACGCAAGTGGCGGGCGATTTGAAAGCGCGTGGTGGCGCCTTAGAGGGTGATGGCGGGCGCATAGAAACCTCCGGCCGTTGGTTGTCTACGCAAGGCGCCACTGGCGATGCCAGTGCCCCCAAAGGCCAAGGCGGTCAGTGGTTGTTCGACCCTTACGACATCACCATCACATCGGCCACGCAAAACAACGCAGCGACGGCAGGCTCGTGGACGCCGAGCGGCGCAAGCTCGACGATTTCTAATACGGCCATCAACACCCTGCTCGATGCAGGAACCAACGTCACCGTGACCACAGGCGGTTCGGGCTCGGCCGGTTCAGAAGACGGCAACATCACGGTGAACGCCGCCATCACACAAAACAGTGCTGCACCTGCGGCGCGTTTGGTATTGACGGCCAATAAAAACATCAACATTGCCAGCGATATTTCCTTGAGCAAAAGCGGCTCCAAGCTAGAGCTCAATGCCGGCAACAGCAGCACAGCCGGCAGCATTGCTTTGACAGGCGCTGTGACAGCCGACACCCTGAATATGAACCTGGTGGGTGCGGGAACGGTGACGCAAACTGCGGCTGTGACCGCCAACAACCTGCGCATCAATGGCGAAAACACAGCCGTCACGCTCAACAACACAAGCAACGCCGTAGGCGTACTTGCCGCCAATGTGGCATCACTTGATTTGACGACTCGCAGCGGCATTGACTTGGGCAGCGCCTACGGCAAAGGCCTATATGTGAGCACGGTCGAAGGCACAAGCGGCATCACGGCCACGGGCGATGTGAACCTGGCCTCGCGCGAGAGCAATATTTTTGTTGAGCAAAACATTCAAACCGCCAGTACCAGTGCTACGGCCATTCGCCTCAATGCAGGCGAAGCGTTGTCGCCGGGGGCGAATACAGGTGCCGATAGCGCCATCAATCCTTATGGCCCCAACGTGGTGCTGACGACGGGTAAAACCATCACCACAGGCACGAATGGGCGAGCCACCCTGTATACGGGCTCAAGCAGTGGCAGTGGCGCCAATCTCAACACCTACATCGGTGCAGGTTCAGGGCGAATGCGCTACAACAGCGATGAGCTCACCACCAACTACAGCACCGCATTGGCATCGGGTTTGTATGCAATTTATCGACAGAACCCAACACTGACCATCGCCGCCAACAACACGTCGATGGTCTACGGTGCAGCCAGCACACCCACCACGACCAGTACGGTCACGGGCTACCTCAATGGGGACACCTATGCACAGTCGGTTTCAACGGACGCAACCGTGGCCGTTGCTGGGACACGTTCTGGAGCAGGCTATTTCGTTGTGGGCAACCACAATTTGACGGCAAGCGGCGCTGCAGGGGGCTTGGGCTACGGCTTTGCTTATACAGATGGCACTTTGGCCGTGACGCCCAAGGCGCTCACCATCACCGCAACGGCGACCGGTAAAACCTACGATGCCGGTGACGCAGCAACCACCGCACTTGCCAGCAACCAATTACAAAACGATGTGGTGCAGCTCAACAGCACATCGAGCGTCTTCAACAACAAAAATGCAGGCATAGGTAAAACGGTCACGGTGTCGGGCTTATCGATTACAGGCGCGGATGCGACCAACTACACGCTCAGCAACACCACCGCCACGGCATCAGCCACCATCGCGGCCAAGGCTTTGACGGCATCTTTTACTGCCGCCGACAAAATTTACAACGGCAATACAACAGCCACGGTGACAGGCACCTCCAGTGACATCATTGCTGGCGACACAGTGACCTTTGCCAATACCGCGACGTTTGCAGACAAAAACGTAGGTTCAGGCAAAACGGTGTCTATCTCGGGTGTTCAACTCACTGGGACCGACGCCAGTAACTACGCTTTGACCAACACATCGGCCACTGCAACTGCAGCCATCACTGCGAAAAACATCACGGCAACATTCAATGCCAGCAACAAGGTGTATGACGGCTTGACTAACGCCACAGTGGCAGGCACGTCTTCGGGGATCGAAGGCTCAGATGCGGTGACGTTTACCCACACAGCAGCCACGTTCAATGACAAACATGTGGGCGTGAACAAGACCGTGTCTATTTCGGGAATCACCATGGGTGGCGCGGGCGCAGGCAATTACACCTTAGCCAACACGACGGCTACGTCTTATGCCAATGTCACGGCAAAAAACATCACCGTCTCAGGCATTACCGCCAGCGACAAAACTTATGACGGTTCCACCTTAGCCACTGTGTCAACCTCAGCCGTCAATTGGGGGGATTTGGTTGCCAATGACAACGTCACCATCTCAGCCTCGGGCGTGTTTGCGAACAAAAACGTGGGCAGCAACAAAGCCGTTACCTTGACCAGCACCTACGCTGGCACAGATGCTGGCAACTACAACATCACCAGTCAGGCACAAGCGTTTGCTGCAATCACGCCACGCGTGCTGGCTGTGACAGCCGTTGCCAACGACAAAACGTACGACACCACGAGAACTGCCACCTACACCCTCAACAGTGACAAAGTCACGGGCGATGTGTTGACACTCAGTGCCGCAACGGCGGTGTTCACAGACAAAAATGCGGCCACAGGCAAAACGGTCAACGTGGGTGGCATTGCCGTCTCAGGTGCCGATGCCGCCAACTACACCTTGCAAAACACATCAACATCCACCACTGCCACCATCAACAAAGCGGACTTAACCGTCTCGGGCATCACGGCTGCAAACAAAGAGTACGACCAAGGCGTTGTGGCCACATTGACTGGCACAGCAGCAGTGACGGCGCTTCAGGGCGATACCGTCACGCTTGGTGGCACAGGCAGCGCCACGTTTGCTGATAAACACGTCGGCACAGCGAAAGCTGTCACCACCACGGGCTACACCCTTTCCGGAACAGATGCCAGCAATTACAACCTGTTGACACCTACCTTGCACGCCGACATCACGCCCAAGGCCTTGACCATTTCAGGTATCACGGCGGCCAACAAGGTGTATGACGGCAATGCCACCGCAGCGGTGAGTACAAGTGGCGTCGTTCAAACAGGGTTAATCGCTGGTGACGTTGTCACGGTGGCTGCCACTGGCAACTTCCGAAATTCGGCCAACACGGCCAACGACAAAAATGTGGCGGATGGCAAAACGGTGCAGCTGGTAGCCAGTTATACAGGTGCAGATCGTGACAACTACACCATCACCGACCAAGCGACCACCACGGCCAACATCACGCCTAAGGCCCTGACCATTTCAGGAATCACAGCGGCCAACAAGGTGTATGACGGTAATGCCACTGCCACCATCAGCACAAGCAGTGTGATCAAAACAGGCTTGGTCGGCACAGACGATGTCACCGTGACGGCCACCGGCAACTTCCGCAATTCAGGCAATACGGCAGATGACAAAAATGTCGGCACGAAAACTGTTCAACTGACATCGAGCTATGCCGGTGTAGATCGCGCCAACTACACCATCACCGACCAAACAACGACCACGGCTGACATCACGCCCAAGTCCTTGACCATTGCTGGCATCACAGCGGCTGATAAGGTGTATGACGGTCATGCCACAGCCACCATCAGCACAGGCGGTGTCATCAAAACAGGTTTGGTCAGTGGAGATGATGTGACGGTATCGGCCACCGGTAACTTCCGTAATTCAGGCAACACCTTGGATGACAAAAACGTCGCGACAAACAAAACCGTTTTGCTGGCATCCAGCTATGCTGGTGCAGATCGTGACAACTACACCATCACCGACCAAGTGACCACCACGGCCAACATCACCCCGCAGGCGTTGGTGATCACGGGCATTACGGCAGCCGATAAGGTGTATGACGGCAATGCCACAGCCACCATCAACACCAGCGGCACCAACAAGGCGGGCTTGGTCAGTGGAGACGATGTCACGGTGACGGCGACCGGTAACTTCCGCAATTCAGCGAACACGGCCAATGACAAAAATGTGGGCACAAAAACTGTTCAGCTGGCTTCGAGTTATGCTGGCGCAGATCGCAACAACTACACGATCACCAGTCAAGCCACCACAACCGCCAACATCACGCCTAAGTCATTGAGCCTTTCTGGCATGACGGCGAATAGCAAGGTCTATGACGAGACCAGCACTGCCACCGTCAACCCTGGTGTATTGACCGGCTTGGTCAGCGGAGATCAAGTGGGCATCACATCTACCGCCAACTTTCGCAATGCAACAGATACCGCGAATGACAAAAATGCGGGTTTGCAAAAAATCGTGCGTATTGAATCCGTCGCATCTGGCGCTGACGTGGGCAACTACAACATCAGCGGCTTAAGCGCCACCACAACCGCCAACATCACGCCCAAACCTGTGGACATGGCGCCCTTGGTACCTGCTGCTCAATTGGCAGCATTGAATTTGCGTGAGACCAAGGTCAGTTTTCAAGCCGCGCCACCCACGCCAGAACCTCAGGCCATTGCTTCGCCTGTGACAACAACGCCTCAGCCGCTCATGCTGGTGCAGCCTTTGTCGTCTGCCAGACTGGCGGCAAAAAGCCTGACGCCCAAGCAAGTGTCGCAATTGCCGCCCGAGCAGTTGGGGGCCATGCTCAACGCGTTAGACCGTGCACAGTTGCTTGCCATCACCGAGTCTCAAATGAATGGCTTGGATGCTGGTCAATTGAAAGACTTGATCACCTTGATGAATCGCATCGCCAATCCAACCAAACGGTGATGACGTTCAGTCGGTGGGCACTTCGTGCAATTCGGTCGGTGCCGCATCTCGCTTCACGTACTTAAACGTCGCCGTTGCATGTGCGCACACATTGCCTTGTGAATCTAACAAGGTGCCTTCACAAAACGCCATGCTCCCCGTGCGGTGCATCAAGCGTCCTTTGCCTGTGAGTTCACCCTTGGCGGGTTGCATGAACGAGGTTTTCATCTCAATTGTGACCACGCCCATGCCTCGGTCTACACTGCGTGCGGCACTGGCAAGCGTGACGTCTAGGAACGTCATGACTGCACCGCCATGCGTGACGTTGAACGAATTCATGTGCTCAGGCTCGGGCGTGTAGCGAAGCTCTGAAAAACCATCGTCGAAGAACACCAACTCAAAACCCAAGTGGTCGACAAACGGGATGTAGGCGCCAAAGCTTTCTTGCATGATGCTCTCCTAGTGAGTTACAGAACTTCGAAGATACCAGCGGCACCCATGCCGCCGCCAATGCACATGGTCACGCACACGCGTTTGGCACCACGGCGTTGGCCTTCAATCAAAGCGTGACCCACCAAGCGTTGGCCGCTCACACCGTAAGGATGGCCCAAAGCAATCGCGCCGCCGTTGACGTTGAGGCGATCATCAGGAATGCCTAGTTTGTCTCGGCAGTAGAGCACTTGCACCGCAAAGGCTTCGTTGAGTTCCCACAGATCAATGTCACCCATACTCAGGCCCAAGCGCTTGAGCACTTTGGGCACGGCATACACAGGGCCAATGCCCATTTCGTCTGGCTCGCAACCCGCCACGGCAAAGCCTAAGAAGCGGCCCAAGGGTTTCAAGCCGCGTTTGCTGGCGAGCTCTTCACTCATCACCACACACGCGCCTGCACCGTCTGAAAACTGGCTGGCATTGCCAGCTGAAATCAAACCACCGAGCATGGCCGACTTGAGGTTGGCCAACGCTTCCACGGTCGAGCCTTCGCGAATGCCCTCGTCTTTGCTGACGGTGACTTGCTTGGTGATGAGTCCCATCACTTTGTCGGCAATACCGGCCTTGACGGTGATGGCGGCGATCTCTGCATCAAACAAACCTGCCGATTGCGCAGCAAACGCGCGTTGTTGGCTACGTGCGCCGTATTCGTCCATGGCTTCGCGGCCAATGTTGTATTTCTTGGCCACATGCTCAGCGGTTTGCAACATGTTCCAGTAGATCTCGGGTTTCTTTTTGTTCAATACCGGGTCCACTAGCATGTGCTGGTTGGAT
>JACCDI012207291.1_pt1 | contig 37739 bp, 37 predicted proteins | sample 7442791 | NCBI WGS metagenome assembly JACCDI01 (sample SAMN15323434, study PRJNA562643) | freshwater metagenome | isolation source: river surface water | place: USA:Blue River Watershed | collected 2017-08-15 | reverse complement strand
GGTTTGCTGCATGTATTAGTTCGGGTTGGAGATTTAACTGAACAGGCCCCACTTTTAAGGCTACACCAAAACTTAGCTGTGTTTGTAACCCACTAGCCGGAATAAAAGAACCATCGTTATAACCATATGGGTGGTGGCTATTGTACTGGGTAGTAAGGGCAATTGGTAATAGAATACTTTTTTGCGCCACAGCCTCACCACTTTGTATGACCATCGACGCTGTAGAATCTTTACACGTAATAAACTGCGTTTCTTTGGCCGTTTGGTATTTGCTATGAATGATAAATGACGATGGCTGCGCCGCTACCCTATTAGCTATAAACCCAAGCGCAAACAAAACGAATATTTTTGAAAAATGTGACAATACTGCAAAAATACAACTAATGCAAATAAAAAAGCCCACAAAATATGTGGGCTAAATTAACAAACCTATTTAAAATACCTTAGTGGCTTACTCCTTTACTAAATAATACGTTAGTAAAGGTCTTGATAATGATTTTAATGTCAAATAAAAATGATTTTTTTTGGAGATACTCCTGTTCTAGCTCAACCTTTTTTTCTATGGAAATATCATCTCTACCATTAATTTGCGCCCATCCTGTAATGCCAGGCTTTAATTTATCAACGCCAGCTGCCACACGTAAAGCCATTAAATCTTCTTGATTATACAAGGCTGGCCTCGGCCCCACAAAAACCATTTCTCCTTTGATGATGTTGATTAGATTAGGTAGCTCATCTAAACTTAACTTTCTTAAAATGATTCCAGCTTTGAGGAGGTATCGTTCAGGATTTGGAAGCAAATGAGTTGCAACATTTGGTGTATTCTTTTTCATACTTCGAAACTTGTAAATTTTGAAGAAAGAGTAATTTATCCCAACGCGCCTTTGTGTAAAAAAAAAAGGGGAACCGTCTTCAATTAAAATAGCAAAAGCAACGAATAAAAATACAGGGGAAAGAATAACAAGAACAAAAAGAGCAATTAATCTATTGAGCATTATAGGTAATTTTGAAGCCTTCTAAAACGGGTGTAGGGTTCCAACCAAATTCATTTCTAGCTTTGGAATCATCAAATGTTAATGTAGAAGTTATTTTTAATAAATTTAATGAATTTAATGGAAACTTGTTGCCCAAAATATCGCCAATTTTTGCTAACACAAAAGCTATGAATTTTGGCAAATTTGGCACAAACTGTTTGCCCAATTGATTTGCAATATTTTTACTTAAATCATGAAAAGATGGGTGATAACCATCTGTTAAGTTATATATCCCACCTTTTTCTGCAGCACAGAGAATAAATTTAGCAACATCAGACGCTAATACCATACTTTTTTTTACACTACCACCTTCAATATTAAAATAATAACCATTTTTAATTCCTTTAATCATTGCACCTAAATTTCCAGGTGGATTAGACCCAGCAATTAGTGGTAATCTTAAAATTGTACAGATTACATTATTCTTGTCACACCATTCTTTTACAATTGCTTCCGCCTCAATTTTACTTATCCCATATGGGTCTTTAGCTAATAATGGAGTTTCTTCATTTATATTTACACCTTTAATTAAGCCATAGACACTAACAGAACTAATAAAAACAAATTTTTTGGGTAATTGGTTTTTATTTAATCCAATTAGTAAATTGGAAGTTCCAATAACATTAACATCAAAAAATAATTTCGATTTTTTATTATTGCTTGCTATAAAATGCGCGAAACCTGCGCAATGTATTATTAAATCAAATGATTCATCAAAGTTTGGAATATTTTTTGAAAGATCTATATTGTAATAACTATTATTTCTACTTAACCCTCTGACAGAACGATCATGAAACTCTTTCAAAATGAACGAGCCCAAAAATCCATTAGAACCTGTAAGTAATATTTTATCGACCATTGATGTAAAAATTAAACATTTCTTGATTAACCAAATTTGCATCAAAATTTTCTACAACAAATTTTCTAGCATTTTTTGACATTTCTTCAAGCTTTTGCGTGTTTTGAATTAATTCGGTAACCTCATCGACAAAAACATCAATATTGGCAAAAGGAACTAATTTACCACTATAATTATCGGAAATTGAATCAACTAGGCCAGGTATTTTATAACCAATTGTAGGTACTCCAATTGCAGCTGCATCAATTACTATTGAACCGAACCCTTCTCTATGACTTGGAAGGCACATTAAATTACAGACAGATAAAAAGTGGTAATGGTTATTAACAAACCCTAATTCAATTATGTTTTTTCTAATATTTTGATTAGATTCATAGAATTTTGATATCAAACCATTAGATTCATCAGGGCCAATGAATAATAATTTAACCTTTCTATTTGTTATTTTAGTTAAAACTTGTGAGAAAATTTTGAGCATATCAATACATCCTTTATCAATTGATTTCCTGGCAATGTAACCTAATACAAATTGTTCTTCATCAATATGATATTTATTGCATATTTTCTTTCTTTCATCAATCAAATTCTTAAAGTCAAATTTATTTATATCTACACCACTTATTGAACCATTTAAAAAATATGGAATTAAATTGCTATTTAAAGTAATTCCGTTTTCAAAGAGAAATTTTGATTGTGAGTTACTATCCGTAAAGCAATTAGTGTTAAGATTAGAAATAATTTTATCTACTTTTTTTAACAAAAATCTACTTATACCTGAACGATTAGCCCATATTTGTCCAGTAAATGTATGCACCCTGATTTCAACTCTAAGGATATACGATATAATTGCAGTATATAAACCTGCTTTTGTCATCAGCGAATGAATAACCTTAGGTTTAAATTTAAATATCAAATATACAATCTTGACAATTGAAATCAGATCATAAAAGAAATTAAAATTACGTTTCAATGGGACATTTTGGAATTTGACAGTTGGATATTCAGAAGAAAATATTTCAACATTATCCCCTAGTACAATAAATTGTAAGCTATCAGGCAACCTCAATAATGTATTTTTCAAGTGTGTTGATACACAATAATTAGAAGTTACGACCCGAAAAATTATTATTTTCTGACTCATATAATTTTAATTCCATTTTAACTGAATCATTTTTGTATAATTCTTTAACACGCATTTGCATTAATTTATTATAAAACAAACTTCCAATTGATAGCTTAGATAAAAAAAACAGGATAATTGCATAAAATGAAAATTTGAGAATATATAAAACATTTTTTAGTGGATTGTTTATAAAATAAGAGAAAGAATATGTCGAAATAAGATTAATAAAAGCATAATAATTTGATAAATATGCACTACGAACATTTATAGAAGCACCTTCTTGATATATGTATAAGGGATCATCACAAATAAAAAGATTACAAGTACTAGATATTAAAATAATTACTCTCTGATCTTCAGCATACCTAGATTCAGAATAAGTGATTTTTCGAAGAATATTTGTATTAATGCATAATGTGGCATGCGTAAAAAGATTGAAATATTTGTTATAAACCGCTTTTCTTATTCCATTAATTTTTAAATTATTATCAACCAATAATGTTGAAGATATCAAACCATCAAAACCACAATTTATAGAAACATTAAATTTATCTAATCTTGAATTTAACATAAGATCATCCATATCTAATATTACTAACCATTCAGTTTGTACTTTAGTTAAACCAAAATTTCTAGCTTTCCCCCTTCCAACATTTGAATTAATTTTATAATACTGTATTCTGTCATCATTAATATTTTTAATTACGCGCTCTGTATTATCAGAAGAGCCATCATCAACAACTAACCAAACCCAATTTTGATAGATTTGGTTCTTTATTGATTTATAACATCTATAAATATAATATTCACAATTAAATGTAATTGTGAATACGGTAATTTTATTTTTTTTCAATTTTAAAATAATATCTTGATAACCAATATGTTGTTAATAACCCTATAAAGGATGCTAAACTAAAATAGTGCAGAATTGTCAATAATAATAACTTAAATAATAATTTAAATTTGTTTGGAAAAAATTTTATTGCAATAAAGACATTTAATAAAATAGAAGTGATTCCCAATAAGCCAAATTGAATTGGTATGCCAAATAATCCTATATCTGTCAAAGGAACGTAAAATCCTGCTTGAGCATCATATGGATCATCAATCATATTTGGCTTGATTCCATATAATAATGAACCAAAATCTAAATATTTCAGATAATGTTGTAATTCAAATAATAATAAATTGAATTTACTGTTTGTAATTTGATAATAATAAGCTTGCCCTAAAAAAATAAAATCAATAATAAAGAAAATAATTGGAATAAAATAAAATAAAGATTTGATATTTTTTTCAAAAAATGTTTTGTATTTGATTAACATAAAAAACAAAATATAAACTAATATAAATTGAAAATTTAAAGTTAAAAAAAACACTAAACTTGTAAATAAAAAAAGAATTTTCTTTTCTTTAATATAATAAATAAAAACTAAATATAGAAGTAGCAGTGTGCTCACATGAATATTATCAATTATCCCAGTACTCCTTCTCAAATCTATACTAAAAGATCCGAATGAAATATTTCTAATTATATCCTGTTCAAAAACATTATCGCCTGAAGAGAAGAGAGGGGGAATTAAAAATAAATCTCTGAAAAATAAATTAGTTATTAAAATTAATAAATTTGCAATTAAAATAAATTTAAATGAAAAATCAATTAATGGAATATATCTGTAAAAATAAATAATCAAACCGCCTAGAATTGAACCCAAATACAAACCTGTAATTCGATTATATAAAATAGTTTCACCAATTAAAAAAAAAATATTAAATATTATCAATAATATTATGGCAAATTTACTTTTCAATTTTCTTTAAGTATATATATTTTATTAATGTAATACCAATATCAAGAAAACATGTCCAAAAATATTTATATTTTGAAAGACCCCTCAATAAAAAATAGTGTTTTCTAATTTTAAATTCATTTATTTTATCAGTAATCAATTTATTTGAATGTAGTTCATTTATAGGCTCTTCTATAATTGCAAATAAATTACTGTTAACATAAAGTGATGTTCCTTTTGATTTAAGATAATAAGAATGAAATAAATCCTCCATAAATGCTTTAGATTTAAATGGAAAATAATTATCCAAAATTAAGTTTTCTTTTCTATGTAAAACACAACCTCCTGGTAACCATTCTACCTTCATGATTTTATTAATTGTAGTAATACCTATACTCTTACCAAAAGAGTTCACACTTCCTTCTTCAAGAAAAAAATCTAAATAAAAAATAGCATAAAATATACGAGTGAGTGGATTAAATGAACTTCTATATACAGAATTATTAAATCTATTGGTTAAAAGCGGGGAGACAGCTGATGAATTTGGTAGGGAATATATTGTTTTGACCATTTCTTCGATAAAATATTGATTAAATTCAATATCATCATCAAGTTGTAAAATAAAATTTCCTTTTGCTATTTTAAAACCTTCAATACGTTGAAAAACCTGACCTCCTTCATTTGTAATTAAAATTACAATATTTAAACTACTAAATGGTGTTAAATCAAATTTGAAAATAAAATTTTTTGGAATTACAATAATAATTTCCTTTACAAATATTGAGCTATTCTTAATTGAATTTAAAGTTAACTTCAGTTTATTACTTCCTAAAGTTGGAATTACTACAGAAATATCATTAAAACTCTTAGTCAAATGTGAATGTTTTTGGATTTATTGGCGATATGTATTTTTGTATAATAGTATCGAAAGAAATATGTAAATTATCTTTAAGTAAATTAGGAAGGGCTAGTCTAAATTCATTAACATCATAAAATCTGAAATGTCCATGAATTGTCTCACTAATTCTGTCCGACAGCAAACAATTATCATCATTAATAAAGCATAAAGGAATATTAAAATTCAAGCACTCGATTGCGGCCCCAGTATCACCGTAGACGATTAATTTAGATAACTCTACATCTTCTATTAAGGAGTTTTGTTCAATCCTTAAAAATTTGAATTTCAAAAATAACTTTTCTAGATAATCCAAACCTCTAGAAGAAGGGTGTAATCTCACTAGAACCTTATAATTTTCATTTTTCAAACTATTTTTTACAAATGTCAATAATTTAATGTTCTGATTTAGTTCGTTCCCAAGTAAAATAAGAATATCAAAAGTTTTATTATTGGTTTTGATCTTTTTAAATGGCTTAGCTTTTAAATGTGCTCCAATACTAAATTTACAAATTGGCCATTTATAAATGTTTTTAAATTGGTTATAATTATTCTCACTTAATGTATAAAAATAAAAATTGTTATAAATTAAATTTTCAAATTTGCCATAAAAATAATTTAAAATTCTTTCAGAAACAGGGAAGTGTGCATATCCAATAACATTAATTGGTGTATTATCGAAAATCGAACAAATAATTCTTTCATAAGAACGACCTTCATGCGGAATAATTAATTTACCTTTTTTATCCCTTAAATATTTAAGTAATCTTGTATAAATAAAATAATTTTGATAAGTATCTATAAATGATCCCGACTTAACATCAATATATAAATTTCTATTAATCAAACAGTCTTCAATTGATTTTTCTAAAATTTGAATTGGATTATAAAAATGTTTTAGTGAGTCAAATAATAACTTAATTGTATCATTAAACGTTAAAAATGATTCTTTAAACAAAAGTTCTTTTTCTATTTCGACGTTAGGATTCCACTGACCAACATTTAGAAGCAAAAAAGAATTTGGTTGATTCTTCCAATGTTTAGAAAAAAAATATTCTTCATAAATAGAGTCGTAATTTTTTTTGACATCAAAAGTGTTTCCAACAAATAACTTGAAATTATCATTAATATTAGGTTTGCTAACATATTTTGAAGCTTTTATTTTATTGAAAATGAACTTACAAAAATAAAAAATCTGTTTATATGGCAATATTTCTGAAAGCCTATACTTAAAACGTCCTGAAGAATGTAGAGTATAAATATCAAAATCATCAATAAAAATTATAATATCTGAGCCCTTAAACAAATTCAATTGCTCAATGACCCAAAATTTATCTACCAAATTATCTGATACAGCAAGTTTTGAAAATGTTCTATATGATAAAATTTGAGCAAGTTTGTTATTAGAAATATTGGATATTAATTCAAAAGCAATAAGATCAAGTTGTTTTAAGTAATTTTCTTTAAATTTCGATGATTTTTTAGGTTCAATAACTCTAAAGTATTCTGCTATATTAACATCAAAATATTTTTGAAATGAACCATAAATACAAAGATTAAGAACATTTTTACCCTTAAATTTATCAATTTTAGTCCTTTTACTTAGATAGATTAATTGCATTTAAATCCTATCTGAAATTTTTTTGGCTGGAACACCTGCATTTATGGAGTATTCTTGTGTACTTTTAGTTAAGACTGAACCTGCTCCAACTATAGAACCTTTTCTAATAGTTACATTTTTTAAAATGACTACATTTGCTCCAATCCAAACATCATCTTCAATAATTATGCTGCCAGAGATATGTCCTTGATTTTTTATTGGTTCAGCTCGATCAAATTTATGATCACTAGCTCTTAAAACACAGTTGGGTCCGATTAAAACATTATTACCAATAATTATATTGCCTCCTGAGGCTCCAATAAAAACATTTGAATTATAACTATTGTTATCACCAATAGTAATTGCTCCTTGATCAGCATATAGCCTTACTGTTCCATTTGTAGAAAAATTTTCACCTATAACTATATCTTTGCCATTTTTTATTTTTACAAAAAAATCTGGCAAAAATTTTGCACCTACTTTATACAATTTTGTACGTAGATATATACTGTAAAACAATTTGTATAAAACATCTAATTTATTTAATATCATAAATCATATATTTTATTACGAATAATCCAATTATACATATTTGTAAGTCCATCTTCAAAATTCATCTTAGGACTCCAATTTAAATCAGATTTGATTAAATTATTATCTCCGTAAATTCCAAATATATCTCCAGGTGTTTCTCCGTCATAATGAATTGTTAAACTATCAGAGAACATTCCTTTTATAGAATTAATAACTTCGCTTACTTTTGTTTTATTTCCTGTTGAAACATTATAAATTTTAAATTCAGTATTAAAATTTAAACACTTTATAAACGCTTCAACTACATCGTCAATATAAATCATATCTCTGAATCTATCTCCTGAGCCCTTTATTAAAATATATTTATTTTTAAACGCTTGTGCTAAAAATATACTAACCATACCTTGTCTCAAATTTTTAAGATTTTGTCCAGGTCCATAAACATTAAATAATCTAAGCGCAATACAATTAATACCTAATTTTGAATAGATTTTCATATAAGATTCACTCGCAAGTTTACCAACGCTATAAAATGAAATAGGATTTGGAATAGATTTTTCGTCAACTATTTCGGTTTCTTGCTCACCATAAACACTCATTGTAGATGCAAATATAAATTTCTTACAATTACTATTTTTCGCATACTTTAACAACAATAATGTCGACTCAGTATTTGATCTTAAATCATAAATTGGATTGTCGTAGCTGATTTCCCCTGAACTTTGACCTGCAATATGTATAATAGCCTTAATATTATAGTTAAAAACCTGATCAAGAATATTTGTGTCAAAAACATCTCCTTGAAAAAATATAAGGTCTTTATTTAAATTACATTTTTCTCCTGTAGAAAGATTATCAATTGTAATAACATTGTTGCCTAACTCTATTAACTTATTAGCTACAGCAGAACCAATAAATCCAGCTGCTCCTGTAACCAATATATATTCTTTGTTCATGATTAATAAATTAATTCTTTAAAACTTTTTATAGTAATTGTCTCATTGGGAAAATGAGTATCTTTGTTTTCAATTCCAATAAAATCGATTGAAGTTTCTTTAGCTGCCTTATAATCGGTCATTGCATCTCCAAAAAATATAACTTGATTTGGTTCAAGCTCATATTTAGATAGAATATGATTAATTACTTTACTTTTGGAATCTGGCGATCCAAAAACACCATTGAAATATTTTTCCATTCTTTTCTCGATAATTATATGAGTCATTTCCTCATGAGGAGTCCCTGAACAAATAAATTGTAAGGAATGAGAAATATTAGATTCAATAAATTCAATAACTCCTTGATTAATTGGAGCATTGATTATTTTATTTAATACAATTTCTGAAAACTTTTTCCCTAATTTTTCTAATTCGATCTCTGTTATATCTTGATTTAAAATACTTTCACTAATAAATTTAAACTTTTCAAATCTTGAAATACCCCCATTTAACAAGTGGTATTCTCTAACTTTCTTAATAACATCTTTACCATATGAGGTATATAATGACTCAAACGCTTCTGTTTTTATGTTTACCGAATCACAAATAACTCCATCGAAATCATAAATCAAACATTTATAAAATTTCATACTTCTGCAATTATAGTTACTGGAGAACCGTCTAACCCAATCCTTAGAATTGGGAAACAATAAACTCTATTAGGTTGTCTTACTAATTTGTCTAAATACATATCTTCTACAATCAGTATTTCATTTTCTATTAAAAATTTATTATGAGCAATTCTTCCAAGAGGACGATTCTCAAAAGAAGTTAAAGAAATTATGTCCATTCCAATTACTCTCAAGTTCCCACAACGAGATTTTAATTTGGTAGCCAGCTCAGGGGCAATTCCTGGATTTGATTTCCAGTATCTTTCTTCGTTACGATATTTTGAAAAACCTGTTTTTATTATCAAAAAATCAATATTATTAGGAATTGAATTAATCTCCTCATTTGTTAGATCGATAATTTGACCGGCTAAAGCATCAACTTCAAAATAATATGGATTATCAAAAATCCAAAAATTAGCATCGTAATTTTCAACAACTTTGCCATTTACAGAAAAATGATTTGGAAAATCAATGTGAGTGCCCGCATGATTGCAAAAATTTAGTTCTTTTGTATTAGCTGAATCCCCTTTTTCTATAGAACGCAGGCATGTCATTTTCACGCCATAATCTCCGCCGTAAAGTGGAGTATTATCATCCATGAAATATGATAAATATATATTATTGGAGGTCATATTGGTTTATAGTTTAACACTTCGCCCTTATTTAATAATTCTTGGTAGTTTTCATAAATACAATCTAAAACGCCTTGGCCTAAATCATGGTAATTTTTGGGAACTAACTTAAGAGCCACTTTGGGTTTGAAAGAATATGGAGTAATTTGGTAGTGTCCTGAAAAATTTTGATCTAAATATTCAATTGTAATTTGATTATTCAGCATCTCCTTGATCATGCTCAATATTTCTTTCACTTTCATAGTTTGAGGACCAGTTACCATAACATATGAGTTGGCATATCTGTCTTCTAAAATATCTACACTTACTTGAGCTGCATCAAGAACATTTATATAATCCCTAATCTCATTACCGTCTCCTTTTCTTTCAATTTTATTTTCTAATAATGCTTGAGTAATTGCATTTTTTATAAAATTAAAAGAATTAGCCCTTGGACCATAAAGAGACCCATATCTTAAGACGGTAAATTCTAATTCATATTCTTTGTGATAATTCTCTATATATAATTCACAAGACTGTTTAGAACTTCTATAAAATGAACCATGATCACTATAAACATAAATTGTACTTGAGTAAATAAATCTCTTGACAGAATACTCTCTACATGCATCAAGTATATTAATAGTTCCAATTATATTAAAATTTGCAGATTCAACAGGGTTGTTTCTAGCCTCTCCAATATCTGCTATTGCGGCAAAATGATAGACATAATCGGCGCCCTTTACTACTTCTCTGACTTTATCTCTATCTAATATATTGCCGATAACCATATTTTGATCCGATCGTAAATAAAGTGATTTAATAATATCAAAAATTATCACTTCATGGCCTATTTCAGATAAAGAATCTGACACATGGCTACCTAAGAAACCAGAGCCACCAAAAACAATTACTTTACTCATTTTCGGAATTTAAGTGTTTAACTAAATTTTTGATAGCCCAGGTACCTTGTCTAACAACATTTTCATAAGTTCTAGATCCTATGTGAGGGGTTATAATAATATTTTCATAAGATAGAAATGGATGATTTAATATCATTGGCTCCTCTTCTAATACGTCAGTCAGATAAGCTTTAATAAACTTATTATCTAAACCAAATAAAATTGCTTCATTATTAACCAATCCGGCCCTAGCTGTATTTATTATTACTATCCCATTTTTACACTTTTGAATATTGTTTATATTTATTAATCCACGAGTTTCATCGTTTAGTGATACATTTAAACTTAAAAAATCAACTTTTGCTATTAAATCCTCAATTGAATTAGAAATTTCAACATCATACTTGTCAACAAAATCAGAATCTACAAATTTGTCAAATGCTATAATTTTCATTCCAAATGCGGCTGCTCTTTTAGCCACCTCTTTTCCCACATGCCCTAAACCAATTATGCCTAAAGTCTTCTGGAAAAGTTCTATTCCAATTAATTTAGTCCAATTTTGACTTTGGATCAATTCGTTCTCTTTAATTATATTTTTTGAATAAGATAACATTAAAGCAAAGACATGTTCTGCAACAGTTGTATTGTTTACTCCTGGAGTATTAGTCACAGGAATATTAAAGTCTTTCGCGGCCAATAAATCCATTTTATCTAAGCCAATACCGTACTTTGAAAGTATTTTCAATTTTGATTTTGCACCTTTTTCAATAACTCTGCGTGTAATTTCATCATCTCCACAAATAACTCCATCAAATTCAGATATAACATTCAAAATGACTTCTTCTTTTAAAGGTCCACGCATTTTTACTACGTCAAAATTATAAGAATTAAGCAAATCATGATGACTACCTGGTGTATCTTGAAAAGAAGTCGATGTAAGTAATATTTTCATAATTAAATATTTAATTAAAATAAGATTTTAATAAAATATCATTCATCATTTTGTTGTTAACGTTTTCTAAATCAGCAGGTGTATCAACAGAATATGTTTCAGTTTCAGATAAAACCATTTTTATCTTAATCCCATTTTCTAATAATCTATTCATATCTACAGATTCAATTATTTCAAGAGGTGTTTGTTCCATTAAGTTATATTCCAATAAAAAATCTCTTACAAATGGTATAATACAAACCTGCTTCAACATAGGTACATCTTCAACGCCTTTTTTTCTAGATGGAATTGGCTCTCTTGAAAAATATAAAGCATAGCTATTCTTATCAACAACCACTTTAACCTCTGCAGGATCTTCATGTTCTTGAATAGAATTCATCTTTGCCATTAAGTTTGTTATCTTAATACCCTTATCATTTATCAAAGGTTTGATTGAATCATTTATCATTTCAGGTGTGATCATTGGCTCATCTCCCTGAATCATGACAACTATGTCAGTTCTGCAATTTGTATCAGATTCAATCTTTAGTAAAGCTTCTGCAGTTCTGTCTGAAGCTCTCTCGTGCTTATTAGAAGTCATTATAGCCTTACCTCCTATAGAAATTATATAGTCATATATTTCTTTGTCACATGTAGCTACATAAACTTCATCAAGAGTTTTACATAATTTAGATCTATGATAAACGTGTCCGATCATCGGCATGCCTAAAATATCAGCAAAAGGCTTTTGTGGTAATCTGCTAGATGCAAGCCTAGCGGGAATAATTCCAATAATTTTCATAATTTTATTATTTTAAATTTAACTCAGATAACTGTTCTCTAATTTTTGAACCTAAAAATAAGACGTCTAAACTGAAAGCAATAAAGTTATATCCCTTAGACATTTTTTCTTTAATCAAATTAATATCTGGTTGAATAACATGAAAGCCAATCCATTTATTATATTTCCTAGCTATTGTTTCATAATGTTTCAGGGCATTCTTTACATCATCATCATCCCACATTCCAGGTTTACCCATTGAACCAGACAAATCATAAGGACCAATAAATGTTCCATCAATTCCATCAATATTGATAATTTCTTCAAGATCTTGGATTGCATTGATGTGTTCTATTTGTGCAATTAATAAAATTTCTTTTGCTTTCCCTTCTTTGTACTCTTCAAAACCAAAACCGTAAGATTGTGCTCTAGCAAGTCCAACTCCTCTTATACCAATTGGTGGATACTTTACAGATTGAACAGCTTTAACAGCATCTGCAACTGAATTTACTGAAGGCACAATGATTCCATCTGCACCAGCATCTAATATTCTTTTTATTATTCTTTGATTATTTTCACCAACACGAACAAAAGCTTTGATTCCTTTACTTTGAATTGCCATTATTAACTGCTGTACTTCAAAATAATCAGTAACTGAATGTTCAATATCTATACATAACCAATCAAAACCTGCATCTGCCATAATTTCAGCAACTGATGGGTTATTTAATGTAATCCATGATCCAATTTGAGTTTTCATTATGTAAATTTAAATTGTATTTAACCAATCCTTTAAATCTTTCTTGTTATTAATTATCATAATTCCATGAGCCGCAGGATCATCTTTTAAAATTAAACCAGAAGGGTCATAAAATATAGAAGGTTTTCCTAAATGCTTTCCTACCAATGCTGTTGAAGTGAAAGGCATTGAGATTACTGCCTTAGCTTTTTCAATTATGAATTCTGCAGGAATTGAGGGTTCGATATTTAAAAAATCATAGTCTTTTGAGATGCGATTAATTTCAGCTACATATTTATAATGTGCCGTCTTGCCTATATTTCGTTTTCTTTTAAACGCAATGTGCTGATTTAAAGTAGCGAGGCATTCAAACACATCCCTTAAAAAAGCATTAGCAATTTCTGGAACATAATATTCTTGACTTATAGCTAATGACTCATAATAAGTTGACTTAACGGGCTGTATATCAAAAACTGCAATTGTATTTTTTTTAATTTCAACTCCAATTTCATCTGAAAATACAAAATAAACCGGACCAGCAATTTCTATTTTGTAAGGAAATTTAGCAATATTCTTTATAAAATCTGCTTGAAAATTATCCCAAACAATGTAATTTGACCAACTCATCAAATTCCAACTATTTACAATAGGTGTAATTTTTGACATTGTTTTAAACCTTTCAATATTTGTGGAATAAAAATAAAAAAATATTTCCGATTTATACTTTTCAGCTGTGTACGTCCATAGTGGTCTATATATCCATTTAGAATTATTGAAAAAATAACGTTTTGCTATTCCAATATTTTGATTTAAAGCTACTATTTTTGAAAACATTGAATCACGAAGTAATAATGCATTCCACCATTCACCTTTAAAAACCAAAAATAAGGAAATCAATAATCTCAAAATTGAATTAAATATAAAAATCAATAAGTTGCCAAATGTTAATATTGGATAAAAGGGGCGTTTTAAAAATTTAATTTTAATCTTATCGTTTAATATTATTTCCTTTTTAAAAGGAACTGTGTGAGTAAAATATTCGATATTTTTGGTATCGTATTTTTTATAATACCACGAGAAAATGCCATAATCATAAGAGCCATTTTTTGTTGGTATATTTTCAATACCAAGAGAATCAAAATGAATAAAACTAACTACTCTTTTTGAGGAATTAGAAATTATAAAAATAAAAGAAACAACTATTTGGTGTATTAATTCATAAGCAGCAATTAACCAAAATTTTAAAATTTGTAAATTCCATAATAAAGAACATGTAAATTTATTTGTATTTATTCCATTTAATTGCAATATTTTTTGCCATTCTTTTGGAAGTGGGTATGCAAATTTCTTTTTTTTATCTGCAATTGTTGCTAAAACTTCTTTATTAAAATCAACACCAATAAATCTTTGCAAAACAAATTGTCTTACACATATTTCTAGTGGAACAGTACTTGAATCAATTTTTATAAATTTAGTTTTATTTATTCTAGAATCAATTAATGTATTAGTAAAACGTATCTTCAAGTTGTCAATAAAATCAAGTTGATTTGAACTTTTTAGTTTATAATAACCTTTTGAAACATTACGGAGATTGTTTAATTTATATTTGAAAAGATAATTAGTAGTAAACATATAGTAATATTTTAATAAGATACTAATTATTTATAACTTGTAGAATAAAGATTTATAACCATTAAAAATTGTGGTAATACTTAATCCAATAAATTTAATTCCATCCTTGTACCTTTTTCATAATTTGAATTAAACTTTCTTCCAATTATTTCGGTTAGAAATCTTGGATGCATTCCAAATCCTGGCCTGATTGATTTAACATTGTTTTTTGAAACTATGTCCCCTTTTTTTACATCTTCCACTATATATAGTGACCTGGCAAAATCCTTACCTTTAATCTGCTTATTTGTTAAAGTATAATCTACTTTGCCAATAGCGCTTTCAGCTTCTCTAACAGCTTTTACCATAGCAGTAAATTCTGGTTCATTAAGTGAAAAAGAGGCATCTGGACCTCCAATAGATCTATCTAAAATAAAGTGTTTTTCGATTACTTTAGCTCCAAAACAAGTTGCCACAATCGGAACTGTAGATCCCATTGTATGGTCAGACAGGCCGCTTATTACTCCAAATCTATCTGCTAAATCTTTTACCATACACATATTTGCTTCATCAATTGGAGCGGGGTAGCTAGAAGTACATTTTAATAATACAATGTCATTATTACCCATTCTTCTGCATGCATCTAATGCTAATTCAATATCGGATAATTCTGCAATTCCCGTTGACAAAATAACAGGTTTACCTTTTGATGCCACATATTCAATTAATGGAATATCGGTAATTTCAAAAGAGGCAATTTTATATGCTGGAATATTTAAAGTTTCTAAAAAATCTACTGCTGTTTTATCGAAAGGTGATGAAAAACAAATAAGATTTTCTTCAGCAGCAATTTCAAGTAATTTTTTGTGCCATTCCCATGGAGTGTATGCTTCTTTATATAGTTCAAATAAATTTTTTCCATCCCAAATGGTTCCCTTAATTAAAAAATCATCTTTATTGCAGTCAATTGTAATAGTCTCGGCAGAATATGTTTGTAGTTTAATACAATCAGCACCCGCGCGTTTTGCAGCTCTAATTGTCTCAATAGCTGTTGATAAATCTCCATTATGATTAGCTGATAATTCTGCAATAATAAAAACTGGAGAACTTGAGTTTATATTAATATTTTTTATTCGCATAATTGCTTTTTGAAATGATAGCTATTGTGATTCTGATAAATTTGCATTCCGATAAATTTAAAATCAGCTTTTTCAAAAGCAATTTTTGAAGTTAAATTATTTTGTTTAATAAATGCATTGATGGAGAAGTTGGGATTCATGTGAAGAAAATAATTACTTGAACTTTTTAACATCTCGACGGAATAACCTTTGCCTCTGTGTATGTCAGAAATAGAAATTCCAATTAAAGCATCTGTATTATTTTCTTTTTGTATTCTTACTTGTCCTATTGGAGAGCCTTCTTTATTTATAAAAATTAACATTAAATAATTTTTGTCTTGAATTTTAGATTCAAACCATTTTTTATGTGTTTCAAAATTGATTTTTTCTGAATTAAATGATTGTTTTCTTACATTCTCATCATTTGCCCAATCAAAATACAACACGAGATCATCTATTTTAGCATTTCTAAATTTTAACATTTTTGAAATTTTGAATGTATCACTACATCTATGAATTTATCTTGAAAAAAACAATGTTCTTTTAATCTAACTTGTTCTACATAATTTGATTCAGATAAGGCTAAATACAATTTAGGCCTTATATCAAATGCATAAGTATATATTTTATGTAAGTTTAAATCTTGAAAAGCGCATATTTCAATCAATTTTAAAAATGTAATCCAATAAAAATGGAAATTTTCTTTTTCTAATTCAGTTGCCATTATAAATGAAATTTCTGCATTTTTATCTACCCAATTAATATGCACAAGGCCTCCATAACCAATACATTTATCATTCTTTAAAAAAGAAAATAAAATTTGAGGTGGCTCTTTTTGATCAAAAAGGGTTTTAATGACATTATCAAAATATGCTTCCTGCATTTCGTTAGTTAAAATCATTTTCTGTCGTAAATGATACATTTGCTCATTACGCCATTTCATTATATCAAAGCGATCTTCAGTTCTTATTGGAACTAAAGAATACTCAAATATTGTATATATTTGATCTGTTAAACACTTATAAAGATTCATGAAAACTTTATAATTAAATTCGTTTTCTAAAAACTGGTTTTACTATATCTCCAATCAAAAAGTTTTCTAGTCCGTTATTTGTTGCACTTTTTAATATAGTTAGCGTTTCTGAAAATGCTCGGATGAAATAATTTATATCGTCAAATGTATGACTAAAGCAAGGAACGAATGAGCCTTGAAATAAAATTCCTCTTTTTATCATTTCTTGCATTGCCAAGGTTCTCATTGCGGCACTCAAAAGTCCATCTTTATCCTTAAAATTAAAAACTACCAGCCAATTACAAGGAACAATTTCTACTAAATGTCCAGCATTCGCATCCAAAATAGCTTCTTGACAACCATTTATCAAAGCATCTCCAATTTTATGATTATGGCTTATTACATTTTCTTTTTCGAAAACATCTATCGTTGCATTTGCGGCAGCCATTGTATGTGTTTCGCCTCCGTGAGTAGTTGAAATTAAGAATAATTTTTCATCTCCAATATTTGTAATTCCACCAATTTCCATAACTTCTTTTGTTCCAGTAAGTGCACAAAATGAAAATCCGTTAGCAATCCCTTTACCCCAAGTTGCCATATCTGGTTTCAAGTCATATTTAGTAATTGCACCTGGAAAAGCAGTTTTAAAACCACTCACCATTTCATCAATTATAAAAAGCGCTCCATGTTGATGAGTCAATTCTATAGCTTCTTTTAAAAAATCTGCGGGTGATTTATTACATTTACATCCATTACCACATGGACTTTTTTCTGGCTCTGTAATTACACAAGCAATTTGACCTGGATATTTTTCAAATAATTGTTTTAATGAATCTATATCGCATGATTTAAAAGTAACAGATAGATCAGAAAATTCGCTTGGAACACCTTTTTTTGAAGCAGTAGTTCCAATAAACCAATCATCATAAGAATAGAAAGGGTGATCTCCTGGAAAAGCTACAAGTTTTTTGCCTGTAAATGCGCGCGCTAACTTTACAGCAGCGGTTGTTACTATAGAGCCATTTTTGGCAAACTTAATCATATCATGCTGAGGAACAATGGATAAAAATTTTACTGCAGTCTCTTTTTCTAATACAGATGGCCTTTGAAAATTAACGCCTTTTTCTAATTCTAACTTTACAGCATTTAAAACTGGGTCATATGCATGGCCTAGACTTACACTAGTCAATCCCATGGAGCAGTCTAAAAACATGTTCCCATCGATATCCCAAACATAAGAGCCTTTTCCATAACTTATTGCGGCAGGAGAAAGTGATGGAAATTGATCATCTCCTTTTGAGTAGGTATGTGCTCCTCCAGGAATTAAATTATGAACTTCCTTTCTATATTGGTTTGATTTTGTAAAATCATTTATATTTCTTAAAACTAGTTTTTCCATATTATTAATTATGTTGAAAATATTTATTAACCCTAAGGTCATCTAAATTAAATTTTGCCATTCTCAAAGCATCACAGAATTTTCCATTATAAATTCCATGCATTTTATATATTCCTTCAGTTTCAAATCCTAAATTTTGATACAATTTGACTGCTGCAATATTATCATTAATTACTCCTAAGGTTATTTTTCTTAACTCTAATACTTTGAAACAATAATCAATCACTACTTTAGTTGCTTCCTTAGCATAACCCTTACCCCATTGATTCTTGTCACCCATTAGAATTCCAAATTCACCAGTTTGGTTTGATTTATTAATTGGATCAACCTTTATATTTCCAATATGTGAATTGTCTTCTTTAATGATTATAGCCCAAAAATAAACATGTTGTTCGGTATAGACAGTTAAATAATCAAAAAGCTTTTTATAGGTATAACCACCTCTTGTATCTAAGTATTTATAAATTTCAGGGTCGTTTAGCCAATTAACATATTTACTAGAACAGTATTTAATACTAAGAGGCTCTAATTTTAACCTTTCAGTTTCTAAAGTTGGTATTAGAATAGTATTAGACTCTTTCATGTAAATTTCACTTATTCATTGTTGCATATCCTGTCTCAGTATATGTAGAAATTAATTCTTTTAGATTTGGATGCATATCTAAAAAATGAACGACTTCTAATAATGGGATCTGTGGGGCATGTTGTTTGAAATTTTGGTAAACAGCCCTACATACAACTAAATCCTCTGGATTATCTACAGTTAGACGTAAGTCCTTTCTAATCAATGCCTCAGGCGGATGAATTTTTTCTACTTTAAAATCATTTATATTTTCTCTAATGTACAGGCTACATAACTCTGACCTATGGCTTATTCCTCCTAAACTATGTGATTTTTTTAATGCCTTTAATGAAATTATTTCAAACCCACAACCATCTATAATTTCATCCATAAACAAGGCATCTAAATTCTTTTCGTTATATCTATTCCAGCAATTCTTAATTTCCTCAAAAAATAAAAAAGGTGACTCACTTGTAACTCGAAAAATATCCGTAGCAGAAGACATATCGCCACAAGCTATTAACCTTGAAAGGACATCTTTTTCATCACCGAAAACATATGGGATTTTATTACTTATTGCATACTCTTCAAATACAAGATTATCACTTCCTATTGAAATACCTAAAACTATTTCATCAATTATTTTTAAACTATTTAGACATGCAATAATGTTGTCTAAGATGGTAACTTGATTTTCTATATCAAGATTTTGTAAAGGTTTTCCATATAACCTTGACCCATTATTTCTGCAAGCAATGGCAGCTACTAATTTTTTTGTTGTCATTATTAAATTAATTAAAATTCTATTGGACTATTAGAGGCGATTGCACTTGTGGCAATTTTTCCTTCTACTTCATTCAAATCTGTAGATGCCAAGACAGAAGATGTTCGTTTTAATGCTAAATTTTCATACAGAATTTGTTCTCCTTTTGAAATAGAATCAATAGTGACTACATGTCTGCGAATCATCTTTCTATAACCCAACTCGCTTTCCGACATACCAAAGTCGTCATTATTTTTAACTTGCCCAATTGCAGTTGTACACTCATGTATGAAATTAACGTATTCCAAAAATTCGTCTGGGTTCAATGCAGATTCATGATCTTCCATTTTCATGGACTTAGCTAATGTTAGATGTTTTTCTAATACTTCAGCACCAAATCCAATAGCTAAAGCGCCCAAGCCAAGGTGTATATTCGTTTCAGGATTTGCGTGATCAGCAAATCCAATTTTAATAGACGAATGATTTTTTGAAAATACTTCAGACGCCCATTTTATTCTATGAATTTGATTATCTGAATTTGCTGTTGGATAAGACTGAAAGCCAAATAACAAAATTATTTGTTTATTTTTTAAAATATCAAGCGCAACTAATATTTCACTTTGCAAAGCACCTCCCGCACCTAAAATTACTTGCTTAATATTAGATTGTCGAACTAAGTTTAATAAGCGCTTATTCGCAATGTCTGTGCCATGAATTTTTATAGATCCAGCTCCTATTTGGTTAGCCAAATCCAAACTTTTTTCTCCGAAAATATCTAAATGTAATTCAATATTATTTTCTTTAGCCAAATTTGAAATGTTTTTCCATACATCATCTGACATTTCTAGAGATTTAAATAAATCATAATATTTATAGTCGGTTGTTGCTAATTCATCTGCATAAACTAATTGAAATTTAACAGCGTCTGCTCCAGCTTTTGCTGCTGCTTTCACAAATAAGTTAGAATACATAGGATTACCTTCAAAGCCTTGGGCTATTTCGGCTATAATTTGAGTTGTTCTTTTTACCATATTTAAAAGTGTTAAATTATTTATTTCCAATTAGTTGGATTAAGTAAACTACTTTCTTTTACTTCGATAGAGTAAAGCTCTTTCATTAACGTGTCTGACAAATTAGTTGTTTGATAAATACTTATATTTTCTTTAAGCTGAAAAAGATTGTCAATACCAATAACAACTTTATTTATAAATATATTGTTAACTACAAAACCTAAACATAATTGCCCAATTGATAATTCATTTCTCAATGCAATTTCCCTAATCAAAGATAAATGGGGTTTTAAAGGATTAAATTGATTTGAAATGAGATTAGGGTCCATTTGCAACAAACCTTGTAGATATACAGACCTGCTATGAATTTCTACACCAAGAGAGGAAAGTTTAGGCAGAAAAGATTCAAACCTTCGATCCAAAATATTATAAGGAAGTTGAATTATATCTGGAATCATATTATACGCAAATAAGGATTCTAACTGATCAACAGAATATAAAGAATATCCAATTTTTTTTATTAATCCATTCTCTTTTGCAATATATAAGCCTTCCCACCATGAAGGATTTTCAATCAACAAATTTACATCATGTGCCATATAAGCATAAACAGATTTAGATTTTAACTTTAAAAGGCTTTCTGTTAACTCAGTATGAAATGGATAAGGAGATTTAAGTTTTTTAAACTTGGTTATAATTTGGAATTCATTATTAGATAATTTACCTACTCTTTCTTCTGCATTCCCATATCCCTGTGCAGAATCTAATGTTTCAATGCCAGCCTCTTTTGCTATTCTAAATATTTCAGCTAATTCACTATCTGTTGGTACACCAGATTGATTGTTGATCCCGTATGGCAACCCAAATTGAACTGTTCCTAAAGCTAATTTTGACATTACGTTTTAAAATAAATTCTGATGACCAATTGGTTTTTTAATAGCTTCTATCACAAATTGCTGATCACTTTCCGTCATATTTGCAAACATTGGAATACTGATTGCCTCAGAATAATAAGACTCTGCATTTGGAAATTCTTGCTTATCATAACCAATAGCCTCATAATAAGGATGTCTATATACAGGAATATAATGCAGGTTAACTAAAATCCCTGCATTTCTTAGTTTTTCAAACAATTGCTTATGTGTAATACCTTTATTATTATGTTTAACTCTAATTATATATAAATGCAAACCTGAGTATATATCTGGATGCTGCCAAGGTAATTCTATCCAATCTTCATTTAATATTTCATTGTAACGCTTTGCAATTGAATGTCTGGCTGAAACAAAATCATCCAAACGTTTCATTTGACTTAAGCCCAATGCAGCTTGAATGTCTGTCATTCTATAATTATACCCTAATTCAATTTGCTGATAATACCATGGACCATCTGGAACATGTGTCATTTCGCTTGGATGTCTTACAATCCCATGACTTCTAAAGCGATTTATAGAAATAGCTAATTTAGAATCATTCGTTAAACACATTCCGCCTTCGCCCGTGGTAATAATTTTGACTGGATGAAAACTAAATATAGTGATATCAGAAAACTGACATCCTCCTATAGCTTTATCTTTATATCTTCCACCGATTGCATGAGAAGCATCCTCTATAATTTTAAACCCATATTTTTTACTTAAGCTATAAATTTTATCCATCTCACAAGATTGGCCAGCCAAATGAACAGGGATAATCACTTTTGGCAAACGACCTAATTTGTGCGCCCTCATAAGCTTATCCTCTAATGCATCTACGGACATATTGTAAGTTGCCGGATCAATATCAACAAAATCTACATCAGCGCCACAATATAAAGCACAGTTAGCTGATGCTACAAAAGTAATAGGACTTGTCCATACTAAATCCCCCTTACCTACTCCCAATGCTAAACATGCAATATGAAGTGCACTTGTTGCACTATTTACAGCAAAAGAATATTTAGCTTGACAATAATCCGAAACAGCTTTTTCAAAAGCTGGAACTACTGGACCTTGAGTTAAAAAATCTGATTTAAGAACATCTATAACAGCATTTATATCTTCTTGCGAGATGTCTTGACGACCATATGGTATCATAATAACTGTATTTTTTGGGTTTTAGTTTCAAACTCTTGCTCGTGTAACTTAACAATGTGTTGTTTTACTGTACCTAGATTTTTACCTAATAATTCCTTAACTTTTTGATTTGATAAACTCATATCACATGGCCTTTTAACCAAATTTGATTTACTATGCAAAGAGCATCTTTCAATATATGATTTATCTAATCCAAATTCTTCCGCGATCAATATCCCAAAATCATACTTAGAAATCCTATCATCACTTACAATATTAAAAATTCCTTTTTCATTTTTTTTCAATAATTCATGCACAGTATTTATCAAATTTTCTGCCAGAATTGGGGTATAATAAACATCATCAAATAAATTTAATGGCTTTTTATTTCTAAGAGATTCAATTATGAAGTCGCTAAAAGATTTTCTATAAGACGTACCCCATGCATAAAAATTTGTTCGTATAATTAAAGCTTCTGGGTTAATTTCTTCTATCCTACTTTCAGCCATAGCCTTTGTCTTTCCATAAACATTGATGGCTTGTCTTGGTTCTCTTTCAGATAACATAGAAACGTTTCCTTCAAAGAGGTGATCTGTAGAAATATGAACCAATCGAATACCTAAACGTTTCGTCACATTTGCTATCATACTTGAAAGTTCTACATTAATATGAAATGCCAAATCCGGATTGTTTTCACATTTTTCTACACTAGTTAACCCAGCGGTATGAATTATTATTGATGGATTCAAAGAGTCAATTTGTTTCAACAATCTTTCCTCGGAAAAAAAATCGAGAAAAAGGACTTCACTATTATCAGGATGGATTTCCCTTTCGTTTAATCCAAGAATAACTCTATACTCATTATTCTTAGAATAAAACCAATTGACAGCCAACAGGCCAGAACCTCCTGTAAGCAATATGGAAGTCTTATGACTCATTATATTTGGCCAATCTTAAATTTATTGTTTTCAATCCAGTTTTTTAGCTCATCTACCGACATCCATTCAGTATTATTATCCGAAGAATAAGTGAAATCACTTGGCACAGACTTACCATCTTTTATTCGCAATGGATCAGATGACCAATTATGAATAGCAGGTAGAATTTTATAATGACTGTCATATTCAAAGGTATGAGGAGCGTCCTCAATACCGATCATTTGCTCGTGTATTTTTTCACCAGGGCGAATTCCTATGATTTTTTGTTTAGCATCTGAATCCACTGCTTTTGCAATATCACCAATTGTCATTGATGGTATTTTTTTAACATAAATTTCTCCCCCAAGCATATCTTCGAATGCTTTCCATACAAGCTTAACACCATCTTCTAAAGTAATCATAAAACGAGTCATGCGTGGATCTGTAATTGGCAATTCTCCAGTAACAGCTAATTTACTGAAAAATGGAATTACTGATCCTCTTGAACCCATTACATTGCCATATCTAACTACGGAAAAGGTAGTTTGATGCTCATTTGCACTTGAATTAGCTGCAACAAACAATTTATCTGAAGCTAACTTAGTAGCGCCATATAAATTAATTGGATTACTTGCTTTATCAGTTGATAAAGCAACAACCTTTTTTATTCCACTTTCAATACAAGCATCAACTAAATTCATCGCGCCATTAATATTTGTTTTTATACACTCAAACGGGTTATATTCTGCTGTAGGAACTATTTTTGTTGCAGCTGCATGAACAACGTAGTCTACACCATCCAAACAACGAGAAAGTCTATCTTTATCTCGAACATCTCCGATTACAAATTTAACTCTTGGGTCATTTGCGAATTTTTGAGCCATTTCCCATTGTTTCATTTCATCTCTCGAATAAATAATAATTCTTTTAGGATTATAATGTTTCAGGGTCATAGGAATGAATGTATTACCGAAGGATCCAGTACCACCGGTCAATAGAATTGTAGAGTTTGTTAACATTTTATGATATTATTTAATTGTAAATTAAGATTTTCAAAGTAAGATAAATTATTATTTAAAACAATTTGATCTGAAAGTTCGTTAAAGGTTGTAGTATTATAATTATAATCATTTAATAATTCAAGTACTGAATGTTCTAATTGATTCATATTTGAACATTTTAAAATAGAATTTGCATCTTTTAATATTGCAAGATGAGGAGCTACATTAGCAGCATTCGTCCAATCAAATTTATTTGTATCCCCGTATTCAAAAGCTACAAGTAGTAATGGAATTCCATTCATTAAAGATTCTACAAGCATGGTAGAATATGGAGTAATCAGAGCCTTACAAATGTTAAACAGAAATCTATATTGATTAAGGTCATTTTCTTGAAAACCATCAATTGTTGGATCACTTACAACATATTTTTTATAAAGTTCAGATTGTTTTATTTCATTTTTTTTCCAGGCATAAGGGTGTTGCCTATAAATAATTTTATATTCATATAATTTATTTTTTTCTAGAATATATGAGAGAGTATTTAAAGTTTCAATTTCAGGAAAAGGAAAACCAACACCTGCAAAAAGTATATAATTAATTTCTTTTTTTAATCCTAAGTTAATTATTGTGTTTTCAATATCTAAATTTATAGGGAATTTATAATTTTCATATCTTGGACAACCTATTGGAATAGATTTAATTTTATGTATTTTTTCAGCAAGATCTGCAGTTTGCTTACCCCAAGTGAAAATAAAATCTGGTTTTTTTATAAATGGTTTGCTTGTTGCATTATCCCAATTTAAACATGTTAATATTACTTTTTTATTAAACTTATTTGCATCTCTAACAATGTCGTCGAAAATTAAATCTTTTGACGAAGCAAAACATAAAACAACTTTTGAACTATTATTAAATATTAATTCTCGACTCTCATAAGTTGTATTTAAAAATAAATCAAAGAGTGTTTCAAAAATGTTTACAAATTTAATTTTATAAATTATCTTTAATATAATTATTTTTTTTTTGCTCATTCCTAAAAATGGAAAGCTTTGCTTGGCACCAATTATATACTTATTATATTTATAGTTTTTTAGTTCAAACAAAAGAGACCAAATATATTCTCTAAAAATTGTAGTTTTATAAAAAAAAATGTTTTGATTTTTTAAAATAAACGTTTTAGGACAATTATTATGAAATATCCAATTAACATCATAATTTTTATCTAAATTATTGAATATATCAACATTATTTAAATCTCTAAATCCTAATTTTACACCTGGGGCGTAAACAATTATTTTGGGCTTCAATCTAGACTATTTTATTAATTTTCGTAAATAAATAATTAGCATAATCAAGGTCTTCAATAGTATCAATATTTATAACTTCTCTAGGAATAATAACAGCAGCAGTGGCATCATTAATAATACTTGTCGTATTTAGTAAATAATTTCTAGTACAAGCATAACAAATTCCATTCCTATGATAATACTTTGGTATATTTTGTCTTATGGTAAAATCTTTCCCATTTTGTAAATAAAATTCTATTGTATTTTTTTGATTGACAATTAAGGTTTTATGGGGTGTATAATGTGCAGGTGTTAAGCTAACCGTTGCCGCGGATTGATAGTTTTCATAAAATAATTTATTAATTGTTAATTCAATATCATTCATACATCTCATTGGACTTGTTGGTTCGATCAAAATTGTGTAGTCAAAAGAAATATTATAGAATTTTTCGGCCTCTATTAAAGCATGTTTCCACATATCTAAAGAGTTTGAATTGTCATTTGACAAATAAATTGGTCTAATAAATGGTGCTTCAAGGCCATTTTTAGAGGCCTCTGATATTATTTCAAGATCATCTGATGATATTATAGATTTTGTAATCCATGGAATAGATTTTAGCAACAAGCCAGCAATGCCAATTAATGAATGATTCCCAACTTTCTTAAGATTTTTCTTTGGAATACCTTTTGATCCTCCACGTGCAGGAACAACAGCTAGTATCTTCTTGTTGAATATATCTGTCATGGATTGAGTATTACTAGATTACCTGATGTTGAACTAGCTCTGATAGCTTCAATTAATTTCATTACTTTAATGCCATCATGTATATTACATTTTGGAATTTTAAAATTTGAAATTAAATCAACAAAGTCTTTTGCGACTGAAACAAACATATCATTACGATCGCATTCGAATTTTTCGGATTCCCATCCTCCATCTGCATCTCTGGCAATGGAAATTTGATTAGGATTTGATGTCCATAAAATAGATCCTTCTTCTCCTACAAATCTTATTGATTTCTCATGAGGTCTAGCAAACAAATCGAGGTGCATTGTAATATGCATTTTTTTATAAAAAAATATAATATCTACTATATCATCACTGTCTATCTCTAAATCTGAGATTTTATTCACTTTGGCAATCAAACTATCCGGCATGCCAAAAAGCCAAATCATTAAATCAATCCAATGACTTTCATCCAACAAAGCACCACCTCCTAAATCTTTTTTAGACATAAAAAAATCTTGATATCTTTCCCAAGGATGCCAGTCAGCTAAATGTGCAGACATATGAAAATGAACATGTCGAATTGTGCCTATGGAATTTTGATCAATTAAATTTTGTACTTTAATTAATGGAGGCCACCATCTCCATGTATATCCTAATAAAAGTAAATTTTGTATTTTTTGGTCTAAAAATGTAAAAGAATTAGCCTCGTTTAGATTAGTTGTTATTGGTTTTTCCAATAATACCGGAATTTCGAATTTTAAAACAGCAAGAGCATGTTCTTTATGAAATTTAGAAGGAGTAGCAATTACAACACCGTCGTAATTATGATTATTAAAAGCATCAGTTATAGAATCAAATGCATTTATCCCATTTATTTCTTTTAAAACATTGATTGCACGGTCTATATTTTCATCAAGACAACTGATTCTACAACCTAGTTTTGCTAAATTTATTGCATGGCGTTTTCCTACACTTCCTGAACCGATGATTAAAATATTCTTGTTACACATATTTTATCTTATATTATTTGTCATCTGTAAATATTTTTCTTTATCAAATTCAATTTGTATAAAGCAAGGTCCTTTTATATTTCGAATAGAATGTAAAGCATTTTCAACTTCTATTAGATTAGTCGCTAATAAACTTGGAATACCAAATCCTTCAATTACTTTGATCCATGATGTATTATTAATTAATAAGGGTTTTTGAGTTAAATTACATTCAATTGATCTGGATCTGATGGAAGCAAATGAATAATCAGTCAGAAGAATAATAACAAGTGGTAAATTATAGTTAACAGCCAGTTCTAATTCTGTTAAAAACATTCCAATTCCCCCATCTCCAACAAAAACAATTGTTTTTAATGTTGTATCAAAAATTGAGGCGGCTATTCCCATAGGTATACTTGCTCCCATAAATCTAGACTGCGCACTGAATAAAATATTTTTATTATTACTTGATTTAATTACATGCTCCCCGATTGTACAAAAATTACCAGTATCAAAAATGATTCTACAATTATTTCCAAAATTTTCATTCACATATTGATATACTTGCGCAGGTAAAAAATCTTTATTTAAGTTTTCGAATAGATTATTTTTTATTTGAGTTAATTCTTTTGCGCCCCAACTGTATTTATTTAATTTTTCAATTATTTTAAGGAAATTGTTTAGATGTAATCTTTTGCTAAATTTAAATCCCTCAATTCCAGGTGTATGATGTAATTCGAAATTATAAGTACAAATTTTAAATGAATTAACTGATAATACCTCTTTCGCATTTAGGCCAATGCAAAAAATAAAATCTGCTTCTTTGATTAATTGATATTCAGGAGTTAGTGACAAACCCACACCAGTATAAATCCCTGCTGAGCTTAAATTATTTTCATCAAAAAAACCTTTTGCTGCAAGTGTAGTGAATATAGGAAACTTAAAATTTACAAAATGTTGTTGAAGTTTTTTTCTACAAGCAAGGTTTCCAACAATTAAAATTGGTTTTTTAATTTTATCAAATATTTTAAGATCTATTTCATCGAAATTTAGATTTTCGATACTTACATTTTTTTGGGGGGTATTATTATTTCCCTCTGCTAATTGTAAAACAACAGGGCCTGGCTCGTCGTTCATAGCAGTGGTACATAATTCTAAATATGTTTGATTTGTAGAATCAATATACTTAATATCTTTAACAAAAGATTTGCAAATATTTTCTTGATTAATCCGTTTATGGGCAAAATGAGTTGCCATATTCGATCCAAATGCCTCTGTAATATGTAATAATGGCAATGATTCAAAGTAAGAAAATGCAATACCGGGAATTGCATTAACAAAACCTGGCCCCTTGATAGATATTGAAACACCAACATTATCTGATAATTTACCTAATGTTGCAGCCATTATAGATGCTGATCCTTCAAATTTTGTTAGATGAAATCTTATATTATTTTTTTCAAAGTCATCAATAAGTTTTAATGAATTTCCACCACCTGGTATTCCAAAAGAATTTGTTACGTTATGCTTTAATAAGTTTTGTGAAATAAGGTTTAAACTATCCAATGTTATTCAATTTTAAGATTATTTTTTCGGCTGCCCTTAAACTTACTAATTCTACAGCATCTAAGCTATAACCACCACAGTGTGGGGTAATAATTATATTGTCATGTTCTAAAGCATATTTATACAACTTACTATTTGTAATATTTGGTTCGTTATCTAATACGTCTAAACCTACTGCGCCAATTTTTTTACTTAAAAGACCATCCAGTAGAGCATCTTCATCTATAATTTTTCCTCTAGATGTATTTATTAAAATAATACCGGGTTTTGTCAAATTAATTAACTTTTTGTTTATCATACCCTCCGTTTCGGGAGATAAATGAACATGTATTGATATAAAATCTGAAGTTTTAAACAATTCGTCTAAGTCTACTTTTTTTATTGTAGTAGGAAAATTTTCAATAAATGGATCATACCCAATTACATTCATCCCAAATGCATTCGCATATCTTGACATCCAAGTTCCAATTCTACCACATCCAATAATTCCAATTGTTTTTCCATTTAACATAATACTTGGAAAATGTTCTCTTATCCAATGACCATTTAAAACATGTTTAATTGCGCCTTTTAAATTCCTTGCACATGACAACAATAATGTCCAAGATAACTCTGCAGCTGGAGTAAGATTTAATAATAACTCTTTATCTTCTCTCAGTGTTCTTATATCAATATTTTTCTCTAAAATAATTTTTCTTGAGATATGATCTGAACCAGTTGTTGCGCATGAAATAATTTGTAGTTGATTAGCTTTTAAGAGTAATTCATCGGTAAAATGTATTTTCATTGAAGCATCAAGTATACCATATGCATCGATTATTTCATTTTCAATTTGACTCTCATTACATTCTATTAAATTAAAATTTTCGAATTTATTGAAATAAAATTTTAGTGAATTCAGGATTTCTATTGGGCCTAAATACAAAATTTTTTTCTTGACTATACTATTCACCTAATTGATATTTAATTTTTAATTTATTTTTTTTTCCTATTGCGCCTTCATTCAACTCAAACACTGTTATGTCGGAATTTTGGTTATAAGCTACATCCCAACTTCTAAAAAAATTTTTTTCTAAAAATCTAGAATTTGAAACTCTTCCATCAACTAGCAACATTGTTCTAGGTAACAATAGTGATTCTAACATTAAGATATCTGCAGATACAACATGCCTATCTTTATTATTAAATGTTAATCCATTGATTTCTCCTTTAACATCTTTAGGATCTGGGCCATCAAGATAAATGAAATCAGGAAGTATATCTGGTAGTCTTTCATAATAATGACAAATTCGACCCTGCCAATCTCCAATTTTTACACTTGATACTTCAAATGAAACAAAACCAAGTAAGTCATTGCTAATTCTATTTTTTGTTTGTTCTACCCAATATTCAGATGTGTCGACAGAATATAATTTAAACATGTTATCTTTAAGAATAGTGTTTTTATCGTTATCATTATATAATTCCCAATTTCGCTTGTTTTTAAATAATGCATCTGCCATTACTAATGTAGACCAACCAACTCCGAATTCAAGTACTGTAAAAACTTTTCTATTTACGATTGTTTTATGTAATCTGGCTAAATCTGTAAAGTTTGGTTGTATTGATTTATTATTTTCATCAAAAATTGTTTTATCTAAAAATAAACCCTGTTGATTTAAGTATAAAATTGCGTCTTGAATTTCATTACCGTCTGATTTACTTGTAAATAAGTTAGAAACTTCCTTAACGTTCATAATTAATATAATTTATTTTTTTAGTATACGATAATGTTACTTTAGAGATGATATCGGCAATTTTTTCACCAGCATTGCCATCACCATAAATTAAAGATTTTTCAACTCTGCCATTTAAATGACTTGAGATTGCATCAAATATTTCATTTCTGTTATAATTTGCATCAATTACATTACTTGCTCTTTCCCTATCTGATTGCCTAGTTCCAATATTTACAGCGGGCACACCTAAATAAGAGCTTTCTCTTATTGCAACAGAAGAGTTTCCAATTATTCCATCTGAATTATATAACAAAGTTAAAAAATCAAATGGTTCCATATTTTTTATGAAATGTATATTCTTTATTTTTTTACTCTCTCTATATTGCCTTAAAACTTTAGAAGTATCGTCACCTCCTGCATCTGGATTAGGCCAAAACCATAAAATTGATTTATTAACCAAAGTTAAGGCCTCTAATGTTTCTGTCACTTGTTCTTTAGCATTATTAACTTCTGTAGTAACTGGGTGTTGCATGACAATAATGTACCCATTATTTAATGAAGGAAAATCTCCAACACCACCGTATTTTTTATATAAATCAAACTTCATTGTAGGATCTTTTACTACTTCTTTAGCTATGTCTATTGATGGACAACCAGTTAAGAAGACATTTTGAGCAGACTCACCCATTTTAATTAGCCAATTTTTAGCTCTTTCCGTTGAAGGAAAATGAATATCTGCAAGTTTTGTAATTGCATGTCTAACCTTTTCATCAATATTTCCGGTTACTTCCCCGCCTTGAACATGAGCCAATGGTATATTTTGATATGTACAAGCAATAGCTGGTGCAATTACTTCAAATCTATCAGCCATTACCAATACAACATCGGGTTTTAATCTATCAAATGAGCCAGCAAATTCAATTATACCAATACCTACTGATTTTGCTGATGTTAATAAGGTTTCAGCTTCTAAATTCATATATACACATTCATTGACTATGAATCCATCTTTATGTAAGGTATTTACAACATTCCCGTATCTTTCAAGGACAGCTGAAGCTGCACATATAATTTGTAATTCTACATTACCTAATTTACTTAAAGCTAAAAGTATTGATTTAATCTTTGTATAACTAGTTCTAGCAGTCAATACTACACATACTTTCCTTTTTTTTGCTACATCACTAAATCTTCCCATTGTAATAATTTATTTGAATGAATTTTTCTGGCCGCCACTTTGCCAACAACTAAATCTAATTTTTCAATTGAAATACCTGTACCTGGTTTTTTATATGATATTAAATTTTTTGTTAATACTTCTCCTTTTTCAATGTCTCGAATTGTCGCAATGCTCTTTGTAAACATATCTCTCATTATGTTTAGTTCTTCTGAAACTTTATTTTTATCAACTGGGTTGTTTTTTAATTCAAATATTTCTTTATTTATTTTAATAAGTTGAGAAAATTCGTCAATGTTTAATGATGATTTAACATCAGGACCGAACATATTTTTGTTAAATACAATATGAGCTTCAATAATATTTGCACCCATGGCAATAGCATACAAAGGTGCCGAAATGCCTCCAGAGTGATCAGATAGTCCAACTGGAACTTCATATTTATTTTTAAAATCATTAATTATATTTATACCGGAATATTTTAGTGGTGTTGGGTACATGCTAGTACATTGTAATAGGGCAAATTCTTGATTTACGTTATTGAAATAATTTACAATTTCATCAATTTCACTATATTTGCTCATACCTGTACTATATAAGATAGGTTTTTTTGTTTCTATCATAGCATTCAGTAATTCTTTTGATTTAAACTCGCCAGAGCCAACCTTCCAAACTGGCAAATTAAAATTATTTAACATTTCTAATGCTGAAATTGAAAATGGAGAACTGAGAAAGTCTATATTTTTTTGTTTTGCATGTTCATATAAACCTACCCATTGCTCTTTTGTAAATTCCATTCTTTTCCAATAATCATATCTTGTGTCATCTTGCAAACTAAATTTAACTCGAAATTGTTCATCTAGTGTTGATTCTTCACTTGCTATGTGGGTTTGAAATTTAATAGCATTTACTCCAATTTGAGATGCTATATCTATATAAGAATGTGCCATTCCTAAAGAACCATCATGTGCTTGACCAACCTCTGCAATGATATAAGGAATATGATTATCTCCAATTATATTATTGTTAATATTAAAATTCTTCATACTAATTTAGTTATTTAGATATCCTCAGGTTTAATTTGGTTTACCAACTTTCCGTTCTTCAATTCGTAAATGATGTCACATTTTTTTAATGTTGAAAGTCTGTGAGCTACAATTATCATTGTTTTCAATTTTTTTAGTTCATTTATCGACTCCATTACACTTTCTTCAGTTTTATGATCTAATGCACTTGTTGCTTCATCAAAAATAATAACTTCAGGATTATAGTATAGGGCTCTAGCAATTCCAATTCTTTGTCTTTGGCCACCAGACAATCTAACTCCTCTTTCACCTACAACTGTTTCAATACCATCTGGTAAAGTATTTATAAAATTCTTAAGATTTGACAATTTAAGTGCTATTTCAATTTTTTCATCATCAATTAGTTCATCTTCAATTCCGAATGCTATGTTTTTTCTAATGGTCTCATCTGATAAAAATATCATTTGCGGTACATAACCTAACATGTTTTGCCAATTTCGTAAATTATTATTTATTGAAAACCCATCAATAAGTATCTCGTTATTTTTACATTTCAAGATTCCCAAGATTATATCTATTAAAGTGCTTTTTCCAGAACCACTTGATCCTATTAAACCAATTGTTGTTCCTTTATAAATTTTTAAGCTTATCTGATTCAAAGTCAAATTGTCATTATTTGAATATTTGTAATCAAGATTATTAATCTCAATTGTACTGTTAAATTTTAAGGGGTTTTCAATATTATTCCTTATATAATCATGATTAATATTATTTTTAATTAATTCAAACTCTTTCACCAATCCCTCAATAACTGGTTTTGTAAATTTAATTGACTGAAGCGCTGCTAAAATTTTATTTACAGAAGGTATTAGCCTAAATGAGGCAGCTAAAAACATACTAAGAATAGGTATAAGTTCTTCAGTTGACCTACCTTGATAAATTTGAATAATGATCATAAATACCAATGCAAATATAGATAAGAGCTCGAGATACAATCTCGGAACTTGTGATAAAAAGATGAAATTTGCATTTATTGTAGAATATTCAACATTATGATTTTGATATCTATTAATAAAATATGATTCTCGTCCCAAAAATTTAATGTCCTTTACCCCCCCAAGCCCTTCTAAAATATATTTATTCATTTTTGAACTAGTTACTTTTCTTTTGACACCCCAATTGTAAATATTTTTTTTATTTTTTTGATGAAATATGCTAGCCGTTATTAGCAAAAATGCTGCAACACAAAATGCCCCAATTGGCTCTATTAATACAAGCATGATAATCAATCCCGAGATGACGGACAATTCCATAAATAAATTAATAAAAGCTTGAGTAACTGTTGTTATTTGATATACTTCTATTTGAATATTTCTAAGTAGAATTGCCGAATTATTATTTAAATGAAAAGCGTATGGTAACTTCATATAACCATTAAACAATTTCTGCGAAAGATCAGAAGATAGTGAAGTAGAAAAAAAAGTTTGTTTTTTATTTAAAAATAATAAGTAAAAATACTTTGCACTAAAAAAAACTAATATGAAAGATAAAAGTAATGTAATAAAATTTATATGATTTGGTTTTCCAAGAAAAATAAATAAACTATAGAGATGCCTATTAGTATAAACCATATCTGCTTTTAAAACTATTGACATTGTTGGAATCAGCAAGCCTATGCCTGCCATCTCAAACAATATTCCAAAAATTATAAAAAAGGACAATATTATAACTTTTCTCTTCTGGGAAATTGTAAGTAATTGGTTTAACTGTTTTATTGTCTTCATTTCAAAAATTAAAGTCTTGCGTCTACAATATCTCTTTTTAGGAACGATTTAATATCAAAAATAACAGAACTATTTCCTTTTTTAATTTTTTGGAATTCAATGTTTAAAAATTCATTATGCGAAACAGCTAATACAATTGCGTCATAGGTCTGATCAATCTGTTTAATTAGATTAATATTATAATGTTCTTTAACTTCGTTTTTGTCGGCATGCGGGTCAAATACATCAACAATGATGTTAAACTGTTGTAATTCCTTTATAATATCAATAACTTTTGAATTTCTTATATCGGGACAATTCTCTTTAAATGTAATACCTAAAACCAATACTTTTGATTTTGAAATCACCTGGTTTTTAGCAATTAAGAGTTTAACTAATTTATTCGCAACAAACATACCCATATTGTCATTTACCCTTCTTCCAGATAAAATTACCTGTGGATGGTATCCTAAGCTTTCTGCTTTATGTGCCAAGTAATAAGGATCTACTCCAATGCAATGGCCTCCAACTAACCCCGGCTTATATTTAAGAAAATTCCATTTAGTCCCTGCTGCATCTAAAACATCATTTGTATCGATTCCCATTCGATCAAAAATTAAAGCCAACTCATTTACAAATGATATATTAACATCACGCTGTGCATTTTCTATCGCTTTAGATGCCTCTGCAACTTTTAAACTGGGGGCTTTGTGAGTCCCTGCTTCTATAATGCTTCTATAGAGACTATCTACAACTTCAGCAATTTCTAGGGTTGATCCAGATGTGACTTTTTTTATTTTAGTTAAAGTATTTACTTTATCTCCTGGATTTATTCGTTCTGGTGAATAACCACAATAAAAGTCGCGGTTAAATTTTAATCCAGAATGTTTTTCTAATACTGGCACACAGTCTTCCTCGGTACATCCAGGGTATACTGTTGACTCATAAATGACAATATCCCCTTCTTTTAAAACCTTACCTAACATTTCAGAAGCCTTAAGCAATGGCTTTAAATCAGGTGCTTTAAATTGATCAATAGGAGTTGGGACAGTTACAATAAAAACATTATAATATTTTAGATCATCTATTGTCGAAGAAAAAGTTAAACCAAATGACTCCTTTTCATTAGAAAAATTCATTGCCAGCTTTAAACCTTCTAAATCAGCCTCGTTTGTTCGATCTTTCCCATGACTTAACTCTTCTATCCTCTCTTTATTTATGTCAAAACCCAATACTTTATATTTTTTGCCAAATTCAATCGCCAATGGCAATCCTACATAACCTAGACCAATAATTGCTATTTTTTTCTCACTCAAGTTCATATTGTTAAATTAATTAAAATTTGACCACACTAATCTATTCCTACCACTTTACCACCCAAATCAAGTTTTTCAAACACACTGTTATTACTCACAAACTCAGGTACAATTTCTTTCATTTTTGCTACCAGGTACATTTCACTTTCAGCCTGGTTAGTGAGTGTAACCAGCACGTTAAAATGATCCTTTATTTCTTCAAATGCTACATCACGCACTTTGGCAATCATTATTTTATCGTGGTAAGTGTTACCTGTGTTTTCTCCATCATTCAATAACTCTTCATACAGCTTTTCACCAGGCCTTAACCCACTATATACTATATCAATATCAATATTAGGGATAAGACCGTATAAACGTATCATTTTTTTAGCAAGGTCGGCAATAGCAACCGGCTGGCCCATATCAAAAACAAATATCTCACCACCATTACCCATACTACCTGCTTCTAATACTAATTGGCAAGCCTCAGGGATGGTCATAAAATAACGGGTAATATTTGGGTGCGTTACGGTGATAGGCCCTCCCTTTTCTATTTGTTGCTTAAACCTATTAATTACAGATCCGTTAGAGCCTAACACATTGCCAAAACGAGTGGTTATATATTTTGTATGGTCAATATGCTTACTTAAACCTTGTACATATATTTCGGCAAGGCGTTTACTAGCACCCATTACATTGGTAGGGTTAACGGCCTTATCGGTACTTACCATTACAAAACGCTCTACGTTATATTCGGCGGCTAAATCGGCAATAAGCTTGGTGCCAATTACATTATTACGTACAGCCTCGGTTGGGCAAAGCTCCATCATGGGCACATGCTTATAAGCAGCTGCATGGTATACGTAATGCGGTTTAAAATCTGTAAAAACCTGACGCATACGAGCTTCGTTGGTAATGCTAGCCAAATAACTAATACAATTTACTTTTTTACCGCTTTCATGCAACTCAAGTTCTAAACTATGTAGTGGGGTTTCGGCCTGATCACAAAGTACTATAAGCTCGGGGCTATAGTTTATGAGTTGTCTTACAATTTCTGACCCTATAGAACCGGCAGCTCCAGTAACAAGTACACGTTTACCTTTTATTTGAGCGCGTATTTGATTGTTGTTAATATGAATAGGATCACGTTCTAATAATTCTTCAATATTAATAGAACGTAATTGACGGCTAGAAAAACTACCCTCCGTCCAATTACTATATGCAGGAACCACTAACACTTTAATGTCGTGGTTTAAACAAAAATCTACCAATTCATTTTTGCGTTTTGCGGTAATGGTAAAAGATGCAATAATAAGCTCATCGATAGGTTCTTCC
>JACCDI012201885.1_pt1 | contig 37935 bp, 34 predicted proteins | sample 7442791 | NCBI WGS metagenome assembly JACCDI01 (sample SAMN15323434, study PRJNA562643) | freshwater metagenome | isolation source: river surface water | place: USA:Blue River Watershed | collected 2017-08-15 | reverse complement strand
GATACCACCAAGAAGACCGCGCGCAAGACCGCACGCAAAACGCCGGCAAAGAAGGCGGCGCGCAAAGGTTCCGCCGCCAACAAGCCGGTCGCAGGCAAGGCGGCCAAATCGGCGAACAGCAAATCGTCCTCCGCCAAGCACAAGCATGCGCGTCTTGTCAGGGACAGCTTCACCATGCCTGAAGATGAATACGGTCTTCTGGCTGAGACTAAAAAAGCCTGCCTCAGTGCAGGATTTGACATCAAGAAGAGCGAGCTGATCCGCATCGGCATCGCGCTGGTGCATGAGCTGAGCACCGCCCGGATCCAGAAAGCACAGCAGTCGCTACAGCCCGTTAAAACCGGGCGCCCGAAAAAGCACAAGTAATCAAGCGACCGAGACCCACTGCCCGGCGCATGAAGCGCCGGGGAGGTGTTCTTTTCTTTTTTTGAAAAGGAATTCGAGATGCAAGGACTTCACCTCACTGCCGACATCGCCGGCTGCCGGATGAATCGTGGCCTGATGACCGATGCGGCCAAATTGCGCAGCGCCTGCCTGACGCTGGTGGAACTGAGCGGGCTGACTGCCGTGAGCGAAGTGTTTTTTGAATTCCCTGCTGCGAATGGCAATGAGTCTGGCGGCGTGACCGGCACGGTGCTCCTTGCCGAATCCCACCTGGCCATTCACACCTGGCCCGAGCTGTCGGCCGTGACGCTCGACGTTTACGTGTGCAACTACTCGATGGACAACAGCCACAAGGCGCGCAAGCTGATTGAATCGATCATTGATTTATTCAAGCCCGACAGCATCGTGCGCAAGCAGCTGGAGCGCGGAGAAGTCGGCGCTGCCGCGCTGGCTGCCTGAGTCAACCGCCCTCAGTCAACGAAAAATTCAGGCGCCAGCACGGCTTTCAGGAATAATTCATTGCCCTGATCGCGCTGGCGGTGCGAAATCCACCAGGCATTGGATTTTTTGATGGTCCAATCCTGCTCTTCGCCAGTTAGCAGCAGCGACGCCACCTGACCCAGCCAGGGTTGGTGACCTACGACCATGACGGTCGTTTTGGCATCGGGCCATCCCGCAGCAGACAACACCTCGCCGGCCGTCGCCGCCGGACCGATCTCGGGGACGATTTTGTATTTTCGTCCGAGTGCCTCCACGGTTTGCAGTGTCCTTGCCGTGGGGCTGCACAGGATCCTGCAGCCGCTGGGCAAGCTGCGATCCAGCCAGGCGCCCATGCGCGCCGCCTGCTTGCGACCCTGCTGCGTCAGCTCCCGCCCTTCATCGGGCTCGCCGGCTTCGGCTTGCGCATGCCGCCAGAGTATCAAGTCCATTATGACCCCAAGGTTTTCATCAGATGCTGCTGCGCGCTGAAAGGCTGCTGACCCGCGCGTGGCTTACGCCGCAGGTAGTCGCCATGTGCATTCAACTCCCACGAATTCTGATTATCCCGCAGGTAAGGCTGCAGCCCTTCTTGTATCACGCGTTTTTTCAGCTTTTCATCGAGCACAGGAAAAGCGATTTCGATGCGCCTGAACAGGTTGCGGTTCATCCAGTCGGCGCTGGCGAGGTACACATCATTCGCCCCTTCGTTGAGGAAGTGAAAGATGCGGCTGTGCTCGAGGAAGCGGCCGACAATCGATCTCACCCGAATGTTTTCCGACACGCCAGCGACACCGGGCCGCAATGAGCAGGCGCCACGCACAATCAGCTCGATCTTCACGCCGGCCTGCGAGGCTTCGTACAGTGCGTCGATGATGGAATCGTCCACCAGCGCATTCATCTTGGCGATGATTTGTCCCACGCCGCCCTCGCGGGCAATGCGTGCCTCGTTTCGGATCGCCTTGACCAGTTCGCGCTGCAGATCGAATGGCGCCACCCACAAATGCTGCAGCTTGCGTGGCTTGGCCAGACTGGTCAGGCTGATGAAGACTTCATTGACTTCCCTGCCCAGCGCCGAATTGGCCGTCAATAAACCAAAATCAGTATAGAACTTGGTGGTGGTCGGATGGTAGTTGCCCGTGCCCATGTGCGCGTAGTACCGCAGCTTGCCGGATTCGCGCCGGATCACCAGCGCCATCTTCGCATGCGTCTTCAGTCCAACGACGCCATAGACCACTTGCGCACCGACCTGCTCCAGCCGGTCAGCCCAGTTGATATTCGCTTCCTCGTCGAAGCGCGCCATCAGTTCGACGACCACCGTCACTTCCTTGCGGTTTTGAGCCGCAGCGATCAGTGCTTCCATCAGCTCGGAATTCATGCCGGTCCGGTAAATGGTCTGCTTGATCGCTACCACCGACGGATCGGTCGCAGCACTGCGGATGAAATCAATCACCGGCTGAAATGACTGATAAGGATGATGCAGCAGGATGTCTTGCCGTGCGATCTCGGAGAACAAGTCACCGTCGGTGATCTGCACCGATGGTTTAGGGGAGAATGGCCTGAAGCGAAAACCAGGTGCGACAGTCAGATCCACCAGTTCATTCAAGCGCACCATGTTCACCGGACCGTTGACCCGGTACAGAAATTCAGGCGCGATATTGAACTGCTCCAGCAAAAACTGCGAGAGATTCGGCGGGCAATTCTCCGCGACTTCCAGCCGCACCGCAAAACCGAAATGACGTGTCTGTAACTCGCCTTTGAGCGCCTGCCGGAGATTTTTTACTTCTTCCTCATCGACCCACAAATCACTATCGCGGGTGACCCGGAATTGTGAATAACTGATCACTTCGCGCCCCGGGAACAGATCTTCAATGTTCGCGTGTATGACTGACGACAGCAGACAATACTCATGCTCACGACCCGACAGGTCTGAGGGCAGACGGATAATGCGGGGCAGTACGCGCGGCGCCTTGATCACGGCGATGGAGGTGCCGCGACCATACGCATCCTTGCCTCCCAGCTCGACAATGAAATTCAGGCTCTTGTTGACGATCTGGGGAAACGGATGCGAAGGATCCAGAACGATGGGCGTGAGCAGCGGTCGCACTTCACGATCAAAATAGTCTTTCACCCACGACCGCTGCGCGTCATTGCGATCGACATGACGCCGAAGATGTATGCCATGCTGCGCCAGCGCGGGCAGGATCTCGTCATTGAGCACCGCATATTGTTCACGCACCAGCGCCTGGGCCGCCGGCCCGACCAGATCAAAGCCGGGCGGAATGACAGGGTGAGCGTCATCGCTGCCGTTGCCCTCGCGTTCGCGCGCCATCAGGCTGGCGATCCTGACCTCGAAGAATTCATCCAGATTGCTGCTGACAATGCAGAGAAACTTCAGTCGCTCGAGCAAGGGTATGCTTTCATCCTGTGCCTGCGCGAGAACGCGCCGATTGAAGGCGAGCAGCGACAGCTCGCGGTTCAGTGGCGCGACGAGCGACTCACCGGCCGCCACGGGCGAACCCGCGCGGGAAGGTCTTGTCGATTTATTATGTCGGCCGGCAGTCATGTCACCAGTTTATGTAAAGACGGTGACAATGTGGTTACAAGACCTTTTTCAAACTGCAAATCCTGTCATGAAGCTGACACATGCGCTGACTACAGTCGCGTCGTTATTTTTGTACAACCCACGAAGCAAAACAGGAGTAATTATGCGAAGCAAGCAAATTCTGAAGGGTATTACCGCTTTCGCCGCTGGACTGGCCGTTTCCTTGTCGGTACAGGCCGCTGACCTGACTGGCGCAGGCGCAACCTTCCCGTATCCGATTTATTCGAAGTGGGCTGAGGCTTACAAAGCCGCGACCGGCATCGGCCTGAATTACCAGTCGATCGGCTCGGGCGGCGGCATCCGCCAGATCAAGGCGAAAACCGTGGACTTCGGCGCCTCCGACATGCCGCTCAAGGCAGACGAGCTGGAAAAAGAAGGCCTGACTCAGTTCCCGGCCATTATTGGCGGCGTGGTGCCGGTGTTTAATCTGGACGGCATCGCACCGGGCCAGCTGAAGCTGACCGCCGATGTGATCTCGGGTATCCATCTGGGCAAGATCACCAAATGGAATGCGCCTGAAATCACGGCGCTCAATCCCGGCGTGAACCTGCCCAACCTAAACATCACCGTCGTGCATCGTGCGGATGGTTCGGGCACGACCTTCCTGTGGACCGACTACCTGTCGAAGGCCAATGCGGACTTCAAGAACACGGTGGGATCGGGCACGGCAGTCAAATGGCCGACCGGCGTAGGTGGCAAGGGCAATGAAGGCGTGGCCGCCAACGTGCAGCGCGTCAAGGGTGCTTTTGGCTATGTCGAATATGCGTACGCCAAGAAAAACAAGATCGCCTTTGCACAGCTGAAGAACCGTGACGGCGAATTCGTTCTGCCGGACGACGAAACCTTCAAGGCCGCCGCCGCCAGCGCCGACTGGGCAGGCACCCCCGGCATGGGCGTCGTGCTGACCAACCAGCCTGGCAAACAGAGCTGGCCCGCCACCGGCGCATCGTTCATTCTGATGCACAAGACGCAGGCAGAGGGCATCACTGGCCGCGCTGTGCTGAAGTTTTTTGACTGGGCTTACAAGAACGGTGCCGCCATGGCAACCGAACTGGATTATGTGCCGATGCCTCAGGCCACCATCAAGCTGATTCAAGACAGCTGGAAGGCCAACCTGAAGGACGCCAGCGGCAAGGCGATCTGGTAATCAGCGTCTGCCGCCGACAATGCCCGCGCAACACGCGGGCATTTTTTTTTATTCACGACCGCCCGGTATCTTCCAACGCTACCGATATCATTCACCAGTGTTGAATCTCGAAGGCCGATCCGATGACACCGACCAAACAAAGAACCCACCTGAAGAAAGTCAGCCTGCGCGATGAATCGGAATTCCTGTCTGCCGCGCAGGAACAGAGCGCTGAGGATCATGCGGATGAGGCTGACAAGGCGATCGCGTCGGCGCCATGGTCGGTCAGAGCAGCTTTTTCCGCGCTCTCCATAAAACGCAAGATGGCCGCGTTAACCGTCGCATCGTAGGCGACCGGATGCGCGCTGCCACCGACCTCAAGAAATGAATAATTCGGCGGCAGATGACGCATCGCCTGACGAACCGATTTGCTGACAATGACTGAATCGGCTGAGTGAATCACCAGCACAGGCACGTCAACCGCCTGAAACGCCCGACGAAAATTCAGGCCGGCCATGTCTCGCTGATGCGGAAGATCCAGGTAGCTGGGCTGTACGATGGCGGCGAGCAGGTTCTTGTCGACGTTCAGTTGCTGTGCCAGCTGCCAGCCTCCGCCCGTCATCGCCTGAAAGTCCGTTGACGGCAAAGAGGCACGACCAATGGCGCCGAACAGAGCGATCAGGCTCGACCACGGCAGCAGGCTGCCCACATCGTTGATGATCAGCGAGCGCAACGATGAGGGCTTTCGGCCGGCGAGGAAAACGCCTATCAGGGCCCCCATGCTGTTCCCCACCAGATGCACAGGTGACGCATCAGGCGAGGCAGGCATGTCAAACGACAGCAGCCCCTGCAGTGCGGGGGGGCGCGCGAGGTGCGCCGCAGCGCCTAACGCAAAGCTGTAGGCAGCGCAGGCGTCGCGCAGACAAGCACTCATACGATAGCGTCCGGCGCCGGCCAGAACATCAGACTCCCCACGGCCGGCGAAATCCAGTGTGACAATCTGCGCATGCCGGCGCGCGTCGCGGATCAGGCCATGAAAGCCACTCTGCGTCTCCAGCAAACCGGGGAGACAAAGCATCCTGCGTCGGGCATGGCGGCTGCCATGAAGTGAAACAGCGATACCGTAAACATCAGTGTCGTTGCATACCGGCAGGCGAACAGTCGTCATAGGCAGGGCGAGCGGCATTTCTGGCCGGGTCGCTGAGGTCGTCGATCTGCATAGCCTAGAGACGAATTATGTACCACTGATTACGAACGTTAACGCGCCGGGACACCCACAGGAGAACGACCTGCCGGTGACGGTTCAGGCGTGACTGCCGACCAGTTCGCGCGCTGGACGGCTGAAATCCGGTAAATGCGCAAACACATCGCTGGTGAAAATATTCACGATGCGGTTTGAGGGCTCAAGCGATATCTTACGCGCCGCGATCTCCAGCAAGCGCTCGCGGTGCGCCTCAAAACGATCCAGTGAACGGTGATAAGGACGATCCGGATCACATTCGTGCAATACCTCGGAAATGAACTGACAGATGATGACGTTGCCATCAACGCTCGCTTCCTGAATCACGCTTCCGTGTTCCACCCGACGAGCCGGTCCAATAAAGTCGATTTTCATGAGAGTCTCATTTCGCATTGAAGATAAATGGTAGAGAATCCAAAGATAAGCGGCGAATAAACTAGATAAAAACGACGTACGCTCGATAAAAAATACTGCAAAAAACGACGTGAATATCTTGATATAAATTAGTTTATGCGCCGCAATATCATTATCTTGCACTTCCGTCTCAGACACTACGAAAGACAGCTTACTTCCCGAGGCAAAGCCTGAGGAATTTGATCAAAGTCAAATAGGGGCGCGCTGGCCACGAGACTGGTCAGCCGAGAGGTCGGGAGCGCATGGAAAAAAATTGATGAAATTGAAAACTGTCCGGATAGCAGTCACGACAGTCGGTTCAACGATACCGAGAGATGATTCGCCGATCGCTCACTCAGCATGCGAATCAGCGTGTAATTCAGCGCGTGACTCAGCGTTCAAGGAGGCGAACCGAGAAAGGTTCAGCGGTGTTTGAGGTATCCACCTCGATCAGCACCGCCTCAGCCGACTGCTCACCGGGAACGACGAGGCGCAGCACATTGGAGGCGGCCGCGTGTGCCTGCGCGAACGGACGATCGACCGTGAATTGATGCGTATCTCCCTGTATCAGGAGCACCGGCTTGCCCCAGGCGATCGCTTCCTGCCTGAAGGCCTCCAGCCATTCGGCCACGCCGGATTCCTTGATGCGCGGGTCATGATAAAACGTATCTGCCTGCATCGCGAAAACGACCGCATGATGCCCCTGTCTCTTCGCCTGAGCAAATGTCTCGCGCATCCACGCGATATTTGCCCGGTTGCGCGAGGCAAATTCGCGCGATGAGGGCAACTCGGGCTGCCAGTTATTGTTGGAACCTACCAGGTGAACGGTGGCGAAGCTCACCTCACCGCTGTGCCAGCGCCGGTTCTCGGAAAAATCCCGAAAATCCTCTGTCCGCGACTGGCTATCCAATGGGAGAGGGTGGCGACCGAGACTGAAGTCGCTCGCAAAAAACATCTGTCGAAGTTTCTGCAGACGCTCCAGCGGATCATAGGGGCCGTTATTCTTTCGGTGGCAATCGGTCCATTCATTGTCGCCCGGCGTGTAAATCAGCGGCTGATCGAAGGACATGAACTGACGCTTCACGGCCTCGAACGTTTCATCGCTGCAGAGGGTGCTGCCGGACTTGATATCGCCCACATGGAGGGTGAATCGGGCGCTAAGCTGGTTGATGCGTTCGATCAGACGGTCGAGCTGCGAGGGCGAGGTGTAAGGCACATCACCGATGGCAACGAACTGAAAACGCTCGGCCTGTGCGGGTTCGGCGGCGAACATCAGCGCCAGCGCCATGCCGGTGGCGCGCAGGGTGGGTGCCCACCTCATGCGGCCTCCGCCACGGCCTGCACCGGGAATTGAATCGTGAACGTACTGCCCTGGCCGGGCTCGGACTCGACTTTCAGCCGTGCGTCATGCCGCGCCAGTACATGCTTGACGATCGCCAGCCCGAGACCAGTGCCCTGCGTTTCCCGCGAACGGCCTTTATCCACCCGATAGAAGCGTTCGGTCAGGCGGGACAAATGCTCCTGCTTGATGCCTATGCCGGTATCGCTGACAGAAAATTCGGGGCCCTGCGGCGAGAGCGTCCATGCGATACTGATCTCGCCACCCTCCGGGGTATAGCGGACCGCATTCGAGGCCAGATTGCCGAACGCGCTGCGCAGCTCATCAGCGCTGCCGATGATGTCCGGACCCTCGATGCGCAGACTGATCTGGTGACGCCCTGCGGACAAAGCCTGCGCCTCGGCATGCACCTGCTCCAGCAGCGCGTGAATGCCGACGACCTCCTTGCGCAGTGGATAATCGATGGATTCGAGTCGCGTCAGTACCAGCATGTCCTCGACGAGATTTTGCATGCGCCTGCCCTGCTCCGCCATCAATCTCAGGTGCTGCGCGCGCGTGGCCTGATCGAGGTTGGGCTCGCCATTTGCGATCTCCAGAAAACCATTGATCACGGTCAGCGGCGTGCGCAGCTCATGCGAGGCATTGGCAATGAAATCGCGGCGCATGGTCTCCAGACGATCAAACTCGGTCATGTCATGCGTGACCAGAATCTGCCGGCGGTCTTCAAAGGGAATCAGGCGAATCACCAGCTTGCGCGCGCCGATCTTGAGCGTCAGCGGCTCCTCGTAGCGGCCGAGGATAATGTAATCAATGAATTCCGGGCTGCGAATCAGGTTGGTGACGCGCATGCCCTTGTCCTTCTCCAGATTCAGGCGGAGATGCTGCTCGGCGACCGGGTTGCACCACTCGAGAAAGAGCACGTCATCCATGATCACCACGCCGTCGGGCAGCTGGCTCATGGCCTGACGGAAGCGCGACAGCCACTCGGCCAGCTCAGCGCGATTCCGCTGGTCTTCGCGCCGAAGCCGGTACAGCTTGGCAAAGATCTCAGTCCACGATCCCCAGCCGTCCTGCAGCTTCACTTCGTCAGGCTGATCCAGCCACAGGGACAGGTGATACAGGTAGCGCAGCTGGACCAGCACCAGCACGAGGAGGATAAGAAACGCGACCGCCAGCCCGACAGTGAAGTTCCACACAAACCAGCCAGCGAGACCAGCGCCACCGATCAGCGCAAAACGTATCAGCACCGGGATCCAGAACAACGCAGCAGGGCTCATGCAAAAAGGGGATTATTTTTCGGACAGCATATAGCCTACACTACGAACGGTCTTGACGAGGAAATCGGCGCTACCCAGCGCCTTGCGCAGCCGGAGCACGTGGACGTCCACGGTGCGCTCTTCCAGCACTGCATGGTCGCCCCAGACCTTGTCCAGCAGCTGACTGCGGGAAAATACCCGCTCGGGATGGGCAATCATGAACTTCAGCAGCTTGAACTCAGCATGTCCTATCTCGATCTGCTGCTCGTTCACTCGGACACGACAGCTCACGGGATCCAGCGTCACCGGCCCGAGGCTCATTTCGAGCTCGGCATGCTCCGGTTCCTTGCGACGAATAAGCGCCTTGATACGCGCGATCAGCTCACGCGGTGAGAAAGGCTTGGTGATGTAATCGTCGGCGCCCTGATCGAGCCCGGCGACCTTGTCTTCCTCCATGCTCTTGGCAGTGAGCATGATGATAGGAAGCGAGTTGAACTGCCGGTCGGCACGGATCCGGGACAACAGCCGCAAACCGGACTGATCCGGCAGCATCCAGTCCAGCAAAATCAGCTGAGGCCGTTGCTGTTGCAGGTAGTTCCAGGCGTCGGCGGTGTTGTGTACCGCATCGACTTCCCAGCCCGCCGATTTCAGCGAAAAGCTGACCAGCTCAACAATGGCAAGCTCGTCTTCGACGATCAGGATGGAGGGACGCTGGCTAGCCATTGCAGGCGTCAGGCGGCGTGGCCGTTGCCCTGCTGCGAGATGGCGTAGTCGGTATGGCGGATATCCTTGCCCTCGACGATATACACCACATACTCAGCGATATTTTTTGCATGATCGCCGATGCGCTCGATCGCCTTCGCGACCCAGATAGTGTCCAGCGCGCTGGAGATCGTGCGCGGATCTTCCATCATGAAAGTGATTGCCGTGCGCACCACCGAACGGTACTCGTGGTCGATCTCTTCATCAGCCACGATGAGTCGGGTCGCCTGTTTCTGGTCAAGGCGAGCAAAAGCGTCCAGAGCATCATGTAACTGCTTGCCGGCAGAGGCCGCCATCACGCGCACGACCTCTTCATGCGCAATCGGCGCCAGACCGCGCTGGTGAATGGCATGCGCGGCACGGGCGATCTTGGTGGCTTCATCGCCCACGCGCTCAAGATCGGTAATGACCTTGATCGTCGCCATCACGGTGCGCAGATCATTGGCCGCAGGCTGACGCTTGACGATCAGATGGGTGCACGCATCATCCAGCGCGACTTCCATCTGATTGACCTCGATATCCGCCGCGATGATGCGCTCGGCCTCGGCCGCATTGAGTGTGCGAAAGCAGGCCATTGCATCATAGAACTGCTTCTCTACCAAACCGCCCATCTGGAGCACGCGCGAGCGTATCGCTTCGAGATCCAATTCATACTGTCGGGAAGAATGTTCGGACATATCTATCTCCTGGCTAGGTTTCCGGCAAGTGGTCGATGCCCGGGTGTGCGCACGATCAGCCGAAACGGCCGGTAATGTAATCCTGGGTTTCTTTCTTGACCGGATTCAGGAAAATCTTGTCGGTCTCGCCGAACTCCACCAGCTCGCCAAGGTACATGTAAGCGGTGAAGTCAGAGCAGCGAGCTGCCTGCTGCATATTGTGGGTGACGATCGCAATCGTATAGTCTTCCTTGAGCTCATTGATCAGCTCTTCGATCTTCACGGTCGAGATCGGATCCAGCGCCGAGGTCGGCTCGTCGAGCAGCAGCACATCGGGCTTCACCGCAACGCCGCGCGCGATGCACAGACGCTGCTGCTGACCGCCGGACAGCGACAGGCCGCTCTTGTTGAGCTTGTCTTTCACCTCGGTCCACAGCGCCGCTTTTTTCAGCGCCCACTCGACACGCTCATCCATCTCGCCCTTCGACAGGTTCTCGTACAGCCGAACGCCAAACGCGATGTTTTCGTAGATAGACATCGGGAAGGGCGTGGGCTTCTGGAACACCATGCCGATCTTCGCGCGCAGCACGTTGATATCGACATCGTTGTCGAGGATGTTCTTGCCCTTGTAGATGATCGAACCCTCGGCGCGCTGGCCGGGGTACAGATCGTACATGCGGTTCAGCGTGCGCAGCAGCGTCGATTTGCCGCAGCCTGAGGGGCCGATGAACGCCGTGACTTTCTTGTCGAAGATATCGAGTTCGATATTTTTCAGTCCCTGGAACGCACCATAGAAAAAGTTGAGTTTCTCAACCTTGATCGTCACGGGGACATCACCGGGCCTCGGCTGGTTCGCGGCAGGCGCGCTGATTGTAGCTGTCATCATGGAAAATCCTATCCGTTATTCTTGCCGGTGCGAACCAGCAGACGCGACACAATGTTCAGTCCCAACACACTGAAAGTAATCAGCAGCGCACCGCCCCAGGCCAGCTCGCGCCAGTTATCGTACGGGCTCATCGCAAACTGGAAGATGACCACGGGCAGGTTGGCCATGGGGGCGTTCATGTCGGCATTGAAAAACTGGTTGTTCAGTGCCGTGAACAACAGCGGCGCAGTCTCGCCGGAGATGCGCGCCACGGCCAGCAGCACGCCGGTCATCACACCAGCCTTGACGGCGCGCAGGCGCACCATCGTGGCCACTTTCCAGCGCGGCGCACCCAGCGCAAAAGCGGCCTCACGCAGACTGTTGGGCACCAGCGCCAGCATGTTGTCCGTGGTACGTACCACCACGGGTATTGCGATCAGCGCGATCGCAAAACTGCCCGCCCAGCCAGAGAAATGCCTGATATTCGCGACATAGATCGCATAAACGAATAATCCGATCACGATCGATGGCGCCGACAGCATGATGTCGGTCACGAAGCGCGTCACTTGCGCAAAACGGCTCTCCTCGCCGTACTCCGCCAGATAGACGCCGGCAAAAATACCAATGGGCGTGCTGATCAGCGTAGCGACACCGACCATCATCAAACTGCCGACAATCGCATTCATCAATCCACCACCCTCGCTGCCGGGAGCAGGCGTCGTGTGGGTGAACATGTGAAGATCGACTGCGCCTAACCCATTGATCAGCAGCACAGTCAGAATCCACAACAGGGCGCTGAGACCAGTCGCCATCGCAGCCACCGACAGAAAAATGCCAATGCGGTGCCAGAACAGACGACGACGATAGATCGGATTATCCGACTGCAGAACGTTGGAAGCCATTATTTGCTGCCCTCGCGCTTGCCCAGCTGCAGCAGCATCAACTTTGCTGCCGCGAGCACGATGAATGTGATTGCAAAGAGGATCAGACCGAGGGCGAACAGCGAGCTCATGTGCAGCCCCGCTTCGGCCTCGGCAAATTCATTGGCCAGCGTCGATGCGATGCTGTTACCGGCCGCGAACAGCGACCATGACAGCTTGTGCGCATTGCCGATCACGAAGGTGATCGCCATTGTCTCGCCCAGCGCCCGGCCCAGACCCAGCATCACGCCGCCGACCACGCCCACACGGGTATAGGGCAGTACGATCTTGCGCACCACTTCCCAGCGGGTGCAGCCGAGCGCATACGCTGATTCCTTCAGCACCGACGGGCAGGTCTCGAACACGTCACGCATCACCGAGGCGATGAAAGGAATGATCATCACCGACAGAATCAGTCCGGCGGTCAGCATGCCGATGCCCATCATCGGGCCGCTAAACAGCGTACCAATAACGGGCACTTCACCTAGCGTCGCCTGCAGCAGCGGCTGCACATGGTCGGCAAACAAAGGTGCAAAAATGAACAGGCCCCACATGCCGTAAATAATGCTGGGCACCCCCGCCAGCAGTTCGACGGCCGTGCCCAGCGGGCGCTTCAGCCAGACCGGGCAGATCTCGGTCAGAAACAGGGCGATGCCAAAGCTGATCGGCACCGCAACCAGCAAGGCAATCAGGGAGGTGATCAGGGTGCCGGCAATCGCGATCAGCGCGCCGTATTCTTCATTGACCGGATCCCACTCGATGCGCGTGATAAAACCGGGCCCGAAATGCTCGAAGGCCGGCCAGGCGCCCAAAATCAGCGATATGACGATACCCATCAGGATCGCCAGCACCAGCGCGGCGAAACTGAAGGTCAGGGCATGGAATAGGGAGTCCTGCCATTTGGCTGAACTGGCAGCGTGCGTCAGGCCGGGCTGCGAGGATTGAACAGGGGCACTGTCCCGGGTACTGGCGCTCATGGTCGGCAAGGCCTCGGCTTGGATGGGGCTTGAAGAAGTGTTCACGCCGGCAATGTAGCCAGCGAATGTGACAAGGAGATTACAGCAAGTGCCGTCTTGTCATAAATTACTTTATTAATAATTATTTATTGCTAACTCTGTGCCATCAGCACCTGCAAACCGTACAGCAGTAGACCCAGCAGACCGCCTACCAGCGTGCCATTGAGCCGAATGAATTGCAGGTCGCGCCCCACCTGCAGCTCGATCCGCTCCACCAGCGAGCGCTGATCCCAGGACATGACCACGCGCCTTGCCAGTCCAGAGACCTGATGGCGCTCGCGAAAAAGCCAGCGGGCCGCGCTTTCGCGCAGCGACCGGTTGATGCCGGCCCGGAGCGTCTGATCGGCCATCAGGCGCTCTGAGAGGCTCTGTAGCTGTGTCTCAAGATGCCGGGGAATCCGGCGGGTATCGAGCAGGCCGGCGGCGCTCTCCGGGACAAGTTCGCCTTGCCCCAGCTGTTCGGCCAGCCCGGTCAGCATCACGGTGAACCGCCGGCGGGCAGCGCTGTCGGGCGCCTGCATCTGGATCAGCAGCTCGGCAAAGCCGTCGACCAGCCGCTGAAAAAATTCATCATTGAAGCGGCGCGGCATCCAGCGCGGGCTTTTCTCGCTGACCTTCTGGTAAATGAAGGGCTGATGCTCTTCAAGCGCCTGCATCGCCAGCGCCAGCAACCGATCGAACCATGCATCGTGCCGTCCCTGCTCGACAAGGCGTAGCAGTACCTGCGCCAGCAGGGGACCGGCCTGCAGATAGTTTTCTCCGTTCTTCAGCGCCCGCCAGACCAGCCAGCGACGATGCGCGGGCGACGATAGCCATCGCCCCAGCAGGCCAGCGGCATCCATCGCCGCGAGCTCCCGCGTCAGTACCTCAGGGGTCAGAAAATTATGGTCGATGAACTGTGCGATGCCATCGGCGAGACGATCGCGGTTCGCGGGGATGATCGCCGTGTGCGGAATCCGCAAACCGAGCGGATGCCGGAACAACGCGGTCACCGCAAACCAGTCGGCGAGCCCGCCGATCAGCGCTGCCTCGGCGAAGGCCAGCAGCCAGGGGGACGAAGGATGCCCGCGCAGGGCGAGTGCGAGCAGCATCAAGAGCAGGATGGCGATCAACAAGGCCGTCGCGAAGCGCCAGACCTTGTCCAGACGTGCGCGCTGTGCGCCCTCTTCCATCCCGGCATCCTTGCCGGCCTGAAGCCGGAAAAACGGAGAGAGATTCGAGCGCGAGCATTGACCGGTAGTTCAATGCGCCGATGGTGGTGGACTCAGGTATTCCTGCGCGGATAGCCTTCGGCAGTGATGCGCTGCCAGACTTTTTCTTTGTCCTCAGCAGACATGAAGACCCATTCGGCGACCTCGACCACGGTGCGTCCGCAACCCCGGCAGACATCATCGAAGGTTGTGGAGCAGACAGCGACGCAAGGCGTGTCGGGTCGTTCGGGAGAGGACGAGAAATTCACACGATTCGCTGCGAAGGATCCAGAAGACAAGCATCCGGACTGGCTTCCAGCTGCGCAGATTCTTTCGCGTTGCCGACCTTCATCTCGTCCGGCAGCGGCACGCCATTCTTCACCGCCGTCATTTCTGCCAGAATGGAGATCGCGATCTCCGAGGGCGTCTTGCTGCCGATGTAGATACCGATCGGACCATGCAGCTTGTCGAGCTGCTCAGGCGTGAGGTCGAATTCCAGCAGGCGCTCGCGGCGCTTGCGGTCATTTGAGCGTGAGCCGATCGCGCCAACATAAAACGCTTCGGACTTCAGCGCCTCCATCAGCGCCAGATCGTCCAGCTTGGGATCATGGGTCAACGCGACGACGGCACTGCGGCTGTCGAGCTTCATTTCCATCACGAGATCATCGGGCATCGCATGCACGACCTGCACGCCATCGACATGCCAGCCTTCGCGATATTCTTCACGCGGATCACACACGGTGACCGCGTAATCCATGCCAACCGCGATCTGCGCGAGAAAGCGCGACAGCTGTCCGGCACCAATGATTAGCAGTCTCCAGCGCGGACCATGAATGGTGGTCATCGCGGTTTCGGAGACTTGCAGGCTCATGCCGGGCTTTGCAGGGCCGAGCGTCACAGCGCCGGTGTGCAGATCGAGCCGGCGTGACACCAGCTCGCCGGTGCCAAGACGCGCGATCAGTTCCGGCACCAGACTCTGCGCCGACAGCGGCTCAATGACCAGCTGTATGGTGCCGCCGCAAGGCAAGCCAAAGCGATGCGCCTCGTCCGCGGTGATGCCGTAGGTGACGACCTCGGGTCTGGTCCGGTTTAATCCTTCACGACGCGCGCGGTCGATCAGGTCATCTTCGATGCAACCGCCGGACACTGATCCGACCACATGCCCATCCTCGCAAATGCCGAGCGTTGCGCCCTCGGGGCGCGGGCTCGATCCCCAGGTCTTGGTGATCGTGACGAGTTCGCATTGCTTGCCGGCGGCAAGCCAATCGGCGCAGGTCTTGAGTACTTCGAGGTCGATACTGTCCATGGCGACGACTTTTCAGAATTCGGGTACTGCAGGTAGGGCAGGAACAGCGAAAAAAAAAGCTCCCCACCCTTGCGGGCAGGGAGCCTTCAATGCGCTACTACATCAGGCAGACTTCAGGCCCTGTGCGAGCGGCATCGAGCGGATGCGCTTGCCAGTGGCGGCGAAGATTGCGTTGGCGACTGCCGGTCCGATCAGCGAGGTCGACGGCTCACCGACACCGCCCGGCTTCTCAGAGCTGTCCACCAGAGTGATATCGATCACTGGCGACTGGTTCTGACGGATCGGCGGGAAGTCGTTGAAGTTCGACTGCTGCACGCGGCCGTTCGCGACGGTGTTCTGGGTGTACAGAGCACCCGACAGACCGAACACGATACCGGACTCGAGCTGCTGACGAACGATCTCCGGGTTCACCATGCGGCCCTGGTCGGAAGCGACCCAGACCTTGTGCACCTTGACGTTGCCTTCGGAGACCGACACCTCAGCGACCTGAGCCATGTAGGTGCCATAGCCTTCCATGATCGCGATACCCAGACCGCGGCCCTTGGGCAGCTTGCGACCCCAACCGGCTTTCTCGGCAGCGATCTTCAGCACGTTGGCGATGCGGGGCTCGTTGCTCAGCATGTTCAGACGGAACTGGAGCGGATCCTTGCCAGCGGCCAGTGCCAGCTCGTCGACGAACGACTCGTTGGCGAAGCAGTTCATCGTGTGCGACACAGCGCGCAGGTAACCGACGCGGAAGCCAGTGTCGTGGATGATCACGTCGTGCTGAGTGTTCGGCACACCGTACAGCGGCACGGCAGCTTCGACCATGAACGGATCCAGCGTGTTCTTCGGCAGGCCGAAAGCGCGCTGGGTGATCGACTGCGAGGTCAGCTGGAACTTCATGCCGACGACGTTGCCCGATGCGTCGAGGCCAGCCTCGATGCGGTTCAGGCCCATCGGACGGTAGAAGTCGTGCTTCATGTCGTCTTCACGGTTCCACAGCACCTTGACCGGACGGCCGACCGCTTTCGAGACCTGAACGGCCTGCGAGATGAAGTCGAGCTCGATACGACGGCCGAAACCGCCACCCAGATACGTGGTGCGGACGGTGATGTTCTCAGGCTTGATGCCCAGGACGGCAGCCGCCGTGCCCTGTGCGCCTTGCTGGAACTGGGTCGGTCCGATCAGTTCGCACTTGTCGCCCATGACATTGGCGATCATGTTCATCGGCTCGAGCGGCTGGTGCGCCATCAGCGGCGTCGTGTAGCTTGCCTTGACAACTTTTGCTGCACCGGAGATTGCACCCGCAGCGTCACCGACGTCCGGACGAATCTTGATCGGCTTGATGTCTTTTTCAGCGGACTTGATGGCCGCCCACATGCCAGCGGTCGACAGCGATGCGCCCGCACCGTCATCCCACTGCACTTTCAGGCCCTTCTTGCGGGCGTTGAAAGCGTGCCAGTAGGTGTCGGCCACAACAGCCACGCCATCGCTGACCTGAACGACGTCGATCACACCCGGCATGCTCTTGGCTTTAGCGCCATCAAAGCTGACCGGCTTGCCGCCGATGACCGGGCTTTGCTCGATCGAGGCGTACACCATGCCGGGCACTTTGGCATCGATACCGAACTCGGCCGTGCCGTTGACCTTGGCCGGCGTATCCAGACGGTTCATGGCCTTGCCGACCACACGGAACTGGGAAGGATCCTTCAGCTGGACGTCTTTCGGCACTGGCAGTGCGGAAGCCGCTGCAGCCAGTTCACCGTAAGTGGCACGCTTGCCACCGCCCGAGACCACGCCATTGGAAGCGGTCAGGGTGGAGGCGTCAACGCCCCACTTCGCAGCAGCGGCCTGAACCAGCATCGTGCGCACTTGTGCGCCACCGACGCGCAGCTTTTCCCATGCATCACGGATCGCGGTGGAGCCACCGGTGATCTGTGCGCCGAGCAGGCCGTTCACGTAAGCAGGATTTGCAGGCGCGGTCGCGACCTGCACAGTGTTGACGTCAACGTTCAGTTCCTCGGCGATCAGCATCGGCAGCGAGGTGTGAACGCCCTGGCCCATTTCGGACATGTGGGACAGCAGGGTGATGGTGTTGTCATCGGCAATGTGCACCCAGACGTTCGGGGTGTGCAGCGAGCCGGCAGCCTTGGCTTCCTGGCCACCGAAGCCCGGCAGGTACATGCCGAGAACGGCTACGCCGGAAGCGGCTGCAGACGTTTTCAGAAAATCACGGCGATTCGTTGTCATTTGTTTGTCTCCTCTACCTTAAGCGCGGCGCATTTCTGCAGCAGCATCCTTGATCGCAGCACGAATGCGGTTGTAAGTACCGCAGCGGCACAAGTTGCCGCTCATCGCGTTGTCGATGTCAGCATCGCTCGGGTTCTTGTTCTTCGACAGCAGGGCCGCTGCGCTCATCAGCTGGCCGGACTGGCAGTAGCCACACTGCGGTACCTGGTGCTTGATCCAGGCCTTTTGCAGCGGGTGCGAGCTGTCTGCAGACAGCGACTCGACGGTGGCAACCTTTTTGCCTGCGACAGCCGACACCGGCGTCTGGCAGGAACGGATCGGCGTGCCGTTCAGGTGCACGGTGCAGGCACCGCACAGTGCTGCGCCGCAGCCGAACTTGGTGCCGGTCAGGCCGACTTCATCGCGAATCACCCACAGCAGCGGGGTATCCGGCTCGGCCTGGACGGTGACCGTCGAGCCGTTCAGATTAAAACTGATTGCCATGTTTTACTCTCCTCTTTCTCTTGGTTTCACTGCAACTTATGCCAATGATTACTCATTAGTTCTTTGAAACAGGGAGGCATTGTTCCCATGCCTTACGTCGCTGGTCCGCATTTTCCGTGAGGTGGAACTGCAGGGCGCGCCTTCTCCGCGTTGGTCATTGTTACCTGAAATGCTTTGACTTTTCAGGCTGAAAATTTACGCTTGTGTCTATATAGCACCGTTATTTCGCAAAATCAAGAAAGCCCATTTCTGCTTTTATTGGCACATCATCAACATTATTCGGGTCATAAAAAATCTTGGAATTTTTTCGAATTTTTCTAAGTATTGTGCGGCGCAAAAAATTTCTTCCTGCGTGCGGGTCAAGCATCGGTAAGCCTTTGTTATTTCAGGGCTTACCAAAAACGTATCGAAGCTCAGATATTCACAAACCCCGCATGAAAAATAATTCTCGATGAAAAGCTTATGAAGCATGCGCTCCCGCGTCAGCTCACCAGCGTTTCATCCGTTCGCGTGTCGCCCTCGGTATCGACCCAGCTGATCACGATCTTGTCGCCCACTTTGCCGCCCTTGAACTTGAAAGAAAAATAGGGGTCGCGCGCGACCGATCCGCCGAAATGCACATGCAGCACCGGCCGGCCGTTGCACGTGCCGCGCACCGTCTGTATGAAGTGCGGCAGTACCAGCCGGCCATCGGTGCCCCATGAGAGGCGGCTCAGCATGCGGTGCTTCATCAGCACCTTCACCTCGACGAACTGACCGTTCTTGATAGCGCGAACGCGCATCGGCTCACCCAAGGCAGCCCCCTATCATCACGGTGATGTCCTTGAGCGAATAAAACCATTTGCCGCCCGATCGCGCGACCGCGACCAGATTCGATGTTTCGGCGACCTTAATGCGCACCGAATAGGACGGATCATTGTCGGGCAGCACTTGAAAGCCCACGCACACAGGATTCGGATTCAGGTCGGCCAGCAGCGCGATGAAATCGGTACCGGGAATTTTGCTGACGATCGTCACGGGCACGTTGGTGCCGTTCTCTGCCAGTTCGGGCGCATCGATCAGCAATTCCCCCGGCTTCGCGACGAACAGACCCGGCACCTTGCCGCGCTCGACCACCGTGCGCGGCGTGTTGGGCGTGGTGGTGTCGCCATTCATTGCGATCACGAATGCTTCCAGGCTTTTGGCGGAATACACCGCGCCATTCCAGTCCGAGCCCCAGGGGATGTTGTCGGCGGAGCGGGTGATGCCCGCGTCATCCTCTTCCCCAAACACCTCCGAGGGCTTCAGCAGCCCGGCGCCGAAGGCGAGCGCGAGCGCAGAAGCAATGCGCATGGCGTCACGCCGGCTCTCGTCCACGTCCTGTCTCCCTCGCTGAATGGTGCTGTGTAATCGAGGCGGCATTGTGCCACCGAAATCGCGACGATGCAGGAGCGCGGGCTCGACCCGCGCACGCTTACTTGCGAGCGGCCGTGTCCACACCGCGCACCGGGCCCCAGGCGCGATGCTGCTCGGCGAGATTGCCATTCAGCCCCCGGCCGGATGGCGGCAGAACGACCAGTGAGGCTTCATCGATCTTGCACGCGCTCATGCAGGCCTCGCTGACCACATCCGGTTTGCCGCTGACCTCGCGCATTCCGTGGTTCAGCGTCATGCCGGCACGATTGGGCATCTTGCCCTGCACCTCGCGAATGTTCTTGTCGGTCAGCGTGAAATCCGCCGGCACCACATCGGCGAGGTTCAGCAGGTAAGCCGTTGCGGCATAGACTTCGTTCACGGACAGGCTCTTGGGCGCATCAAAGGGCATCGCACGCCGTATGTAATCCCACAGCGTCGACACCGTCGCCAGCTTCATCATCGTGGTCTTCGCATTCTCGGTAGCAGCGATCAGACCGCTGGCGCGACCGCTCGCCATGTCTTCACGCGTCGTGCCACCGACCAGCGGCGGGAACATGGCCGGTGATTCACCGAAGGCACCGTGACAGTTCGCGCATTTTGCCTCCCACACCTTCATGCCCTGCGCAACGCTGCCAGAGCCGGGTGGCAGGCCGCGAAAATCCGGGCGCACGTCGATGTCCCAGGCAGCGATCTCGGCAACCGTCGCGCGACGACCAATGCTCGGATAAGGCTCTGCCATGACCGGCAAGCTCGCGACGAGCCATCCGAGCAGACACGCCCTCAGCAGCCATTTACGAGATCTGGACATTCACCACCTCGCCTGCGGCTTCTACCCGCCAGGACTGGATCGCATTGTTGTGATAGACCGAGCGCGTGCCGCGCACCGCACGCAACTCGGCCATTTTGGGCTGCACATAGCCCGTCTCGTCGATCGCGCGGGATTGGAGTATGGCCGGCTTGCCGTCCCACACCCAGTCGATGTTGAAGCGTGTCAGGCACTTGGGCAGCACTGGCGATTCGAGCCGCGCGGTCTTCCAGTGTTTGCCTCCATCGACCGACACATCGACGCGCGCGATCTTGCCACGGCCCGACCACGCCAGTCCGGTGATGTTGTAAAAGCCCTTGTCCATCAGGCGCTGCCCGCCCGAAGGCGTGGTGATGACGGACTTGCACTCCTGAATCAGCGTGTACTGTCGTGACAGACCATCGGGCATCAGATCGGTGTACTGTGTGGATTCTTCTCGGGTGGCATACGGGGCATCACCGACCTCGATGCGGCGCAGCCACTTCACCCAGCAGACGCCCTGCGCGCCCGGCACTACAAGCCGCAAGGGATAGCCATTCTCGGGGCGCAGCATTTCGCCATTCATGCCCCAGGCGACGATCACATCATCCAGCGCGCGCTCGATCGGAAGGGTGCGGGTAAGGCTGGCGCCATCCGCGCCCTCCGCCAGAATGAATTTCGCATTTTTCTTGTCGATGCCGCAGTCTTCCAGCAGCAGCGACAGCGGCACGCCGGTGAATTCGCAGCAGGACAGCATGCCATGCGTGTACTGCACCGAAGGCACCGCCGGTGACGCCCAGTCCATCGCCGTGTTTGCGCCACACTCGATGAAATGCATGCGCGACACCGAGGGTAATCGCATCAGGTCACCGACCGTGTACACCTTCGGTGTCGACACCAGACCATTGATCATCAGCCGGTGCGATGAGGGATCGATGTCGTGCCAGCCTGCGTGATGTCGCTCGAAATGCAGGCCGCTCGGCGTGATGATGCCGAACAGGCCCTGCAAGGGTGTGAACGCAATGCTGCTCTCGCGACGCCGGGTCAGGCCGGGCGATTCGCGGCGCTGAAGGCTGGATTCGTGTTTCGACGGCTGCCCATAGGGCTGATGCGCAACCGGATGACCAAGACTGATGCTGTGCTTCGGGAGTTTCAATATCGCCGGATCGCCCTCGCCGCCCGGATGGTCCGCTGCGGCCAGCGCGCTGCCGGAGACCAGTGCTGCGCTGGCCGCAGCAAAGCTCTGCCGCAGAAACCGGCGTCGGCTGCCATCCAGCCCGTGCGAGCGAATGTCGTCGATCAGCGCATCCGAGATGAAATTTTCCGGCGCAGGCTGTATCCGTCCGAATTTTCCGCGCACGGTCATCGTCGAGACTCCGCGTCAGCCGCCCTTGCACACGAGGCGCATCAGCGTCTGCTCATGCGTGCCCTCTGCGGGCGGGCCCCACGATCCGGGTTTGTATATCGCATGCACCAGATTGCTGTTGCCCATGCCGTCCTTGTGACGCAGGTGCATATGGTGGCGCTTGATGCCCTTCTCGCAGTCATATTCGATCTGCCCTTTCAGCGACAGGTAAGGCGTGCCGTCGTAATCCTGCGAGATCGTGTAGTCGAGCAGGTGCCATAGCAGCAGGGTGCCCGTGCCAGAGGGCTGCAGCGTTTCCTTGTCGATGTAGAGTGCATATTCCTTCGATGGATGCTCGACACGGGTCCAGTCGGCATGCGCGACCGAACACACAGCAAAGGCGGCGAGCATCAGTGAAAACTTTTTCATCAGGGTCGGGCTCCCGAGGGATTAATTCATCAGTCGGACTGAGCGGTGCAGTATATCAGCGGAAAATTTTACGGTTACAATCGATCATCACGGCTAGCTCAGCGCATCGGCAACCCTCTCAGTATCTGCCTCCCGCTCGCAGGCCAACCCGTTCCGGATTCCGGCATTTCCTTACTGCGCGCGGTGTCATTCCGCAGGAGACAGCAGATGAATCACACCTTTCCGATCACCCTCCTGCTCGGGCGGGCATCCATTGCCTGGGCGCTCTGCTTTTCGGGCACAGCGCTCGCCGTCGATCAACAAACGCTCTACACCCAGAGCCTCGCCGCAACCTGCGCCAACTGCCACGGCACGCTGGGCAAAGGCATAAGCGAAGGCTCGGTGCCCGGGCTGGCCGGCCTGAAGGCGGACTACATCGAAGCACAGATGAAGGCCTTCAAGTCCGGCGAACGGCAAGCCACCATCATGCATCAGCTCGCCAAGGGGTATTCCGATGAACAGATCCGGCTGATGGCGACGTATTTCGCCGGTCAGAAACCCTGAGGAGCACGGCATGGATCGCAGAGAATTTCTGAAAGCAGGCAGCGCGCTGGCGCTGCTGTCCGGCCCGGTGTCCGCATTTGCGATGCGCGGCGCAAAAGTCGTCGTGATCGGCGGCGGCTACGGCGGCGCGACGGCGGCGAAATACATTCGCCTGCTATCCGGACACACGCTCGATGTGACGCTGGTCGAACCGGACAAGGAATTCATTTCCTGTCCGCTGTCCAATCTCGTGGTGGGCGGCAGTCGCAAGCTGGCCGACATCAGCCGCCCCTACGCAACGCTGAGCAAGCACCACGGCATTACTATGGTGCATGAGCTGGCGACATCGATCGATACCAAGTCCCGCATCATCAAACTATCAGGTGGCAGCACGCTCAGTTATGACAAGCTGGTGCTCTCGCCGGGCATCGACCTGAACATGGGCAGCATCGAGGGGCTCACCGAGGCGAAAGCCTCGGGACAGATACTGCAGGCATGGAAGGCGGGGCCTGAAACGCTGGCACTGCGACGTCAGCTTGAAAGCATGCCGGATGGCGGCGTGTATGCGATCACGATTCCCGAAGCCCCTTTCCGCTGCCCGCCGGGCCCGTACGAGCGCGCTTGTCAGGTGGCCTGGTACTTCAAGAACTTCAAACCCAAGAGCAAGGTGCTGGTACTCGATGCCAATCAGGATGTGGTGTCCAAGCCCGCGCTGTTCAAGAAAGTCTGGGAAGAGCAATACAAGGGCATCATCGAGTACCGCAATCAGCACAAGGCGGTTGCGGTATCGCCCAAAGAAGGACTGATCAAGTTCGATGTGCAAGACGATGTGAAGGCGAACGTGATCAACGCGCTACCGCAAATGCGGGCGGGCACGATCGCGCTGCAGACGGGTCTGGCGAATATGGCGAACAACCGCTGGTGGTGCGTGAATTACCAGAGCTTTGAGTCGGCGGTCGCAAAGGATGTGTTCGTGATCGGCGATGCGATACAAGTCGCGCAGCTGATGCCCAAGAGCGGCCACATGGCGAACAATCACGCGAAGGTGGCGGCAGCGGCCGTGGTCGCGCAGCTCAGCGGTCTGGAGATCAACCCCGCACCGATGCTGACCAACACCTGCTACAGCTATGTCGATGACAGGAACGTGATCCACGTCGCCAGCGTGCATGAGTATGTCGCCGCCGAGCAGACCTTCAAGGTCGTGCAGGGTTCGGGCGGTCTCTCATCCGCGCCCACCGAGCTCGAAGGACGCCATGCCAACACCTGGGCCCGCAGCATCTGGGCCGACATGCTGGAATAATCGGATGAGATACCCCGTGTTGGCCGTGCTGCTGGCGCTCATGATGGCGAACGCGTCGGCGGCTGATAAATCAACCGACAGGCCAATGGCCATCGATAACGGCGGCCGGATGGAATTCGTGCATGCCGTACGCACGGGCACGCTCAGCAAGGAGCAGAAAGCGTCGCTGGAAGAGCGCCTGCAAGCCGAGTGCGCACATCCGAGCAATCCGATCACGCAGGGCATGATCGAGACACGCGGCCCCGGCAAGTGCATGGCCTTTGTGCGAAATCAGTGCGCCTGCACGGATTGCGACATGCCGACTTATTGCTTTCCGTCGGAAGGTCAGTAGCGCGGTTGAAAAAATTTCCCGCCGCACCCGCACTGATCGGAGGAGAGTGACAAGGTGCAGGGCGGCGGGGATGCTGCGGTAAAGCTTTGCGGATCAGAACGCGTACTTCATACCCACCTGAAAGGTACGCGGCATGCCCACCTGTATGCCACGAGTACGGTCGACGATGTAGGTGGTATCGCCCAGATTTTTACCCGCGACAAAAAAGTTCGCCTGTCCAACGGTGTAATTGAACACCGCATTCCAGATGCCATAGGCATCGATCAGGCCTTTCTGTCCATCGGCGGTCGGCGTGACGACGTTGTCAAAGCTGGCGTACTGCTCTCCGACATACACATACTCGACACGGGCATTCCAGAACTGTGGCGCACGATAGCCGAGCGTCAGCGTCAGCAGCTGCTCGGGGGCGTACGGCAGACGCTTGCCGGTCTGATTGACGATCACCGGGGGAGTAGCCGTGGGGCTGTTAAACGTGGATTTCTGCTCTGCCGTCGCTAACCAGGTGAATGCGACACGGGCAAACACGTTGCCATCGACCGCGTTGGTGAGCCGGTCAGCCTGACCCGCCAGCTCCACGCCCTGGAACAGGGCCTTGCCCTCCGAGTAGGCAGTCGAACCACCGGCGATGCTGCCCACCTGTACAAGGTTGCTGAAATCATTGCGGAAGACCGCGACATCGAAACGCACATCCTTGGTCGGTGATGAGCGCAGGCCCAGCTCCGCATTGACGCTGCTTTCGGCGTTGAGATTGACCGAACCGCCCGAGCCGCTGATGGCATCCTCGACACGTGGCGGGCTGAAGCCCTTGTGCACGCCGCCATACAGCTGCGAACTGCCATCCAGCTCATAGGTTGCGCCTATGCCGGGCACGAATTCGGTGAAACTGGTGTCACCCGATTTCGGCGTTGCGTTGGTGCTGGTCACGAACAGATTACGTTCGTAATTGATCTGCTCGACGCGCATGATCGGCGTGATCGCCAGACGCTCATTGACCTGAGTACGGTTCGATGCAAATGCCGATATCGCCTGTGCGCGACGCTCCTGACTCTCGATGACGCTCATCCCCGAGCCGCTGGTGTAGTTGGTGTAGGACGAGTAGCGTTCCTGACGACGCTTCTGAATCTCTGACTGCAGCTTGACGCCGACCTCCAGGTCATTCTGCAGTCCGAAGCTCGCATGCTTCTGGAACAATCGGCTGTCAATGCCCATCGTGGTGTAGGCGCGCAAGCGACCGTCCACCTGACAGCTAGTGAGATTGACGGGGCGGCAATCCGTCGACTGCGACGCCTGACGCCACCAGTCGCGGTCGAAATAGGCGCCATACACGCTGGTCAGAAGACGACGATCGGCATTCAGCCGCCATTCGTGCGTGGCGGACAGCCCGGTGCGGTTGGCATCGAAATAATCATTCTTGAACGGATTCTGGCGCGGATTGGCTTCGTATTCGGCTTGCGTCAGCCCGGAATACGTCAGCTGCGAATGCTCGCGGAAATGACTCGCGCGCAGCGTCAGCTGCTGATCATCGTTCAGGCGTCCCACCCATTTGAAATTCAGGTCATCGAGGCGGCTGTGCATGTTCTCGCGCGCACCGTCGGATTCCTTGTGGTAGAGGTCGACCATTGCGCCGTTGCCGGTGGCCATGAAATGGCCATTCAGATAGCCGCGCGAGCCGGCAGCAAAACCGACAAATCCTGCGCGCTGTTGCTGAGGCATGGGCGTGATGTAGTTGACCACGCCGCCGGCGGTCTGCGGGCCGAAGCGGATCACCTGACTGCCTTTGCTCACTTCGATCGCATCATAGCGATCAATCGGCGGATGGTAGTAGCTCGCATTATCGCCGTACGGAGCAAAGGACAGCGGCAGTCCGTCTTCCAGCAGCAAGGTCTTGGTCGAGCGCGTGGGGTTCTGTCCGCGCATGCCAATGTTGGGGCGCAGGCCCACACCTTCCTCCTCACGCACATGCAGTCCCGGCACCTTGCGCAAGGCCTCATTCACATTGAAGACCCGGCTCTCTTCCAGTGTCGCCGCATCAATCACTTGCGCCGATCCCGGACTATTGGTGCTGCCGCTCGCCGCGCCGATCACATCGACCCGCGGCAGGCTTCGCTCCGCACTCTCCTCGGTGCCCGTCTGCGCGGCGGCCTGAGCGCACAGCGTAGCCGCTGCCAGTGCCAAAACCGTCAGCCTCAAAAGCGGCGCTGCGATGCGAGATTTGCTTGAACTGCTCATGAAAACCTTTCCCCCTGATGAAACAAGTTGTTATTGGATGCTGATTGATTCCTTAATGCGAATCATTCTCGTTTATCTTTGCATCTCTGGTCAAGATTTTCTTGCAGAAAACTGACCGGCGCGAAGGGTTATTCCTCCTGAACTGATTTCGCCCAAATTCAATTTATTTAATGAAATCAGTTATTTGCTTCAATTTCCCGGCAGGTATCCACAGACTTACCCACGAAAACTGTGGACAGGGCGCGTGCTTGACTCTTTAATGTCTGGAAACATTTTTCGGATCTCCACCGGTGAACGCCCCAGCGACTTCCCTGCCATCCCAAGCCTCGCCATTCCGCAGTCTGTGCACCGACTGCGGCGTCTCCCGCTCGGACGATCCAAAGCGCTGTGGTCGTGCCTGCCAGTTCATCCGGCCTGACTATCCCGGACTGGAGGCGCGCACTCATGGCCGCCCAAGGAATGCGGCACGCGAGCACGAGCTGCACTTCGGCGTGCTGCAGGGCATGCACAAGGCAGCGCTGAAAACACCTTCGCAAGGCGCGCAATGGACAGGCATCACCACGCGCATCGCAGAACGTTTGCTGGAGACCGGCCGTGTCGATGCGGTGCTGACGGTGAAACCCGATGCAACAGACTCATGGAAGCCCGAGCCCGTGCTGATCACGCGCGCCTCCGATCTTGCGCAGTGCCGTGGCATGCGCATGGGCTATGCGCCGCTGTTGTCCTTACTGGAGCCGGCGATTCGCAGCGGGGTGAAACGACTGGCCGTGATCGGCATACCCTGTCAGGTGTACGCATTACGAGCGCTGGAGCGCGAGCTGGGCCTGGAACAGCTCTATGTGATCGGCACGCCCTGCTCTGACAATACGACGACGGAGAATTTCCATCGCTTTCTGTCGCTGCTCGAACAAGATCCTGCCCGCGTCACCTATCTGGAATTCCGCGCCGACTATCACGTCGAGCTGCGTTATGACGATGGACGCCGCCGGGAGATCCCTTTCCTGCAGCTGCCACTGTCGGATCTGCCGGCAGATTTTTTTCCGCTGACCTGCAAGACCTGCGTCGATTACACCAATTCACTCTCGGATATCACGGTCGGCTACATGGGCGGGGAAGGCCAGCAATGGCTGCTGGTGCGCAATTCACGCGGTCAGCAGATGCTCGATTTGCTGGGCGAGGAAATCCAGCTGAGTCAGCCGGGCAGCGCGGGCAAGCGTGCCGGGGCCGTGCGCGGTTTTCTGCAGAACACGCTGCGCGCCGCCGGCGGCCTGCCGCTCAGAAAAATGCCGCAATGGCTGCGGCCTGTGGTCGGCTGGCTGATGCCGCGCATCGGGCCGCGCGGTCTGGAATTCGCGCGTGCGAGGGTGGAGATGAAAGCCATCGAGACTGTGGTGCATCTGCGGCGTGAGCAGCCGGCACGCATCAAAACCATGGTGCCGGCTCATGTATGGCCGCTGGTCGAACCTTATGGGATCACGCCCACGGCGCAAGAAACTTCGCCCCCCGCAACGCCGACGCCGTTTCCCTGAGCCTGTCGGGGCCTTTGCACCTTCGTGCAGCACCAGCAAGACAAATTCTGGCTACAATATTTTCCAGTATTCAAATGACTCGGCGCCCCCGTCAGCGCCTTTTCATGCACCATGAGACCCACCCGCATAGCCCGGTTTTGCAGCAGTGCTTTCATGCTCTCGCTGCTCGCCATACTGACCGCTTGCCACAACGGTCCGAGGACCTACGATGCCTGCACCTTGCAGGCGTCGAGGGACGCCAAGAACGATCGCCAGTTCCAGGCGATGTCTCAGGCGTGCAGGGAAAAATTCAAGGCCCGATACCAGTAAGCGCGCTGCCCCTGTGAGGCCGCAGCGCCAAATCTGCTCAGGTAGCCGCCATCGCGACGCAGTCGGCGGCGATGCTCATCGAGCGAAGGCGCAGCTCAGGATCAAAGAGGTCACAGGTCAGGATGATCTCGTCGGCGCCAGTCGCCTGCTGCAATTGCAGCAAGCCCTCTCTCACCGTGTCCGGCCCGCCAATGACTGCCGCACCGAGGAAGCCGGCAATGCCCTGTTGCTCCTCTGGTGACAGACGCTCCATGAAACCCTGTTCCGGCGGCTGCAGCGGCCTGCGGTCCCCGGTCAGTATGCCCAGCACGCGGCGAAACACGCTGCTGGCGAGATAGTCGGCTTCTTCATCGGTCGGTGCTGCCACCAGCGGCACACCGATCATGAGGTAGGGTTTGTCCAGCACCTCGGAGGGCTGGAAACGGCTGCGATACAGATTGGCTGCCTGCATCAGAAAACGCGGCGCGAAATGCGATGCGAAAGCAAACGGCAGTCCGCGCTCGGCCGCCAGTGACGCGGAGAACAGGCTGGAGCCCAGCAGCCAGATGGGCACCCGGGTGCCTGCGCCCGGCAGCGCCACCACGCGCTGCCCCGGCACGGCGGGTGCCAGCAGCCGCTGCAGCTCGGCGACATCGCGCGGGAAATCTTCTTCGGTCTCGACACGGTCACGGCGCAGCGCGCGCATCGTCATCGGATCCGTGCCCGGAGCCCGCCCAAGGCCCAGATCGATACGGCCCGGATACAGCTCTGCGAGCGTGCCGAACGCCTCGGCCACCGTCAACGGTGCGTGATTGGGCAGCATGATGCCGCCCGAGCCCACCCGTATGCGGCGGGTGCCGCTGGCGATGTGTCCGACCAGCACCGCCGTGGCGGAGCTCGCAATGCCCTGCAGGTTGTGATGTTCCGCGACCCAGTAGCGGGTGAAACCCAGCGATTCGGCATGCTGCGCGGTGCGCTGCGCCTGCCAGAGTGCGTCGGCGATACTGGCGCCCTCGCGGATGGGCACGAGGTCCAGCATCGAGAGCGTTAACTGAGGTTCTGCGTGAATGTCGGCGTTCATGCTCCCTATTGTAGTGCCTGCTGTGACGGCAGGCCGGAGCAATCGCTAGCGCAGCTTGAACACCGACACCGCTTGCGACAACTGTGCCGCCTGCAATTCCAGGCTCGCTGCCGCTGCGGCGGCCTCCTCGACCAACGCCGCATTCTGCTGTGTGACCTGATCCATCTGGATCACCGCCTGATTCACCTGCTCGATGCCGGCACTCTGCTCAAGACTGGCCGCACTGATCTCGGACATGATATCGGTCACCCTCGCCACCGAGCCGACAATCTCATCCATCGTGGAGGTCGCCTGCTGCACCAGCTGATTGCCTGCATCCACCTTGGCGACCGAGTCATGAATCAGCTGCCGGATTTCTTTCGCGGCGCCGGCGCTGCGCTGGGCGAGGCTGCGCACTTCCGAAGCAACCACCGCAAAGCCTCTGCCCTGCTCTCCGGCGCGTGCCGCTTCCACCGCCGCGTTCAGCGCGAGGATATTGGTCTGGAACGCGATGCCATCGATCAGGCTGATGATCTCGACGATCTTGCGCGCTGAACCGCTGATCTCGTCCATCGTGCTGCCCACGGCCGACACCACCTCGCCGCCGCGCGATGCCACGCCGGCGGCCGATTGCGCCAGCTGATTGCCCTGCTGCGCATTGTCCGCGTTCTGCCGGACCGTCGAGGCGAACTCTTCCATGCTCGCCGCAGTCTCTTCAAGACTGGAGGCCTGTGACTCGGTGCGCGCCGACAGATCCATATTGCCCTTCGCGATCTCGCTGCTGCCCAGATGGATCGCATCGACATTCGCCCGCACATCACCGACGACGGCCACCAGATTGGCATTCATCTGCTGCAGCGCGCGCAGCAGCTGCCCCATGTCGTCATGACTGGCCGAGCGCAGCCGGGTCGACAAATCGCCGCCGGCAATGGCACGCGCCAGCCGGGTCGCCGACTGCAGCGGTGCAATCATGGTCTGCTGCAGGCCGAACCATGCGGCCAGCACCAGCAGACTGGCCAGCACACTGAGCGACGTCTGAAACGCCGACTGGCCGGCCAGCGCAGACGAGATCGCCGACGCGATCAGGAGCACCGCCGGCAGACCCAGTCCCATTGCCAGCTTGGCGCTGAGCGGCATGTCGCGCAACATGGCCAGTCGCGCCCGCAGACCGGTACTCACCACCTCGCCATGATGGATCGCGAGCCCCTTGGCGCGTCCTTCACGAAACAGTTTGTACGCGGCTTCGGCGGCAGACACCTGCTCCTGCGCGGGACGGCTGCGCACCGACATATAACCCGTCGCCTGCCCTCTCTCGAAAATCGGTGTGACATTGGCGACCACCCAGTAATGATCGCCGTTCTTGCAGCGATTCTTCACCATGCCCGTCCATGGAAGGCCCGATTTCAATACCCGCCACATGTCGGCAAACGCCTCGGAAGGCATGTCGGGATGGCGCACGATATTGTGAGGAGAGCCGATCAGCTCTTCTTCCGTAAAGCCGCTGATCTCCAGAAAATACGGGTTCACATAGAGAATGCGACCCTTGAGATCGGTCTTGGAGACGATGGATTTTTCGTCGCTGAGTTCGATGTTGTTGGCAGTGACTGGCAGATTGACGCGCATGGTATTCGGGGAAAGAGCAGGCAAGCGACCTGCAGCCCGATCATGCATGACGCCTGTCCGCCGTAATCCGTCGAAAAGACGTCCGTTCAGTACCTTGATCGGTCCACGCGCGAGCGCCTGCCGGTCTTTCGGTACACTTCATCCTCAATGTTCTATTGAAAAGGCGCCATGTCCCTGCATAAAAAAACGTCAATCCCCGCGCTGCATCTGCTGGCCCTGCTAACGGTGTGGCTGACCTGTCTGCCCGCCCATGCCCAGCAATGCGATGATCTGGTCAAGATGGATGGCCTGTTCACCAAGGCCAGAACTGAATGCCCCTTCAGCTATTACGCGTGGCGCTTCCAGCAAGACTCGCAGGTATGCATGGAGAAGCTCGGCAAGCCGGCATCGAGGGAGCTGTTCATCAAAGGCCAGCAGACCTTCGACAGCAAGTCAAAAGAGATGGGCAAAGAAGCGCTGTGCCAGAAGCTGCTGCGCGACTTTCCGATGACGGTGAAGCGCTGACAGGTTCTTACAAGCCGCTGATTTCGACGCGCTGACCCAGCAGCGGCACACTGGCATCCCAGTGCAGCTCACGCCCGATGCGAACACGCAGCGCATCCGCCGCATTGGGCTCGCCATGGTTGACGAACACATGACGCGGTGCCTTCGGCGCGGTCTTCATCCAGTCGATCAACTGACCGGCATCCGCATGCGCCGACATACTGGAGAGTGACACCACCTCGGCATTGATGCGAACGTCCTCGCCGAAAATGCGCACCGATCGCTCGCCCGCCACCAGCCGCGCGCCGCGGGTGCCGCCCGCCTGGAATCCGGCGAACACGATGCTGTTGCGATGGTCGCCTGCCAGCGCGCGCAGATGGTGCAGCACACGCCCGCCGGTCGCCATGCCGCTGGCCGAGATGATGATCGACGGATAGCGCTGCTGATCCAGTGCACGCGACTCTTCCACCGTGCGGCAGATGGTCGCGATATGTGACATGCCTTTGCAGTCTTCGATTGAGAGCCGGTGTTCGCGGCGATGGCGCTGGTAGATGTGCGTCGAGTCGATGGCCATCGGACTGTCCATGAACACTGGCAAATCAGGAATGCGCCCGGCGCGCTTGAGCAGAAAAATCTCGTACAACAGGCTCTGCGCCCGCCCCACCGCAAACGACGGCACCAGCACGGTGCCGCCGCGCGCTGCCGTGCGCGTGATCACCTCGGCCAGCTCGGTGCCGCCGTTCTGCGGCTCGTGCAGCCGGTCGCCGTAGGTCGATTCAACGATCAGATAATCGGCATGCTCAATGGGCTCGGGTGGCCGCATCACCAGATCATCAGGCCTGCCAACATCGCCCGAGAACAACAGGCTGCCGCGCGCCGTGCGCAATTCCACGGAACAAGCGCCGAGAATATGGCCCGATGGGCGCAGGCGCACTTTGATCATGCCGATGTCTACCGTCTGACCCGGCTCAACCGGCCGGAAAAATGTCAGCGCATGGCGCGCATCCTCTTCGGTGTACAAAGGCAGCGCCGGATCATGCCGCGATGATTTGTGCCGGTTCGCAAAATTCGCGTCCTCCTCCTGCAGATGCCCGCTGTCGGGCAACAGCAGCCCGCACAGATCAGCAGTCGCGGCGGTCGCGTAGATCGGCCCCTTGAATCCGTTCCGGACCAGCAGCGGCAAGGCGCCACTGTGATCAAGATGCGCATGAGTCAGCACGACGGCATCGAGGCTACTCGGATCGAAGGGCCAGTCATCCCAGTTCATGAGACGCAGGTTTTTGTAACCCTGAAACAGGCCGCAATCAATGAGGATGCGCAGGCCCTGATGCTCGATCAGCGTCTTCGAGCCGGTCACGGTGCCGGCGGCACCAAGAAAACTGAGTTTCATTCGATAGTCTCCGGTGCGCGATGCACGTGAAATCCGGACCCGTACATACGATCTACTGTATTCTGCTCTGCAGCTGGCGCAGCAACGTCCATTCACTCAACGACGCCCCATCGGTCAGCTGATTACACCAACCCGCTCATGACGACCTGTCTGTCGCCACTGACAATGAATAATACCAAGCAACAGCCCACTGAAGCTTCACCGTCCGGCCTGACGTCCAAAATCGCCGCAGAGCGGCTGCATGCGGAAGGCCCGAACGAGCTCGGTATCCGGCAGCGCCGTGCCTTGGCAGGCATCGTGCGCGACGTGCTGAAAGAGCCCATGTTCGTGTTGCTACTGGTCGCTGGCGCCATCTATCTGATGATGGGTGATCGCAGCGAGGCACTGACGCTGCTGGGCTTTGTGCTCATCATCATGGGTATCACGGTGCTGCAAGAACGGCGCACCGACAACGCACTGGCAGCGCTGCGTGATTTGTCCAGCCCGCGTGCGCTCGTGATGCGCGACGGTCAGGTCGTGCGCATCGCCGGACGCGAGCTGGTGCGTGACGACTGCCTGCTGCTGGCCGAGGGTGATCGCGTGCCCGCTGATGCGCACCTGCTGAGCGCCCATGAGCTGGCCGCCGATGAATCCATGCTCACCGGAGAATCCCTGTCGGTGAGCAAAGCCGCCGGCGATACGGTGTATGCGGGCACGCTGATCGTCGCAGGCCAGGGCATGGCGATCGTCGCCGCCACCGGTCAGCGTACCGAGATGGGCCGCATCGGACAGTCGCTGGAGGATATCAGCCTGCAGACCTCCCCGCTGCGAGAAGAAATGAACCGGCTCACGCGCCGTCTGGCCGTCATCGGCGTGCTACTGTCACTGATGCTGATGGCCTTGTTCTGGTGGCTGCGCAGCGATCTGCTTCAGGCTGTGCTCGCTGGCATAGGACTGGCGATGTCCCTGCTGCCGCAAGAGTTCGCGGTGATCATGATCGTTTTCTTTGCACTGGCCGCGCGTCGTCTCGGCGCGCAGCAGGTGCTCACTCGCCGCCTGCATGCGATCGAGTCCCTGGGCGAAACTACCGTGCTGTGTGTGGACAAGACCGGCACGCTCACACAAAACCGCATGCAAGTGGCGGCGCTCTGCGTGCCCGGACAGCGACTGATGCTCCACGGTGAGGCTGTAGAGCGTTTGCCCGAGACCTTCCATGAACTTCTCGACTATGCCGTGCTCGCCAGCGAGATTCAGCCGCATGATCCTATGGAGCAGGCGTTCCATCAGCTGGCCGGTGCGCAAGCGTATCGCGCAGGACAACACGACGGCTGGGTGCTGGCACGGGAGTATGAGCTGACGCCTGCGTTGCTGGCGATGACTCACCTCTGGCGGACCGGCGACACGCACGACATCGTCGCGGCCAAGGGAGCACCCGAAGCCGTCGCAACGCTGTGTCAGCTCAGCGATGCACAACGAATGCAGGCGATGCAGGAAGCCGAATCGCTCGCAGGTCAGGGACTCCGGGTGCTGGCCGTGGCCAAAGCCCTGCATCCTGCGGAGCAGCCCTGGCCGGAGCATCAGCAAGCATTTGACTTTGCATGGCTGGGATTGGTGGCGCTGGCCGATCCCCTGCGCACCGAGGTACCGGCCGCGATCGCGCAGTGCGCGCGCGCCGGCATTCGCGTCGTGATGATCACGGGCGATCATCCGCGCACGGCGGCAGCGATTGCACGACAGGCGGGTTTGATGCACGAGGACGTGCTCACTGGCGACGATATCGCCCGCATGGATGCCGCGACGCTGGCCTCGCGTGCGCGCCACGTGAATGTGTTTGCGCGCGTCAAGCCAGCGCAGAAGCTGGCGCTCGTAGAGGCATTGAAGACACAAGGTGAGGTGGTCGCGATGACGGGCGATGGCGTCAATGATGCCCCGGCGCTCAAGGCAGCGCACATCGGCATCGCCATGGGCCAGCGCGGCACCGACGTCGCGCGCGAGGCGGCGTCACTGGTGCTGCTGCGGGATGATTTCGCCTCCATCGTGGAAGCGATCCGCATGGGCAGGCGCACCTACGCCAACATGCGGCAGGCGATGGTGTACACGCTGGCGGTGCACGTGCCTATCGCCGGACTGGCGATGCTGCCGGTGCTGTTCGGGCTGCCGCTGCTGCTCGCGCCCTTGCACATCGCTTTCCTTGAACTGGTGATCGACCCCGCATGCTCACTGGTGTTCGAGGCAGAGGCAGGGCCGGCTGATCTGATGTCGACCCCGCCGCGCAGCACACGCGAGACACTGCTTCCGGCCGGGCAGGTGCTGCACAGTCTGGTGTATGGCAGCCTGACCACGTTGATGGTATTTCTGTTTTATCTGTGGATGCTGGATCGTGCCAGCACAGGCGTCGCCAGTGCTGCTACCTTCGTCATGCTGGTGACGGCCAACGCGGTCCTGATACTGCCCGCACGTTCAGCGCTGCGCCGCTGGACAGTGGTGCTCTCGAACATGACGCCCACCACGCTATGGGTGCTGGGCGTCACCGCTGCCGCTCTGCTGCTGGCCACGAGCTGGCCGCCGCTGGCCTCGGCCTTCCGCTTCGAGAGCTTGCCTGCAGCGCAGTGGCTGGCCAGCGTTGCCTGCGGACTGGCGATGCTGCCCTTGTTCGAGCTGACGAAATATGTTGTGCGGCAATAGCGGCAAAATCGGAACGACCCAGCGCCCCTGATCATCCACCCTGATCAGTTGGAGACGGCCACCAGACGTCCGATCTTGTCGAACGGCGGCAGTATGCTTCTGGCCAACAACTTTGCCATGTCTGACGCCGGCAAAGCGCCCGAGATAATGAAACCCTGAATTTCGTGGCAGCCGATCACCTGCAGCATTTTCAGCTGCTCTACCGTCTCGACGCCTTCGGCCACCACACGCATGTCAAGCGCAGCGGCCATGGAGACGATGGCGCGATACATCAGCTCGCCCTCGGATCCCTGCGACAGCGCATGTGTGAATGCCTGATCAACCTTCAGCACGTCCACATCCAGACGATGCAGCTGCGCCAGCGAAGAATACCCGGTCCCAAAATCGTCGATCATCAACCGGATACCCATCGCGCGCAACGCGTCCAGTTCCTGCGACACCAGCGGACTGCGATCGACCACGGCAGTTTCAGTGACCTCCACCTCAACCAGCGCCGGCTCGACGCGATGCTTCTCGAGCACTTCCGACAAAAAAGCTGCCGTCTTGCCCAGCTGAAGCTGGCGCGGTGAGATATTCACCGACACAGGCACCAACCGCACACCCTGATCACGCCACTGCGCTATCTGCCCGACCACCTTGCGTATCGCGATCTCGCCCAGCCGCACGATCATTCCGGCATCTTCAGCCAGACCGATGAATTCCGATGGCAAGACCAGCCCGCGCTCAGGATGCTGCCAGCGCAGCAAGGCCTCCAGGCTGCACAGCTTTCCAGAGCGCGCATCAACGCGCGGCTGATAATGAACGATGAACTCGTCGTGATCGAGCGCGGCGCGCAGCGCATGTTCGCGGTTCATTTTCAGGACCAGCGCGTCAGACAAGCGCGGCTCGTAAAAATGATGTCGTCCGCGACCGCCCGACTTTGCCGCATACATCGCCACATCGGCATGCTTGAGCAAGGTCTCGGCATCCTCGCCATGATCCGGATACACACTGATGCCAATCGATCCCGACACGCGCTGGTCCGTGCCTGTGCTTAATGAAAACGGTTCAGACAAGGCGGCGATGATGCCGTCAGCCACCCGCGCGATATCTGCCCGATCCTCCATCTGCTCCAGCACGACCGTGAATTCGTCACCGCCCAGCCTGACCACATGATCGCTGGCACGCACCGCACTGCGTATGCGCGCCGCCGCCTGCAACAGCAGCTCGTCGCCCGCCTCATGCCCCAGCGTGTCATTGACCAGCTTGAAGTTATCCAGATCGATGAAGGACAGTGCCAGCTGACCGCGCCCGCGCGCAGCGCGCCGCATGGCTGCCGGAAGAAAACTCATCAGCCAGCGCCGGTTCGGCAGCTTGGTCAGCGCGTCGTTGTTGGCCAGATCGGAGAGCGCCTGTTCATGCGCCTTGCTCTCGGAAATATCGCGCAAGGTCAGCGCGATGCCCGTCCCTGAGTGCACAGCACGACGGTAGACCCAGGTGGCCCTTAACCAGCCGCCGCTGGGTACACGGAATTCATCTTCATACACGCCATGCGACATTGCACGCTGGCAGATGTTGAGGATATCTGCGTGCAGTGCAGGCGCCATGCAGCTGCTGGCGCGTGCGCCCACCAGATGACCGCGCATCATGCCCAGCAGGGCGGCTGCACGGTCATTGCAGTCCTCCACCTGAAAATCGTACAGCTGTCCCGCCGGGTCATACAGCGGCAACAGCATGTAGAAACCCTCATTGGCCGCATCAGTCGCCATCCGATAAGTCAGGCGAACGCTTTCTTCTGCTTTTCGCCGCAGCATGAGCTTGCGCGACAGGATCATGCCAGCAAGAGCCAGCAACACCAGCAAGGCCGTCGCGACCCCGGCAGTGATGCGGTAGCTGTAGGCTAGCGAGCGATATGGCGCAAGTGCATCCTGCTCAGAGAGACCGGCAACGGCGACCATGGGATAGTCGTCCAGTTTCAGCCAGGAGACGTAGCGTGGCTTGAGATCGCGGAATTTCTCACCGGGTTCCAATGCGATGCCGCGAGGCGCGCCGAAGATCGGGTCGTTCTTGTAAAAAACACGCTTCTCGGCAATGCCGCTGCCCAGCCGCGTCGCCAGCAGAGGCCCGCTGAACAATCTCGCACTGACAAAGTCATTGGATCCTTGCAAGGCCTCGTCCTGAAACGTGGCCAGAAAATCCGGCTCCACCGAGATCACAATCACGCCACCGAAACTGCCATCGCGATTGTCGAGGCGGCGAGAGAAACGCACGACATGCCGCCCCACCAGAGGGGCGTATTCCGGCGGTGTAATAAGCAAACCCAGACAGCAGTTC
>JACCDI010404027.1_pt1 | contig 37942 bp, 39 predicted proteins | sample 7442791 | NCBI WGS metagenome assembly JACCDI01 (sample SAMN15323434, study PRJNA562643) | freshwater metagenome | isolation source: river surface water | place: USA:Blue River Watershed | collected 2017-08-15 | reverse complement strand
AGGCGGCGTTGTGGGTATTGATCGTGCTTCGATTCGCCTTTCGCTGCAACTTCTCTGTCCGATACTGATCAAGCTGAACCAGCTGAGCATGACCGATCTTGTGAACGGGATAGCGGCCAAGCGCGGGGATCAGCCACCCTCGTATTACCATCATGTAGTCGCGGTTAGCTTGCCGCCCGACGCCCGATGCGAGCTCAGCCTCAAGTTCTTTCATGGTGAGTTTGGCGACATCGGCAAACTTGCGCACGATATCGACGTCACCCCGAGCTTGGGCATCTTTCATTTCGCGATATCGTTGAAGCGCAAATTCTTTTGCTACCTCGATATCGTCAGTGCGGGTACTGATCGAAATCCACTTACCCGTGACACGACGGATACGAGCCTGCCAAAGCCGACTACGATCACGCTTGTAAAGCATGACGCCTTCAGAGACTTCACGCTCTTCGACTGCGATTTCTTGCTTTGTAACGCCGTACCGCACAACACACGCCCTACTGTCACTCACTTGCGCAGTGTGTGCTGCGCTCAATAGTGAAAAGCGTAATGCCGTGCCTCTATAAGGACGATCCTTTGGTCAATGAAATTTATTGACCTTCAGACGCGCGGTGCGCGAAAGGTGCTTACCTGTAAATATTCGAAATAGGCACGCTAGGTGCTTGAGGCCAAAGAGGAAATGGTGGCCGGAGTCGGAATCGAACCAACGACACGCGGATTTTCAATCCGCTGCTCTACCAACTGAGCTATCCGGCCATGCCCTTTACGAGCTGCCCCGGAATCGGGGCTGCGTATTAGACCCGCCGCCGCTGTGCGCGTCAAGCATGGGTGAGCGCAAGTCCTTGATTGGAAAAGGTAACGGTGATTTCACGGCGGTTCCGGGAAGGCCGCGTCTGCGGTAACTTAGCCGAAAGAGGCTAACTCACGTGGACCCACAAACCATTCTTTGGCTGAGCGCCGCACTCCTGGTCATCATCGGCTTGGCAGGATTGATCTTGCCGATGCTGCCGGGAACCCCGCTCGTGTATGCCGGCTTGATTTGCGCGGCCTGGGCCGAAGACTTTCGCTACGTCGGCATCTGGACGTTGGTCGCGCTGGGGGTGCTGACGCTCCTCGCCTACTTCATCGATTTTGCTGCAACCGCCTTTGGTGCCAAGCGCTTTGGTGCGACACCACGCGCCGCGGTTGGCGCCGCCATTGGCTTGCTGGCGGGATTTTTCCTAGGGTTCGTAGGCTTCATCATCGGGCCATTCATCGGCGCCGTCGTCGGTGAGCTGCTAGGCCAACGATCCGTCGCTGCGGCGAGCCAAGCGGGGATCGGGGCGACCGTGGGCTTGTTGATCGGTGGCGCCATCAAAATTGCACTCACGTTCATCATGCTCGGCATTTTTGTGTTCGTTCGCTGGATCAATTCCGGTGCAACTTGATTGAGTGATGACGCGGCGAGACCACAGCACGGGTAAATAACGGAAGTAGCCGGGAGATCCCTCTTTAAACTCTCCGTTATGAGCACTCTTCCAAACTGCCCCGCCTGCGGCGCAAGCAATACCTACCCCGATGGCAACCTGTTGATCTGCCCCGATTGCAGTCACGAATGGACGGCGAACGCGGCAGTCGATGCAGCCACCGCACCGATCGTGCGAGATTCCAACGGCACTGCGCTCGCCGACGGAGACAGCGTCACCTTAATCAAGGACTTGAAGGTGCGCGGATCATCTACCGTGCTGAAGCAGGGAACGAAGATCAAAAGTATTCGGCTCGGTGAAATCTCCGACGGTCATGAGGTCGGTTGCAAGATCGACGGTACTGAGTTCATGTTGAAGGCTGAATATCTGAAAAAAGTTTGATTACGGGGGTCATGATGAATCGCATCTCACGTCGTTCTGCACTCGCCGGCGCCGCGGGTCTTGGCTTAGCAACCTCACTAGGATCGATACGCGCAGCGGCAGCACCCCAAACGGCCACTGTGCCAGATTTCTCTGATCCGCTTATCGCGCTGCGCACTCATGTGAAACTCGTCGGCAGTCTCGCCAAAGAAACGATTTACTCGTTCATGCGCTTGAATATCTATGCCGATACCGGTGAGGGAAACTTCGTTCCCCTCTTCACGCTCAACAACATCCTCGTCGATCACTGGACGCCCAAAGGTGATGATCAATACGAGATGCGTAAATATGAGGTGGGCTTCTACTCGCGTCATGGCAGCCACGACATCCTCGAGCACTTCGATAACCCGATCACCGGCAAGCGCGAGGCGATCCACCAATTTCTGCTTGGACCGGTGCCGCGTGTGTATACACCCGACGGCGTGATCGCCATGGGCTTCACGCCCAAGGCGCTGCCGATCGAAGTGATCGGTGATCGCGTGTTTTTGGCAACCGAGTCCATCGAGAATCGACCGGATATGGTGCATCCGGGAAAAACGAATTACGTCAACTCGTTCATGACGATGTCGGCGCCGCTACAAGATGTGTTGAACCCAAACATCACATCAGCGCCATCTCATCTGCAATTGCAGAACAAAACGCGTTGGGCGCCGTGGATGGGTATGGGTGAGCGCGCGGGCGGCACGGTGGCCCGAGGCTTCGGCGGCAAGATCGCGAACCTAGAAGCGCTACCGAAACCGGTTTACGACGGAGCCAAGAAACTCGTACCAAAGATTTTCGAAACGGCGAACTGGAACGAGTTCCTGTTCGAAGACTCGGAATATCTTAAAAAGCGCGACTCGTAATCAGGTCGGCGCGACGTAGCCCTCGGGCTTGGCAGCGCCTTCACCGAAGAGAAATTTCTCCATTTCGGCCTCGAGAAATTTGCGTGCCTTCGGCTCGACGGTAACGAGTCGATATTCGTTGATGAGCATCGTCTGATGTGCGATCCAGCGCTGCCAGGCCTCTTTCGAGACGTTGCGCCAGATGCGCGCACCGAGCTCGCCTGGGTAAACGGGACGCTCGAGACCCGGCGCTTCTTTTTTGAGTAACACACACTGAACCATACGAACGGTTTGGGTCATCGATCTATTCCTGAGTCGAGGGCTTCGAGCAGCAGTTTGATGGGCGCCGGCAACCCGATACGAAGGCTTGCCGACTCGTGCGACAACTTATACCAAAGCTCTCTCTCGGGCTCCATCACACGCGTAGCGGCATCGGCCTTCATCACGAACTCGATCGGTTGGATCTGAAGATCGAAATGCGTGAAGGAGTGCTCGATCACACCGAGCTCGACTGAGGCTTGGGCGGCCGTGAAATGATTTCGTACGAAAGCCGTTGCGGCACTCGCCGTTTCGAACTCGGGCAGACACCACAGCCCGCCCCAGATTCCGCGCGTCGGGCGACGCTCGAGATACACAGCGCCCTGCGCGTCGCGAATGATGGGCATCCAGACGCGCTTCGATCGACGCTCAGCGCGACTCGCGCGACGTTTTTTTGCGGGCAGCTCGTTCTGTCGATGCATCAAGCGTGCGCCACAGAATTCGGTCATCGGGCAGAGCACACAGGCGGGCTTGCTGCGAGTACAAAGCGTGGCGCCAAGATCCATGATCGCTTGAGTGTAGGTGGCAAGGTCACGCTGCGGCGTGCAAGCATCCGCAAGCGCCCAAAGGTCATCGATCGTTTTTTTGGCTAAGGGGTCACCATCAATCAAAAACACGCGCGACAAAACACGCTTCACGTTGCCATCGAGGATCGGATATCGCGCATCCGTCGATAGCGCCAAAATAGCGCCTGCCGTCGAACGCCCGATGCCCGGTAAGGCCGATACAGCCTCGAAGGTCAGCGGAAACTCCCCGCCATGCTCATCACGCACCACGATAGCCGCACGATGCAGATTGCGTGCGCGCGCGTAATAGCCAAGCCCCGTCCACAGATGCAGCACTTCGTCGATCGGCGCATCAGCGAGCGAGCGCACCGTCGGAAAGCGCTGCATGAAGCGCTGGTAGTAAGGAATGACGGTCGAGACCTGCGTCTGCTGCAGCATGATCTCGCTGATCCAGACTCGATAGGCCGTGCGATCGTGCTGCCAAGGCAGATCGTGACGACCTGCCTTGGCGTGCCAAGCGATCAGTTCGGGCGCGAATTGGGTAGTGATGGATTCGAAGTCCACCTCGCCATTGTAATGTCCAACCTGAGGTCAACGGCATCGGTCTTTGGCACGCCGACAGGCGAATCGCACTAAAACCCCTCAAACGGGGGGCTAACCATGGGATCTCAATCGAATGCGTTTTTCGCCGTACCGCAGGGTCGTCACGGCATGCTGCCTGCGATCGATCGGGATGAACGAGCGCGGCAAGAGTTCATCAGAAGCTTCAAGGCGTTCATCCAGAGCGACATCGTTCCCGGCATTCATGCCACCTATCACCATGAGGTGAAGCCGCGCCATGAGCAGCGCGCCGGACATCCGCCGCGAGATCGTCACGAGATTCGCGAATTGATGACGCAGCATCCGCTCTTTCGAAACTACGCTTCGCTGCAGCGCGTGAGCCAGGAACTCTTGTGGGATGTCGTGCTCGATTCGATCGAGCGAACGTTGCCGGATCTCGTCGGTCGAGCTCGCTCGCAAGGCAAGCGCGCACAAGGCTCACTGACACTGAATCCGAAACTCTCTTTGCCCAAATATGCGGTTGGCGTCGACATTCACTGCATGCCGGGTGGCTACGGCGGTGAAGGTGGCCCCGATGACGTCACGGCCGGGGCACTCTATGACCGCGGTGTTTATCTTTATGCGCTCGGGATGATGGGACCGATGAACGACGACATCGGTGGTTCGGCCGCGAAGTTCGTGCGTGAGAGATTTCCCGACTTCAAACCGCGACGGATACTCGATCTCGGTTGCACCGTGGGGCACAGCACACTGCCTTTCGTCGATGCGTTCCCACAAGCGGAAGTGCATGCCATCGACATCGGCCCCTCATTGCTGCGCTATGCACACGCTCGCGCCGAATCGCTCGGTAAACGCGTGCACTTCTCGCAGCAAGACGCGGCAGCGACCAACTTTCCGGATGGTCACTTCGATCTGATCACCTCGTCGATTCTCTTTCACGAAACATCGGCAAAAGCGCTACCGGCGATCTTGCGCGAGACTTGGCGACTCCTCGCTCCCGGTGGGATCGCCATACACGGTGATCTACCTCCCTTCTGGGCGATGGATGAGTTCAATCAATTCATGCTCGATTGCGAGACTTGGTACAACAACGAACCCTACTGGGGTGCCATGCGCGAGGTCGATCAGGTTGCGCTCAGCATCAAGGCGGGATTCGCGCCCGAGAAGGTCGAATTTTGTATGGCTCCTTCGGCCTATCGAGCGGCGGCAGGACACGATCGCAGCTTCGAGGCCGGCGAATTCGCACCGGGCAATGCATGGCAAGTATTGGTGACACGCAAATGAGCATCTCCGTCAAACGCAGCATCAAGGGGCGCAGACCGCAATTCTTCGAGGATGCCGAAACCGATCGACTGCAAGGCATGGTAATGGCCATGGCCACCGAAATGGCGATGCTGTACGAGCGAGTCGATACGCTCGAACGAGTGGCCGCTCGCAAAGGCATCGTTCTTGCGGATGAATTGCAAGGCTTCGAGCCCGACGAGACGGTGCAAACCGAGAGAGAGGCGTGGCGACAGCGGTTTCTGTCACGACTCTTCTATCTTTATCGTGAAGAGCTTGATGATCGTCTCGCCCACGAGAACGACGAGCAGTACCGTCAATTTCTCAAGGACGTCGCTCGCTAACCGCAGGCCCGTCCGGAGCGTGGTGAACGAGGGGGCAGAGACCGGAGCGACCGGCCTTCTTTGCTAGGCTTGCCAACTTGCTTTGATCGGGGGTTTCCATGGAAGAGATCAGTCTTGCGCACGGGCTGCTGAAGTACCTTCACATCCTGTTGTTCGTTTATTGGCTCGGCGGTGATGCCGGCGTGTTCTATTCGAGCAAGTTCGTGACGAACACGAATCTGTCACGCGATGCACGCCTTGCCGCATTCAAGATCTTCATCAATCTCGACATGCTGCCCCGGTACTGCCTTGCGCTGATGCTCACCGTGGGCGGTGTGTTGGCCGAGTTCATCGGTTACGAACATCCGCTGTGGCAAACCATCGCGATCGTTGCGCTCGGACCCATCTGGGTTTGGGTCGTTCACACCATCCACGCGCGTGAAGGTACGCCCTTCGCTCGCACGCTCGCCGATTGGGATCGTCGATTCCGCGTATTCATGATCATCGCGATCATCGCCTCGGTCGGCTATCACTGGGTGACCGGTCCGCTGCAACCTTATCCGTGGCTCGCCGCGAAGTTATTGATCTTCGCCTTCCTCATCTTCTGCGGCTTCATGATCCGCCTGAAGATTCCGCCCTTCATCGAAGGTTTCAAAGTATTGGCGTCAACCGGGCCAACACCCGAGAGCGACCAAAAGATGACCGATGGCATGGCGGCCTGCCGCCCCTACGTGCTCGCGATCTGGGCGGGCGTAGCGATCTCCGCTCTCATCGGCATACTGAAGCCCGGGCAGTAAGCCCGGGCTGCGCTCGTCGTTCGACTTAGGGAACGAGCACGGTCGAACCGACCGTCTTGCGCGCTTCGAGATCTCGATGGGCCTGCGCTGCTTCCGACAGGGGGTAGCGCTGGCCCACGTGCAATTTCACCTTTCGACTGGTCACGGCGCGGAACAATTCTTTGGCAGCCGCATCGAGATCTTCGCGCTTGGCGATATAAGCAAACAAGGATGGACGCGTCAGGAACAGCGATCCGCGCTTGGCGAGCTCCATCGGCGACATCAATGGCGGCGGACCTGACGCGTTGCCGTAGGTCACCATCATCCCGAGCGGAGCGAGGCAATCGAGCGCGGCGAAAAACGTCTCTTTGCCGACCGAGTCGTAAACGACCGGGACACCGGCGCCTTTGGTGATTTCTTTGACACGGGCGACGAGATCGTCTTTGCCCATCACGAGAACCTGCTTGCAGCCCTCGCGCCGCGCCAAAGCCACTTTTGCTTCACTGCCAACCACACCGATGACCTTGGCACCGAGCGACTTGGCCCACTGACACAATATGCTGCCGACGCCACCTACGGCGGCCGTCACCAGTATCCAATCGCCTTTCTTGACGCGATAGGTGCGGCGCAGCAGATATTGAGCCGTCAGCCCCTTCAACATCATCGCAGCGGCTTGTTCGTCACTAATGGCCTTCGGCAGTTTCACGACACGGGCTGCCGGCAAGTTGCGCAGTTCGCAATAGCTGCCCGGCTGCGTGTGTACGTAGGCGACGCGATCGCCCTTCTTGAAACCTTTGACCTTGCGCCCGACTGCCGTGACGACCCCTGCCGCTTCGCGACCCAAGCCGGCTGGCAACGGCATCGGATAAAGCCCGGTGCGATCGTAAACGTCGATGTAGTTGAGGCCGATCGCCGTATGGCGAAGCTGCAACTCACCCTCTGCTGGCGGACCCGGATCGAAATCTTCGTAGCGCAGAACGTCGGCGCTGCCGACCTCGTGTATCCGGATCGCTTTAGGCATCAGAGAGCCGACTCATCCGTCTCGCCCGTACGAATGCGTACGACACGATCGATGTCCGTGATGAAAATCTTGCCATCGCCCACTTTGCCGGTTTTGGCGGCTTTGACGATCGCCTCGGTGACTTGATCAACGAGATCGGCGCGCACGGCGACCTCGATACGAGTCTTCGGTACGAAATCGACGACGTACTCGGCGCCGCGGTACAACTCGGTGTGACCGCGCTGACGACCAAAGCCTTTGACTTCAGTCACTGTCATGCCCGAGACCCCGATCTCCGAGAGCGCAGCGCGCACGTCGTCGAGCTTGAACGGCTTGATGATGGCTGTGACGAGTTTCATGTTGTGTTGCTCCCGATGCTGGCGCCGGACACGGCTGGAGAGAATATTGCACCTTCCGTGCCACAACGGCGAGAACCTATCACTGCGATTTTTCCGTCAGCGGCGCGGTTCTTCTGCCAGCAGCCGCACCATTATGGCGCAGCATGATCAGAAAAGCGCCCGGTGGTGGTGCGGGCGCGGCTCGATGACCTATCCTCGGCCGCCATGAGTGTGGTGATTATCGGGGCAGGACAGGCCGCTGCCCAACTGGTCGATTCCTTACGCCGTCGCGGGTATGCCGGCGCAATCACGATGGTCGGTGACGAGGGTTTGCCTTACCAACGGCCGCCGCTGTCGAAGAAGTATCTCGCTGGGGAGCTGGGGCTCGATCGCCTGCAGCTGCGGCAGCAAAATTATTTCGAGGATCAACACGTCGACTTGCGACTCGGACGTCAAGCGATGGCGCTAGATCGGGAAGCGCGGCGCGTTCACCTCGATGACGGCACCATGCTGGAGTATGAGCACCTCGTCATCGCCACCGGCAGTCATCCACGTCGATTGAACATTCCCGGCGCTGAACTGACGGGCGTGCATTACTTACGCTCGTTGCAGGATGCCGACCGGCTACGCACCGAAGTGCATGTAGGGCAGCACGCAGTGATCGTCGGCGGCGGTTACATCGGTCTCGAAGTGGCCGCGACGTTGCGGCAACTTGGCATGGAAGTCACCGTGCTCGAAATGGCGGATCGAGTCATGAATCGAGTCGTCGCCGAACCCGTCTCGCGCTATTACGAACACGAGCATGCCAGTCACGGTGTGAAGATCGAATTGGGCGTACGCGTATTGGCGCTGCAAGCCGATGCACACGGACGCGTCTGCTCGGTCGACACCGATCGCGGCAACATCGCAGCTAACCTCGTGGTTGTCGGAATCGGCGTGGTGCCAACGGACGAACTTGCCCAGCAAGCGGGCCTCGCCTGCGAAAACGGCATCCTGGTCGATGAATATTGCCGAACGTCCGACCCCTCAATTTTTGCGATCGGAGATTGCAGCAATCATCCCTCAGTGCATTACTCACGTCGTGTTCGACTCGAGTCGGTCGATAACGCCTTCGAGCAGGCGAACACAGTCGCTGCAAACATCACCGGTACACCGACTCGACACGATCGCGTGCCTTGGTTCTGGTCGGATCAATACCATCACAAGCTTTTGATCGTGGGCTTAGCCGACGGCCACGATCAAACCATTCTGCGCGGCGACCCTGCTAATCACAGCTTTTCGGTGTGCTATCTGCGCGATGGCGAATTCATCGCGATCGATACGGTCAACATGGCCAAAGACCAGATGGCCGCGCGTAAGCTCATCGCGGCACGCATGCGACCGGATCCTGCCAAGCTAGTCGATATCTCGATTCCGCTCAAAGATTGCGTTTAGCAGGCGGCAAATCGGGATAGCGCCCAAGACGGGCGATCATCAGTCCCGAAATCGCAAAGAGCACCACATAGACCCATAGCACAGGCGTATGGGTACCGAGCACATCGAAGGCTCGGTTGGTGGCGATGACGGCTGTACCCGAGCCAAAAGTCCACGCGGCGTATTGCCAACCATAATTTTCGGCATAAGCAATGTTGCCGAAGTAACGCGTGATCAACACCGCGATCACATCGAGCTCCGCTCCAGCTGCAAGACCGATGCACACAGCTGCGACCAAGGCCGTCGTGCTGCTCGCATCCAATGCCAGCAGCACCACGCCGATGATGGGAAAAATCAGAATCGAGGCGGCGACGTACGGCGCGAAATAACGATCCATCAAAAAGCCGGCAAAGGCTCGCCCCACGATCAACGCCAGACCGAGCGCCCCCTGCACTGCTGCAGCCTGCGCCGGATCGATACCTCGTGCGCGCAAGATCGGTACGAGTGGAATCAGCACACCACCGATTGCGAAAGCCAACAGCAAAAACGCAACGAACATCCACCAGAAGCGCGGCAAGCGGCGTGACTCGGTGGCGGTATAGCCGATGCGCACCGGCTCAAGCGGCTGCGCAACACGGGCTTCAGATGAATCGTCGACCGACTCACTCGGCGCACGCCCATCGAGCCCAAGCCCCACTTCCGCGGGCGTGTCACGCAGCTTCCACAACACGATCGGCAAAGTGATGAGTAAGGTCAGAATACCAAGCCCTGCATAAGCGCCTCGCCAACCGACGGCATCGATCAAAAACTGCGAGACCGACGACAAAACCGCCCCGCCGATACCGATACCCGCCAACGCAGCGCCAAAAGCCTGACCGCGACGGCGATCGAACCACGCGGCAACGACGCGCGAGTACGCGATCGAAGAAGTGCCGGCACCGATGATGGGGATCAGCGCAAAGACGGCATAGAAATGCAGCAAGTTGGGCGTGAGCCAATAGAGCGAGATCAACGCCAGCGCGAAGAGAATAATGCCGATGATGGCCCAGCGACGAACGCCTTGACGATCGAAGAGCTTGCCGATGTAGAGGGAAGAGACGACCGTGACGATGGTGCCGATCAACGTGACGACTGCGTATTCCGTTTGACTCCAGCCAAACTCGGCCGTGATCGGTCCTTGAAAGATTCCGATCGCAAAGAGATTGATCGATGCAACGCCGGTCGCTAGACCCACCATCGTGGCGAAGACCACGCCCCGAGTTCCTCGCGGCAGCGCCGCAAGCACAGCAGCAACAATGGCGAGCGCAATCATGGCGCCTCTGAACAACGGCGGCACGAGCAAGGTCAACACCAACAAGACCAAGGCGATCACGACGAACCGCCGATCGAAAGTCACTCGCTCCGGCTGCATCGTTCCCCCTCGTTGCTTGCCGCTACAATGACGCGAATCGATCCGATCATAGCCACTTCTGGCAGGAGCCGTCGAACTATGCGACTGACATCCATCCTGAATCTCACTGCGGTTCTACTACTGACCTCGATCGGCGCTGCGACATCGGCCGACGCTGAGACCAAACGACCGCTCGCGATCGCCATCCATGGTGGTGCCGGCGTGATCGCACGCGAGCAACTCGGTCCCGATGACGGCGCGAGTTATCGTGCAGGGCTTGCCGAGGCGCTCGACGCGGGCTATGCCGTCCTCGAGCGCGGCGGTAGCAGTCTCGATGCCGTCACGACCGCCGTACGTATCCTCGAAGACAATCCGCTCTTCAATGCGGGACGCGGTGCCGTGTTGACGCATGAAGGACAAGCGGAACTCGATGCGTCGATCATGACCGGGCACGATCTGAAAGCGGGCGCCGTCTCAGGTATTAAGCGCATCCGTCATCCGATCGATCTTGCGCGCAAAGTCATGGAAGACTCGCCGCACGTGATGCTTTATGGCGCCGGGGCCGAAGAATTTGCCAGCAGTCGTGGTTTCGAGTTCGTACCTAATGAGTTTTTCATCACACCGCAGCGTCAGCAGCAACTCGAGCGCGTGCTGCAAGGGCGCACCCAACCGCGCAACGAGTTGTCGGGCCTCGGCACCGTGGGCGCAGTCGCCATCGATTCTGCAGGAAATCTGGCTGCAGCCACCTCGACCGGTGGCATGACCAACAAGCGCTGGGGTCGCATTGGTGATGCGCCGATCATCGGCGCCGGCACTTATGCCAACAACGCGAGCTGCGCCGTCTCTGCGACAGGCCATGGCGAATACTTCATTCGCTCGGTCGTCGCCTACGACATCTGCGCGCTCATGGAATACAAAGGCTACAGCCTCGATCGAGCGGCAACCGAAGTCGTCAAAGGCAAACTCGTGGAACGCGGTGGCGAGGGCGGCATCATCGCCGTTGATCGTGCCGGCAATGTCGCGCTCGAATTCAACAGCCCCGGAATGTTCCGTGGCATGCGCGATTCGGCCGGGCGGCGCGAAATCGCGATCTACGAGAAATAGTCAGCCAAATACTGATCGAAATCGCCGCGGGGCGCTGCCGCCATGGCCTCGGCCTGGCGCAGCGACTCTTCGGCTTCTTCGGCGAACCGACGCAGCACCGATTCGTTCGGCTGATAAAGATCGAGGAAGTAGGCTTTGTGAGTCGCCGAGGTTCGCAATGCCAGATCAAAGAAAGATTCGCCCGTATCGCGCAACTCGCGGATGAGGCGGGCTGATGGCGTGAGCTCCACTTCCTTGATTTTGGCTGCTTGCACGGCGAGCGCTGAACTGTAGGGCTTGGTGGAATCTCCCTCGTCGAGCAACTCGCAGATGCCCTGCATCTGATCGAGAATCTCCGAGGCCCACGTGAGCATGTCGACATCGCGACCGTCACGCTTCAATTTGAGACCCGGCTCGCGCCCAGACCTTGCCACCTTCACGTGATTCGCATCGAGCGTGGCTTGTTCGTCGCGATCGATCAATGGACTTTCACGCATCAAACAGAATGCAAGGAACGCTTCGAGGAAGCGCATCTTGTTCTGATTCACGCCCACCGGATCGAAGGCACTGACATCGAGCGCACGCACTTCAACGTATTCAACCCCTGCCCGCGTCAGCGCGCGAGTGGGACGCTCGCCCGAACGCGCGACGCGCTTCGGACGGATGAAGGCGTAGTACTCGTTCTCGATCTGCAGCAAGTTGGCGTTGAGCTGCCGGTACTGGCCATCGACCTTGACGCCAAGACGCTCGTATTCCGGATGCACGGTCGTCGTCGCGCGAGTGAGATCGCGCACATATTCTTCGAGACTATTGACCGAAACATCGACGCCCGATTGGCTGCGGTTACGATAACCGAGATCACTCATGCGCAAGGATGTCGCGTACGGCTCCCAACCTGTGCCGCGAGTGAACTCCGGCAATGTCTCACCCCGCGCTCGCAAAAATGATTTGCATACGGTCGGCGACACACCAAACAAATAGAGCACGATCCAGCCGTGGCGACGATAGTTGCGTAGTAAATCAAAGTAACTCGACGAGACGAACTTCGAGCCGAGATCGTGCGACTCACAAATAGCAGCCCACGGCTCCCATAATTTTTGAGGAAAGGAATAGTTGAAATGCACGCCCGAGATGGCTTGCATCACTCGGCCATATCGAATGCCGAGACCTTCGCGATAGATCGTCTTCATACGACCCACATTCGAAGGGCCATATTGCGCGATCGGCACACTGGCATCGCCATCGAGCACGCAAGGCATGCTCGTCGCCCAAAGGAGTTCGTCCTCGAGATGCCGATAGACGAATTGGTGCAGATCACACAGGTACTGCAACAACTCCCAATTAGAAGTGAAGGTCGGCGTGACGAGTTCGATCAGCGCTTCGGAATAATCGGTCGTGATGTGATCGTTGGTGAGCGCAGAGCCGAGTGCCGCTGGGTGCGCCGTCGTGGCGATGCGACCTGCTGGCGTGACGCGCAGTGATTCTTTCTCGACGCCGCGCCGGCCACCCTGCAACACGCCACGCTCGCCTGAATTGACGAACGAAGCCAAACGGCGTTCGAAGACGCGATCGATACGGGACGACATCGTGGGGTCCCTACCAGGGAATGCGGCCGCTGAAAACCTCACGAGCCATGCGGAAATCGCCACGCAGACTGTAGAGGGGATGTTTGAAAGTAGCAGGTCGGTTCTTTTCGAACACGTAGTGACCCACCCAGGCAAAGCCGTATCCCGACACTAAAGCGGTCAGACACAGCATCGGCTCGCGCAACACGATCGCTGCCAGAATCTGCAGCACGGCGGCGGAAGTGCCGATCACGTGCAACCGACGCGAAGTGCGGTCGGCGTGTTCACCCAAATAAAATGGGTAGAACTCTTCGAAGTTCTGGAAGCTCATGCGGCGCATCCTGCCGCATGGGGTGTGACAGGCGCAACCCGCAAGTCATAGACTCGCCATTTACCGAAGACTGCCACCGGAGAACCACTCCCCATGTCGATGGACACCCGACGACACCCGATCGCCGTGCTGACGCTCCTCAGCGCACTCGCGACCCTCACTGCCTGCGCCACGAGCAGCGCACCCGCCTCCACCACGGCCAAGAGCAGCAAGAGCACCGAAGTGCCCGTTGCGACCAGCGTGACGACGGCATATCCGTCCACCTACGTGGTTCCCACAAGCGCTCCCACCTTGATTCGCGGCGCCACGGTACTCACGGGCACGGGCGAGCGTCTTGATGGCGCCGACGTCCTGCTGCGCGACGGCAAAATCGCCTCGATCGGCCGCAATCTGGAACTGCCCGCGGGCGGCAAATTGATTGATGGCCAAGGCAAATGGGTTACACCGGGTCTGATCGACGTGCACTCGCATCTGGGCGTTTATGCCTCACCGGGTGTCGAGGCACACTCGGATGGCAACGAGGCAACAGCGCCTTCGACGCCACAAGTGTGGGCCGAGCATTCGATCTGGCCGCAAGACCCCGGCTTCGAGGCTGCGCTTGAGGGTGGCATCACCACTTTGCATGTACTGCCTGGGTCGGCGAACTTGTTCGGTGGTCGCTCGGTCACCGTCAAAAACGTGCCGTCGGTCACTTATCAAGGGATGAAATTCCCGGAGGCGCCTCATGGCCTGAAGATGGCCTGCGGTGAAAACCCGAAGCGCGTCTATGGTAATCGTCGCGTACTGCCATCCACCCGCATGGGCAATGTGGCGGGATGGCGCGCGCAGTGGATCGAAGCGCAGGAATACATGCGCGAGCAGAAGAACTACGAGACGCGTCGCGCTGCGGGCGAGAAAAATCCGATGCTCCGACCGCCGAAACGCGATCTTCGCCTCGAGACACTGTCAGCGGTTTTGCGCGGTGAAATCAACGTGCAACACCACTGCTACCGTGCCGATGAAATGGCGATCGTGCTCGATATGGCCAAAGAATTCGGCTACAAAGTCACGGCGTTCCACCACGCAACCGAGGCGTACAAGATCTCGAATCTGCTCGCCGAAAACAACGTGTGCGCCGCAGTCTGGGCGGATTGGTGGGGCTTCAAGATGGAGTCTTACGACGCGATCCCCGAGAACATGGTGCTCGTCGATGCCGCACCCGGTGGCTGCGCCATCGTGCACTCCGATTCGTCCGAGGGCATCCAGCGCCTGAATCAAGAAGCGGCGAAAGGCATTGCTTATGCGCGTCGCATGGGACGCGAGATCGCGCCTGAACATGCGATCAAGTGGGTCACCACCAACGCGGCCAAGGCGCTCTCCATTCAGGACCGCACGGGTTCGATCGAGCCCGGCAAGATGGCTGACGTAGTCGTTTGGAACGGCAACCCGTTCAGCGTCTATGCGCAGGCTCAGGCCGTCTTCATCGATGGCGTGCTGCGCTTCGATCGCAGCGCTCAGTCGGGCGTTCCTCATTCGGATTTCTTGCTAGGCCAGCCGGCTGCACAGGGGGTGCTGCAATGATCAGTTCAAAGATTTTGGGCGGACTCTTCCGCACGGCAGCACTATTCGCCGCAACCGTAGCCGTCACCGCTCAAGCGGGCACGGCGTCTCTGTTGATTCGCAACGCAACCGTACACACGGTCACAGCGGACGCCACTGCACCGCTGCAGAACACCGATCTCTTGGTGCAAGACGGCCGCATCGCCGCTATCGGCAAGAACCTCTCGGCGCCAGCCGGTGTGCAGGTGGTCGATGCAGCTGGCAAGGCGGTGACGCCGGGAACGTTCGGTGGTTTGGCGCGTATCGGTCTCGAAGAGATTGGCCTTGAGAGCACGACGGGTGATCACTCACATCGCTTGGGTCAAATGCGCCCCGAATTTGATGTCACCATGGCCTTCAATCCGGAGTCGATGTCGCTGCCGATCCATCGCAGCAACGGCGTGACCTTCACGGTGCTCACCCCGGGGTCCGTCTCAGGTGGCAGCCTGGTCGCGGGGCTCGGCGCTCCAACGTCGCTCGATGGCTCACTGCCTGGCAATCAGCGTGCGATGTTCATCGACGTCGGTGGCGATGCCAACGATCTCTCGGGTGGTAGCCGTGCCGCGCAATTCATGTTGCTGCGTCAGGCCGTGGTCGAAGCGCGTGCGCCGAATTTGGTCATGGTGCACGACGAACGTCTGCTGACGCCCTCGGGTCGTCAGGTACTGCTCGACTATCTGAAGGGCGCGGGTCCGTTCGTCTTCGACGTCGATCGTGCCGTCGACATTCGCCGAACACTCCAGTTCATCAAAGAAGAGAAAATCCGCGGCGTGATCCGCGGTGGCGCCGAAGCGTGGCGCGTGGCTGCAGAGCTCGCAGCCGCAGGCGTTCCGGTCATTCTCGACCCGCTCGACAACTTGCCGAACAGCTTCGACAGCTTGGGCGCGACTCTCACGAACGCAGCTCGATTGCGCGCAGCGGGCGTCACGGTCGCCTTCTCCATGCGCAGCCCCGAAGTGCATGATGCGGGCAAAGTCCGACAAGCCGCCGGCAATGCGGTCAGTCACGGAATGCCCTTTGCGGATGGTCTTGCTGCCATCACGCGCATCCCGGCTGAAATCTTTGGTGTCGCTGATCGCTTCGGCAGCATTGCCGTTGGGCGCCCTGCAGATCTCGTGATGTGGTCTGGCGATCCGCTCGAGGTCTCGAGCTTGCCCGAACTCGTCGTAGCCAATGGTCAGCTCGAATCGCTCGAATCGCGTCACCGCGCACTGCGTGATCGCTATCACGAGCGACTGAAGCAAGGTCAGGCGCGCTGATATGTTGGTCGGCCAGTCAGTTCGGCGCGTTGCCATCATCGGCGGCTCGCGCATTCCGTTTGCGCGAGCCCATGGCGCCTACGCGAAACTCGACAATCAGTCGATGTTGACCGCGGCCCTACAGGGCTTGGTCGACAAGTATGGACTGGCTGGCAAACAACTCGGCGAGGTCACTGCGGGTGCTGTGATGAAGCACTCGAAAGACTTCAACCTTGCACGCGAGAGTGTGCTCGGTACGACGCTCGATCCGCACACACCAGCTTACGATCTGCAACGCGCTTGCGGAACGAGCCTCGAAGCCGCGATTCAGATCGCCAATAAAATCGCGCTCGGTCAAATCGACTGCGGAATCGCCGCCGGTGTCGATACCGTGAGTGATACGCCGATCGTCTATCCGCGCAGCTATCGGCAAATCTTGATGAGAGCGCATCGCGCACGTGGTGCGCTTGCGAAAATCACGCCTTTTCTGTCGCTGCGACCGCGACACTTCGTCCCCGAGTTACCGAATGCGGGCGAGCCTCGCACTGGACTCTCGATGGGCGAGAGCTGCGAACGCATGGCGCAAAAGTGGCGCGTCACTCGTGCCGAACAAGACCAACTGGCTTATGACAGTCATCGCAATGCGGCTGCAGCCTGGCAAGCGGGGTTTTATTCCGATCTCGTCACGCCACTGGCGGGACTGCAACGAGATGACAACCTGCGCGCCGATGCGTCGCTGGCGAAGCTCGCCTCGCTACGCACAAGTTTTGATCGCTCAACGGCCGGCACTTTGACGGCGGGCAACAGCACGCCACTCACCGATGGCGCCGCTGCCGTGCTGCTCGCGAGTGAGTCTTGGGCGAAGGCAGCCGGCCTGCCCGTGCTGGCTTGGCTGAGCTTTGGTAAAGCAGCTGCGGTGAATTTCGTCGATGGCGATGAAGGTCTTTTGATGGCACCGGCTTATGCGGTGCCGGCGATGCTCGATGACGCCAAGCTAAGCCTGCAGGATTTCGACTACTACGAGATCCACGAAGCTTTCGCAGCGCAGGTGCTGTGCACATTGAAGGCCTGGGAGTCGGAGGACTTCTGTCGCCATCGACTGGGTCGCCAACAGGCGCTTGGGAGCATCGATCGCGCTCGATTGAATGTGAAAGGCAGCAGCGTCGCGATCGGCCATCCGTTTGCGGCAACCGGCGCGCGCATCATCGGTACGCTCGCAAAACTACTCGCCGAAGATGCCTCGTCCAAGCGCGGTTTGATTTCGGTTTGCACGGCCGGTGGCATGGGCGTCACCGCCATCTTGGAGCGCGCGAGCTAACGCGCGCCGCGTCAACCGCGCCCGGAACTACCGAAACCGCCAGCACCGCGATCGGTCGCGGTGAATTCATTGACGACTTCCAGCTCGACCTGCACGACCGGCACGATCACCAGCTGCGCGATCCGCTCGCCCGGCTGAATCGTGTAACTCGTCGTACCGCGGTTCCAGCACGAGACCATCAACTGGCCTTGATAGTCCGAGTCGATCAGACCGACCAAGTTGCCTAGAACGATGCCATGTTTATGGCCGAGCCCCGAGCGCGGCAGGATCACGGCAGCAAGCGCAGGATCCTCGACCCAAATCGCCAAACCCGTCGGCAACAACTCGGTGCGCCCCGGTGCCAATTCGAGCGGGGCACCGAGACAGGCACGCAGATCGAGACCCGCCGAACCGTCGGTGGCATACGCCGGCAAAGGAAACTCTCCGCCGATACGCGGATCGAGAATACGGACTTTCAAAGGGCGACGGGACATCAGCGGTTGATCCTCGCGGCGATGAGTTCGATTAATTCTTTGGCAACGACCTGCTTGCTCGCAGGCCCGATGGGTAGACGCCCATCACGCCACAGGACGATCAGAGCATTGTCGTCACGGTCGAAAACTTTGTCGTCGCCCACTTCATTAGCGGCAATCAGATCGAGATTCTTACTCTCGAGCTTGCCGCGTGCGTAGGTCTCGACATCATGGGTCTCGGCAGCGAAGCCGACCACGAAGGGTCGCTGCGCACGCGCGGCGACGGAAGCCAAAATATCGGGCGTGCGCTCGAGCACGATCTCGACGCGCTCGCCGCTTTTTTTGATCTTCCGCTCCGCTACGACCGCCGGCCGATAATCCGCTACGGCGGCGGTGCCGATAAAGACATCGGCCGTACCGACGGCGCCATCGACGGCCTCATGCATCTGCGCGGCACTTTCGACATCGATACGTTTGACGCCGTTCGGCGTCGGCAAACTGACGGGGCCCGCAACCAAGGTGACTTCAGCACCGGCAGCACGAGCGGCCTCCGCGAGCGCGAATCCCATCTTGCCGCTACTGCGGTTGCTGATGTAACGCACCGGATCGAGCCGCTCACGCGTCGGCCCTGCCGTGATCAACACGCGTTTGCCGGCGAGTGCGGCGCCCTCTTCGTTGGGTAGCAGACGCTCAACACCCGCCACGATCTCGAGCGGTTCGAGCATACGACCATCGCCCGTTTCACCACAGGCTTGCTCACCACGTCCCGGGCCGAGCACATCAACGCCACGATGTCGGAGAATCGCGATGTTGGCTTGTGTCGCCGGATGCGACCACATCAAACGATTCATCGCAGGCGCCAACGCGACCTTCGCCTCGGTGGCGAGCACCAAAGTCGTCAGCAAATCATCGGCACGTCCTGAGGAGAGCCTCGCGATGAGATCTGCCGTGGCGGGCGCCAACAAAATCAAATCGGCCCAACGGGCGAGCTCGATGTGTCCCATCGCAGCTTCCGCTGCGGGGTCCCACAACTCGGCACGCACTTCACGACCCGCCACTGCCTGAAAGGTGGTGGGGGTGACGAAGCGCTGCGCACCCGCTGTCATCACCACCTGAACTTCGGCGCCGCGTTCGCGCAATCGACGCACCAGATCCGGCGCTTTGTAGGCGGCGATACCCCCACTGACTCCGAGAACGATCCGGCGATGCTGCAAAGTCGACATCGCCCGATTATCGGCGATGCTCGGTCACGGCGTCGAACGCCGGTTGGTTATGGCTCGATTCGATCCAGTTTCAGCGCTGGCTCGCTCCTCGCCAACCACGCGATGCTCTTCGGCCTCATGAGCTCACTATCGAAAACCCGCGTGCTCAGGATCGAGACCCTCACCGACAGTGAGCTCTTGAGTGTGTTGATCGGTCGTCCCACCGCCGGTAACGCTCTCCTGTCGCAGCACGGGTCCCTAGAAGCCATGATTCGCGCGCTGCCTCAGCGTCACCGCCACCGAACGACCGCTCGGCTGGCCGCCGCGCTCGAACTCGCCAGACGTCACTACGCCGCCGAACTGCGCGCCGGTGGGTCGTTGAACTCGCCTGGGGAGACCTCGCGCTTTCTGATTGCGAAGCTGAGAGATCGACCCTTCGAGGTCTTCTGCTGTCTCTATCTCGATTCGCGTCACCGTCTGATTGCCTTCGAGGAGCTGTTCCGCGGCACCATCGATGGCGCGAGCGTGCACCCGCGCGAGGTCGTCAGGCAGGCCCTGGCTCACAATGCGGCCAGCTTGATCTTCGCGCACAATCACCCTTCCGGCGTCGCCGAGCCGAGCCGGGCGGACGAGCTCATCACCTTGCGCCTGCGAGAGGCTCTCGCGCTGGTCGATATCCGGGTGCTCGACCATTTGATCGTGGCGGGACCGAGAGTCGTTTCGCTCGCCGAGAAAGGGGTGATCTGAGAGCGGCCGATACCCACCAACACTTGCTCCGGGCCGACCAGACTGGTATAAAAGCGACCCTTTGCACGGGTGCCACGGCCCCGGGCAGTCGTAACCAACTGATTTTAAAAGGCTTCCTCCGATGTCCCGCGTCTGCGAACTCACTGGCAAGCGTCCCACTACGGGCAACCGCGTCTCGCACGCGAACAACAAGAAGCGTCGCCGCTTCCTGCCGAACCTGCGTACGCAGCGTTTCTGGTTGGAGGGCGAGAAGCGTTGGGTGTCGCTGCGCGTCAGCACCACTGCCCTGCGCACCATCGAAAAGAACGGTCTCGATGCCGTCGTCGCGCAGCTGCGCGCCGAAGGCATGAAGATCTAAGCCGGAGCACCCACCCATGCGCGAAAAAGTAAAACTGCTTTCGTCCGCCGGTACCGGTCACTTCTATGTCGCGATGAAGAACAAGCGTCTTCATCCCGAGAAGATGGATGTGAAGAAGTACGACCCCGTCGTGCGCAAGCACGTGGCGTACAAAGAAACCAAGATCAAGTAATCGGCGCCCTGCGCCTTCTGCGCAGGATGACGGCACGCCGTCATGCCGGAACTTCCCGAAGTTGAAACCACACGCCGCGGCGTAGAACCCTACGTCTGCGGCGTGCGTGTTTCTGCGCTACGCGTTCACGAGCCGCGACTGCGCTGGCCCATCGCCGGTGATCTGCCGAGCCGGGTCGATGGCAGACGCATCGTCGCCGTTCGACGACGGGCGAAATACCTACTTTTCCAACTCGACTCCGGCGATTCGCTGCTGCTGCATCTGGGCATGTCGGGAAGTCTGCGGGTTCTACCGGCCGACACGCCGCGCCTCAAACACGATCACGTCGATGTGCTGCTCGAATCGGGGAAGGTTCTGCGCTTCAACGACCCGCGCCGATTTGGCTCATTGCATTGCATCAGTGGCGACGAAACGCTGCATCCGCTGCTGCGTCACTTGGGGCCCGAGCCGCTCGAGGCCGCATTCGACGCAGCCCATCTTTGGCAAGCGACGCGCGGGCGCCGTGTTGCCATCAAAGTATTGATCATGAACGCGGCGATCGTAGTTGGGGTGGGAAATATCTACGCCAGCGAGGCGCTCTTCCATGCTGGCATCAGACCCGGCAGACAGGCCAAAGGCCTGTCGCGCGACGAAGTGCAAAAACTCGTCACCGCCATCAAGGAAGTTTTGACGATGGCGGTGCGCGTCGGTGGAACCACCCTGCGCGACTACGTCGGCGCTGATGGCAAACCAGGCTACTTCCGCCAGAAGCTCTTTGTTTATGAGCGTGCCGGCGAAGCGTGTCGTCACTGCGAAGAGCCGATACGTCATCGTGTGCTCGGTCAAAGATCAACCTACTGGTGCCATCGATGCCAGAGCTGAGATCAAAATCCCTCACGCGCCGTACACTGCTCTCGCACTTCGCCAAGGCCGACCCCAAGATGGCGCGCCTGATTTCGATTGCAGGACCGTACCGACTGCGCGCCAGCGAATGCGCATCCCCCTTTCGCCATCTCGCCGAAGCGATCGTGTCGCAGCAGATCAGTGGCGCAGCGGCACGCTCGATCCTGCGACGCTTCGTGAACGTTTGCGGCGTTGATCCGCTAGACGACAATGAGTTTCCGACGCCCGCGGTCGTACTGTCACTCGATGTGCCGAGCTTGCGATCCGCCGGGCTTTCCGCAGCCAAAGTCATCGCTTTGCAAGATCTTGCGCGCAAGACGCTCGATGGAATCGTGCCCGATACGCGCACGCTGCTAACGCTGGATGATGAGGCGATCGTCGAGCGTCTCGTCGCCGTTCGCGGCATTGGTCGCTGGACCGTGCAGATGATGCTGATGTTTCAACTAGGACGACCGGACGTGCTGCCCGTCGATGACTATGGCGTACGCAATGGATTCAAATTGTTGTTCAAGCGCAAAGAATTGCCGACGCCCGGCGAGCTTGCTCGCCACGGCGCACGCTGGGCTCCGTATCGCTCTGCCGCCGCGTGGTATTTGTGGCGAGCGGTCGATCTCGCTAAAGCCGGTGAACTTACTTCGGCACTCGGCGATGTTCGCGCAGTGCGCTCGCCACCACTGGATGCACGAACTCCGACACGTCGCCGCCCAGGATCGCGATCTCGCGCACCAGCGTCGAAGAAATGAAGGTGAATTGCTCCTGCGGCGTCATGAACACGGTCTCGATCTCCGGAGCGAGATGCCGGCTCATATTGGCAAGCTGAAATTCGAACTCGAAGTCGGAGACGGCTCGTAAACCGCGCACGATCACGTTGAGATCATTTTTGCGTGCGAAATCGACGGTGAGCTCGGAGTAGCCCCTTACTTCAACATTCGGCAAATCCGCGAGCACTGCGCGAGCGAGCTCGACACGACGCTCGAGCGGGAAGAGTGGAGCCTTGTTGGGATTCGCTGCGATCGCAATCACGACTTTCGCAAAGATGCTCGATGCACGACGCACGAGATCGTGATGGCCATTCGTGATCGGGTCGAAGGTGCCCGGATAGACGGCGTTACGCTTCATGAAGGCTCCCCTCCCTCAAGTTGTCGTCGCAGCAAATGATACCCGACCTCGCCAGCCCTGCCCTCGCGCCACGGTTTCCAGCTCGGTGGCAATCCAGCCAACTCACGTTCGGCGGGCATCTCAAGATAGACATAGGCGCCTGAGGACAACCAATCGCCAGCTTCGAGACGATTCGCGACCCGCGACCACAAATCGGCATCGAACGGCGGATCGAGAAAGACGAGATCGAAGGGCGGGCGGGCGCTCGGCCTTTGGTCTGCAAGCCAGCGCAGCGCATCGGCGCGCACGATCTCCACTTGCTCCGCGCCCCAGTCGCGACAACGCTCCTGCAACGCTGTCACACAGCGACCATCCGTTTCGAGGCTCACCACACTGGCCGCACCGCGCGAGGCAGACTCGAGTCCGAGTGCGCCACTACCGGCGAATGCATCCAGTACGCGAGCGCCCCGGATCATAGGTGCAAGCCAGTTGAAGAGGGTTTCGCGCACGCGATCGGGAGTCGGCCGAATGGCCGTACCCGCCGGAAAACGAATTTTCCGACCGCGCCACTGACCCGCAATGATGCGAACTTCGTTGGAGTTGGCCATCGGAGGCGCAGGGTAGCCTAAAATCCACGCCTCTATGCCAGCCGAATCCCAGGGCGGTTTTTTCGCCCGACTCAAAGACCGCCTGATCAAGCCGCAAGGCGGTCTGGCCACGGGCCTCGCCCGCCTGTTCGGCGCGCGCAAGATCGATACAGAAATACTCGAGGAGCTCGAAACGCGCTTGCTGCAAGCCGATGTCGGTGTGGCGGTGACGACCGAACTGCTCGAAGGGCTGCGCAAGCGGATCGCGCGAAATCTACTCGATGACGTCGACGCCTTGCGACAAGCACTACGCGAAGACATCACGGCGGTGCTGCAACCGGTGGCGAAACCACTCGTCATCGATCGCTCCGTTAAGCCTTATACGATCCTCGTCGTCGGCGTGAACGGTTCGGGTAAAACCACAAGCATCGGCAAACTCGCCACTCGCTATACGCGTGATGGTCTCAAAGTGATGTTGGCAGCCGGAGATACCTTCCGTGCCGCCGCGGTCGAGCAAATCGGCATCTGGGCGGATCGCAGCGGCGCCGAATTGATCGCTCAACAAAGCGGTGCCGATCCGGCGGCCGTTGCCTTCGATGCGTTCAACGCCGCGCGCAGTCGTGGCGTTGATGTGCTCGTCGCCGATACGGCAGGTCGCCTGCAAGCCCAGGCGCATTTGATGGAAGAGCTGCGCAAGGTACGTCGCGTGCTCGGCAAAGCCGACCCGAGCGCACCGCATGAAGTTTTGCTCGTGCTCGATGCGAACCAAGGGCAGAATGCGCTCGTCCAAGCCAAGCAGTTCCACGAAGCCGTGGGCGTCACGGGCCTCGTGCTGACCAAGCTCGATGGCACGGCCAAGGGCGGTATCGTCCTCGCGATCGCCAAGCAACTGGGGTTGCCGATCCGCTATATCGGCATTGGTGAAGGCGCAGATGATTTTGGTGAGTTCGACGCGGCCGCTTTCGCCGCCGCACTCATCGATGGAGAATGATGTCGCATGATTCGTTTTGAGCGCGTTTCCAAGCGCTACCCAAACGGCCGAGAAGCGCTACGGGATGTCACCCTGCAAATCGGCGCCGGTGAATTCGTTTTTTTGACGGGCCGTTCGGGCGCCGGCAAAAGCTCGATTTTGAAGCTCGTCTCGTTGCTCGAGAGACCGTCGCGCGGCACCGTCGTCGTCAACGGCCAAGATACTGGTAGCTTACCGGCTCGGGCGATACCGGCTTTCCGACGTCGGCTCGGCGTGGTCTTCCAAGATCACCAACTTTTGATGGATCGCCCCGTTTACGATAACGTCGCGCTGCCCTTGATCGTCTCGGACACCCCGTTTCGCGATATCGACAAGCGCGTGCGTGCTGCGCTCGATCAAGTCGGTCTTTTGCAATATGAACGTGCGTTACCGCTCGAACTCTCGATCGGCGAACAACAACGCGTCGGCATCGCCCGCGCGGTCGTAGCGCGACCCACGATTCTGATCGCAGACGAACCCACCGGTAATCTCGATCACGCACTCGCTCGTGATGTCATGCAACTTTTCAAACGCTTCCAAGAAGTCGGTGTCACCGTGGTGATCGCCACGCACGACCTCGCTCTCGTACAAGAATTTGGTCAGCGCGAAATCCACATCGCTGATGGACAGGTGATTGCATGATCACGCCCTCCATCTGGTTCACGCGACACATCCAAGCTTTGCTGTCAGCGCTCGGCCGTGTTCTACGACGCCCCATGGCATCACTGCTCACGACCGTCGTGATCGGTATCGCGCTGTCGTTTCCAGCAACACTTTGGCTGCTCGTGAAAAATGCCGAGCAGGTCACCGGCGGTATCGCCGAAGCCATCGACGTCACGGTGTATCTCAAAACCGAGGTGCCGCTCGAAGAGGCGGAGAAGCTCGCCGCCTCCTTGAAATTACGCAGCACGATCGACGAAGTGACATTGATTCCAGCCGAACAGGGTCTGCTCGAATTTCGCGATCGTTCGGGCTTCGGTGCGGCGCTCGATGCGCTGCCTGAGAATCCGCTGCCGCATGTGCTCGTGCTGCGACCGGCCGCCGCTCACTCCAGTGCCGATGAGGTGGAAGCACTTAAAGCCGACCTCGCCGGCTTCTCGGAAGTCGAGGCAGCGCAAGTCGATACCCAATGGGTCCGGCGCCTCGCCGCGATTCTCCAGATGCTGGAGGATTTGTTCTCGGCCATCGCGATCATGCTCGGCGTCGGCGTACTCGCGGTCATCGGCAATGTGACCCGGCTCGAGATCGGTGCTCGTCGCGCCGAAATCGAGGTCACCAAACTGGTCGGCGGCTCCAACGCCTTCGTCCGACGACCCTTCCTCTACGAGGGACTGTTGTTCGGCGCCTTAGGCGGCATCATCGCGCTCGCCATCACCCAGAGCGTCATGTTCGCCCTCGACATCCCGGTGGCCCGACTTGCCACCCTGTACGGCAGCGAGTTCCGGCTCGCGGGCCTTGGGGCAAGCGAGGCAGGGATTCTGCTGCTGGCTGGGGCCAGCCTCGGCCTGGCGGGCGCCTGGCTGGGAGCGGCCCGACACCTCAGCCGGATCGAAGCGAGGGGCTAGCCCCCACCCCAGATGCCCCCGGGCGACCCGGTCTTGGGGAACTTCCGCCGTGTTTAGCACTCGAATCGGGGGAGTGCTAAACTCTGGCTGGAAGGTAACCCTATGAACGTAACCGCCCTCGCCCCCCGACATACCGATCTCGCGCTGACCGGACCGCTTGGTAGCCTTGATGCCTACCTCGAGCGGGTGTCGCGTGTGCCCGTGTTGTCGCGCGAGGACGAGCAAGCGCTCGCGCGCCGCTTCCGCCAAGACGGCGATGTGGATGCCGCCCGCGACCTCGTGCTGTCGCACCTACGCTTCGTCGTGCACATCGCGCGTGGTTACTCCGGATATGGCCTGCCGATGGGTGACATCGTGCAGGAAGGCAACGTCGGTCTCATGAAGGCCGTCAAGCGCTTCGATCCGGAGATGGGGGTACGGCTCGTCTCCTTCGCCGTGCACTGGATTCGCGCCGAGATTCACGAATACGTGTTGCGCAACTGGCGGCTCGTCAAAGTGGCGACCACCAAAGCGCAGCGCAAGCTGTTCTTCAATCTGCGTCGCATGAAGAAAAATCTCACTTGGCTCTCGCCGAGCGAGACGCAGGCCGTGGCGAACGAACTCGGCGTCACGCCGGCGGAAGTCACGGAAATGGAGCGTCGCCTAGCGGCACGTGATCTGTCTTTCGATCCGACACCGAGCGAGTCCGAAGAGGACGACGCTTACTCGCCGGCCACGTATCTGCCCGCGGCGAATGCCGATCCGGCTGAGCAGGTCGAAAGCGAAGAATGGGACGATGAGTCGCATGCGAGTCTCACGCGCGCGATCGCCTCACTCGATGCGCGGAGTCGCGACATCCTGGCGAGTCGCTGGATGGCCGGCGATGCCGAGAAAGCCACGCTACATGATCTGGCTGCCAAGTACGGCGTGTCGGCCGAGCGCATCCGCCAACTTGAAGCCAACGCCATCAAGAAGCTTCGCAGCCTGATGGTCGAGGGCGCCTCGGTCAGTTGACCCCTTCGCGCGGCGCAGGTGGCGTCGTCGCCTTGCTATAGCCTCTCGGTCGAATAGCGACCGTGTTGACGACGCGCGTGCAGCGTCGACCATCCTTCAAGTAATAGCCGTATTCGAACGAAGGCGTTGCTCGTCCATCGCGAGCGAGCTGCTCTCGAATCGTGTTCTCGAGTTCCTCGGGAAAAACGAAGCGCAGTTCGAGATCCGTGCTCCCACCGAGCTCAAAATCGACCAGCATCGAGCGAGTCCACACGGAATAGCCTGGAAAGATGCGCGCGCAGGCCAACGCGGGCACTGGATCTGCGAGTGCTGCTTGATAGCCACCAAACATCACTCCGCCTGGATTGCGTGAGATGGCATTGAGCGGCAATCGGATTCGCACTTCACGCCAATCACGATCCAGTTGAATCACTTTGATGCGCATCGCGAGAAACGGCGGATACCACTCGAGCATGCGCGCTTCCGGTAACAGTCGGCGCTCGGCGAAAAAGCGCAATACGCGTTGCATCAAGCGGGGTCGACTCATCGAATAGCCTCCTCGAAAACGATGCTGTGCAACAACGCCGTGCGCAGAGCATCGGCGGCATAGCCGCCTGCGAGTGTGATCACGAGCGGTAATCCCGAGCGTTCCGCAAACTCGATCACCTGACGCTCGCGCGCTCGAATGCCATCGTCGCTCAGTGAAAACCGCCCATAACGATCGCCGGCTGCCACATCGACACCCGCGAGATAAAAAACGACATCGGGTTTGAAGTGGCGCGTGAGCTCTGGCAAGTGTCGCTCGAGTTCTTCGAGATAACGCGCATCATCGATGCCATCCGGCAAGCCGACGTCCAAAGAAGAGCGCATCTTGCGCGCCGGATAATTGCGCTCGCCATGCATCGAGAAGGTGAAGACCGAAGCATCCCCTTCGAAAATGGCGGCTGTGCCGTTGCCCTGATGCACATCGAGATCGATGACGAGCGCATTCCGTATCGCGCCTTCATGCTGGAGACGGCGAATCGTGATCGCGACATCGTTTAGGACACAGAAACCTTCACCATGATCGGCAAAGGCGTGATGTGTGCCGCCGGCCAAGTTGCCCGCGCGACCCTCTTCAAGGGCCGCGCGCGTGGCGAGCAAGGTGCCTTGCACCGCAAGGCGCGATCGGCGCAGCAAACGAGGCGTCCAGGGTACACCGAGCGCACGTTGCTCGGTCGCAGACAAACCCGTCTCAAACAAGCGATGCAGATAATCTTCGGTATGCACCCGAGCGAGATCTTCCCTCGAGGCCTCCTCGGGAATGACGATGGACGAGGCGGGCAAGAGCCCCCGCTCACGCAGCAAGTCATAGACGAGCGTGTACTTCGCCATCGGGAATGGATGCCCGGGCGGCAGCGGCAGGAAATAATCGGGATGGTGACTGACTTTCAAGTTGACGCCGAATGAGCTAGAACGGTGCGCTGCCGAGGAGACCGCATGACACGAAACGAGACGATCCCATACCCGAACCCCTTGTACTCCTGGTACGTGGTGTTCGTTCTGTTACTCGCTTACATCCTGGCGTTCGTCGACCGCGAGATCATTGCGCTGCTCGTGCCGGACATCAAGGCCAGCTTGCAGATCAGCGATACCCAGATGAGTCTCTTGCTCGGCGGCGCCTTTGCGGTCTTCTATACCTTCTTCGGTGTCGCGATCGCGTGGTTCGCCGATCGCGGCAATCGTCGCTGGCTGATCTTCTGGGGTGTCGTCTTCTGGAGTCTGATGACGGCGGCCTGTGGTTTCGCAACCTCGTATGCCGCGTTGTTTCTCGCACGCGTGGGCGTCGGCGCGGGTGAGTCGGCTCTCAATCCCTCGGCCATGTCGATCCTCAAAGACTATTTTCCGCCCGACAAAATCGGTCGTGCGATTGGTCTTTATACCGCCGGCGTCTCGAGCGGCAGTGGCATCGCGTTCATCTTCGGTGGCGCGATTTATCCCAAGCTCAAAGAAATCGGGCCGGTCGACCTGCCCATCATCGGTTGGCATGAGCCTTGGCAGCTGATGTTCATCTACGTGGGCCTGCCCGGCTTACTCGTGGCCTTGCTCATTCTCACCATCAAAGAGCCAGTACGCCGTGAGTTCTTGGTCAGCGGGTTGAAACCGATCGCCTCGCCGGTCAACCAGACCCTCGCTTATCTGCTCAAGCGTTGGCGCGCGTTTTTGGTGTTGTTCTTTGCCCTCTCCGGCCTTGCCATCATGGCCTATGGCATTGGTTTCTGGATTCCGGAGTTCCTGCGTCGCACCTACAACCTGACGCCGGAAGAACTCGGCTACTGGATCCAGTGGCGTGGCGTCATCACCATCGTCTTCGGATTGACCGGCGTATTGCTCGGCGGTTTCCTGAGCGACTGGTTCCAGAAACGTTACGAAGACGGCTATGTGCGCGTCTGCCTGCTCGCCTTCGTCATCATGGCAACGGGGTATTGCCTCTTCACCTTGATGCCGACGCCGTTGCTCTCGATTCTGTTCCTGATCCCGGCGACGATCGGTGCAGCGGCACCAACCGCTGCCGGTGCAGCCGCCGTCGTTGCGATCGCGCCGCCAACCATGCGTGCGCAGGTCGTCGCGTTCTACTACTTCGTCCTGAACGCGGTCGGCTTCTTCATCGGTCCGACGGCGGTGGCAATGGTGACCGACTACTACTTCGCCGACGAATCGCAGCTGCGTTACTCGATGTTCGTCGTCGCCACGATCGTCTCGATCATCGGTGCGGCATTGCTGGTCTACAACCTGCCGCACTTCCGCGCTGCGGCACGTGAGGCGCGTGAATGGGCGAATACGGCCACTTGAGGTCTACACTCGATCCGTAACCCATTTTTCGCGAAGAGGAGCACTCATCCATGGCACAGGCACCGGCCGACCCGAAACTTCCGATCCTGCAACGCGATCATCGCAGCGTGATGGGGAAGATCCTCTACACCAGCAAAAAGCCCGAGCGCCTGAATCAGGAGCGCGGTCGCGAGTACTTCCGTATGGACGTCCACGCCGACGGCACCCGCACCTGTACCGCGCATTGCGAGATCGATGATCGTCCTTCGGTAATGCGAGACATCACCTATTCACTCGATGCGCATTGGATGCCTACCGACTGTTTCGTCAGGCTCTCGGTCGGCAGCAAGTTCATGGGCTCTGGTTGGTTTCGCTTCCATCCGCAATACGCGGAGTGCGAAACCTGGACGTCGCTCGAAGGCCGCGTCTCGCAGACGATGGATCTCGCCACGCCGCTCCTCACTTTTCAGAACCATGCGATCGCTTGCGATGCCTGGCATCTACGTTTGATCGATCAAAACAAGCCGGGCGTCGTACAGCGCATCCATCAGATGCTGCTGTCGTCCCCGGACCATCGCGGCGCAACCGGCCCCATGCTGTTCTCGATCGGCTTGAATTTGGTGTTCGTGGGCCCGGAAAAAGTGACCGTCGGCGCCGGCACTTTCGACGCCCTGCACTATCAGTTCGTCAGCAACCCAGAGTTGCCGCAGGAACACCCACCCTATGACGTTTGGTGCACCGCCGATGGCGACTACCTGTTCCTGAAGGGCCAGGTCGCCGGCTACATGCAGACGTATTACGAATTGGTCGAGCTGTCCCGGGGGCCGCACTGGGGCAACTAATTCTCGCGGTTCCGTGATCTATGTCGCATTTTTGTCACTAGACAGTCATATTGTTGGTTGTATACTCACCACGTTCGTGGCAGCCAGACAACACAGAACCCCGGGCGGGTGACGTGGACACGGAAAAGGGTGTTCCCTCATTTTGGGGCATCCGAGGGATCGGCCAACGGCTCGGTTCCGCCGGATTCGATTAGCGTCCATGGGGCGACTCCTTTGTAGTCGCCGCATAGCGCCAGACCCGGGAGCGATGACATCTGCCGAGCAAAACCCCGCGCCCTGCGCGGGGTTTTTTTTGATCTACCGCCCGGATACCGAGCGTCGCGACTAAGGCAGCTCCGTCGCGCCCATCAACCAGCGATCACACTCGCGCGCGGCGCCGCGACCCTCGTTGATCGCCCACACCACGAGACTCTGCCCGCGACGACAATCTCCCGCTGCGAAAACGCCCGGAACATTGGTGGCGTAGTTGCCGTACTCGGCTTTCACGTTGCGTCGATCGTCGAGTTCGATCCCCAGATCTTGCGGCAACCCGGTTTCGGGTCCGGTGAACCCCATCGCCAACAACACCAGCTGCGCAGGTTGCGCGCGCTCCGTGCCGGCTTGTTCGACGGGTACGAGCTGACCGCGGTCATTCTTCTCCCAACGCACATCGACCGTGACGATTTCTTTGACTCGACCCATCTCGTCACCGACGAATTTCTTGACGGTGGTGAGATAAGCGCGCGGGTCTTGACCGAACTTGGCCGCTGCCTCTTCTTGACCGTAATCCATCTTGTACACGCGCGGCCACTCCGGCCATGGATTATCGGCAGCACGCTCCAGCGGCGGCTTCGACATGATTTCGAATTGCGTGAGCGTGCGGCAGCCCTGTCGCATGGCCGTGCCGACGCAGTCCGTGCCGGTATCACCACCGCCGATCACGACGACGTCGAGTCCATTGGCGTGCATCTCGGCCGCACCGGGATTTTTTGCAAGCACGGACTGGGTCGCGCCGGTCAGATAGTCCATAGCGAAGTGCACACCGGAGAGTTGGCGCCCATCGACCGGCAGATCGCGCGGCTGCGTCGCACCGGTACACAGCACGATGGCGTCGTAATCCCGGCGCATCAACTGTGCTTCGTAGTTGTCACCAACATTGGCATTGCAAACGAACTTGATACCTTCCTGCTCAAGGAGCTTGATGCGACGCATCACTACATCCTGCTTGTCGAGCTTCATGTTGGGGATGCCGTACATCAAAAGTCCGCCCGGTCGATCGGCACGCTCGAGCACCGTCACCGTGTGACCTGCACGATTCAATTGCTGAGCCGCTGCAAGACCGGCAGGACCCGAACCGACGACCGCCACCTTCTTACCCGTACGAGTCTTCGGCGGCTCGGGGACAACCCAGCCTTCCTCAAAGCCTCGCTCGATGATGGTGTTCTCAATGTTCTTGATCGTGACGGGTGGCGCATTGATGCCGAGCACGCACGACCCTTCGCAGGGCGCAGGACACACACGCCCGGTGAACTCGGGGAAGTTATTGGTCTTGTGCAGGCGATCGAGTGCTTCGCGCCAAAGTCCGCGATAGACGAGATCGTTCCACTCGGGGATCAGATTGTTGACGGGGCAGCCTGCCGCGCCACCACTGATCATCTTACCGGTGTGACAAAACGGCACGCCGCAGTCCATGCAACGAGCCGCCTGATTACGCAGACTACGATCATCGAGATGATGGTGAAACTCGCGCCAATCTTTGACTCGCTCGATCGGCGAACGGTCGAGCGGTGTTTCGCGCAAATATTCAATGAACCCTGTCGGCTTGCCCATGATCAGTTACCACCCACACGCGACAAGTCGCGCGAATTTTCCTCAAACGCCGCCATGATGGCCTCATCACCCGAGAGCCCTTGATCGTGCGCCCGCTTGATGCACGCCAGCACGCGCTTGTAGTCCTTCGGGATGACCCGAACGAATTTACTGAGCATGGTTGGCCAGGCATCGACGATGCGCTGCGCATGCTCACTGCCGGTCGCTGCGATATGACGTTGGATCAGCGCCTTGAGCGCCTCGGCCTCCTCGGCATCTTCGACTCGCTCGACTTCGACCATCTGCGCATTGATCTTGCGTTGGAAGACGTTGTCGATGTCGAGTACATAGGCGATGCCGCCCGACATACCGGCACCAAAGTTGCGACCCGTTGGGCCGAGCACGACGACACGACCACCGGTCATGTACTCGCAACCATGGTCACCGACCGCCTCTACGACGGCATCGACACCACTGTTACGCACGGCAAAACGTTCGCCTGCCATTCCGCGCACGAAGAGTTCACCACCGGTCGCCCCGTACAACGCGACGTTGCCGATGATCATGTTGTGCTCGGGCGCGAAAGACGAATCCTTCGGCGGGAACACAGCAATGCGGCCACCCGAGAGCCCCTTGCCGACGTAATCGTTGGCATCGCCTTCCAGACTGAAGGACATACCGCGCGGCATGAACGCGCCGAAACTTTGACCCGCAGAACCGTTGAAGCGAATGCGGATCGTATCGTCGGGCAAGCCTGCCGAGCCCCACTTGCGAGTGATCTCGCTGCCCGTGATGGTGCCGACCACCCGATTGACGTTGCGAATCTTGAGCGAGCCTTCAACCTTTTGGCCGCGCTCGATCGCAGGCTTACAAATCTCGAGTAGCTGAGTCGCATCGAGCGACTTCTCGAGACCGTGATCCTGCGAGATCGACTGACGTCGACCCACTTCAGGACCGAGATCGGGCTGATAGAGAATGTTGCTGAAGTCGAAGCCGTGCGCCTTCCAATGGTCGACGGCCGCCTCCACTTCGAGACAGTCGGTGCGACCGATCATCTCATCGACACGACGGAAGCCGAGTTCCGCCATGATTTCGCGCATCTGCGTCGCAACGAAGCGCATGAAATTCACGACATGCTCCGGCTTGCCCGCAAAGCGCTCGCGCAAGCGCGGATCCTGCGTCGCCACTCCCGCTGGGCGGGTATTCAGATGGCAGACACGCATCATGATGCAGCCCACCGAGACGAGTGGAGCCGTCGAAAACCCGAACTCCTCGGCACCGAGCAGCGCTGCGATGACAACATCACGCCCGGTCTTCAACTGACCGTCGGTCTCTACGACGATGCGGCTGCGCAGATTATTGAGCACGAGAGTTTGATGCGCTTCGGCAAGACCCAATTCCCAGGGCAGGCCGGCATGCGTCGTCGAGGTGAGCGGTGATGCGCCCGTGCCGCCGTCATAGCCGCTGATCAACACCACATCGGCATGCGCTTTTGCGACACCGGCTGCGATCGTGCCGACACCGACCTCCGCCACCAACTTCACGCTGATGCGTGCTTCGTTATTGGCGTTCTTGAGATCGTGGATGAGCTCGGCCAGATCTTCGATCGAGTAGATGTCGTGATGCGGCGGCGGCGAAATGAGTCCAACGCCCGCGGTCGTGTGGCGTGTTTTAGCAATCCACGGATACACCTTGGTACCCGGCAGCTGACCACCCTCGCCTGGCTTCGCACCTTGCGCCATCTTGATCTGGATTTCTTTGGCGTTAACGAGATACTCGCTCGTCACACCGAAGCGACCCGAAGCCACCTGCTTGATAGCAGAGTTGCGCGAATCGCCATTCGCCATGGGCTTGTAACGCTCAGGATCTTCGCCGCCTTCACCGGTGTTGCTCTTACCACCGATGCGGTTCATCGCGATTGCCAAGGTTTCGTGAGCTTCCTGACTGATGGAGCCGTAACTCATCGCACCGGTCTTGAACCGTCGCATGATGCTCTCGATCGGCTCGACTTCATCCAAAGGCACGGACTCGCGACGCTTGAAGCCGAGCAAGCCACGCAGCGTCGAGAGATTCTTGGAACGATCGTCGATCAACTCGGCATAAGATTTGAAGGTCGCATAGCTACCCGTGCGCACCGCCTTTTGCAGGCGATGGATGCTCTCCGGGTTGAAAACGTGGAACTCGCCATCCGAACGCCACTGATACTGACCGCCCGCGGGCAACACGGGCTCGGCAGCGACTCGCTCGGGGAACGCCGCCGCATGACGCATGAGAACCTCTTCGGCGATGACATCGAGACCGATGCCGCCGACTCGAGATGCCGTGCCGGTGAAATAGTCGTCGATCACATCTTGTCGCAGGCCGACCGCCTCGAACACCTGCGCACCGTGATAACTCTGCACCGCCGAGATGCCCATCTTCGACATGACTTTGACGACGCCCTTAGTCGCCGCCTTGGCGAAGTTGGCACAAGCGAGCTTGTGATCGACGTTGGGCAGCAAGTCGTCGCGAATCATGCCATCGAGCGTCTCGAAGGCGAGATACGGGTTGATGACACTGCAGCCGTAGCCGATGAGGAGTGCAAAATGATGCACCTCGCGCGCTTCGCCGGTCTCGAGAGCGAGTGAGACTCGCATGCGCAGACCTTCGCGGATCAGATAATGATGCAGCGCCGACACGGCGAGCAGCGCGGGGATCGCCGCTTGTTCGCGGTTCACGCCACGATCGCTCAGGATGAGGATGTTCACTTCCTCTTCCTCGATGAGGCGACGGGCTTCCGTGCGCATCTGCTCGATCGCTTTGCCGAGACCGTCGACGCCGCGCGCGGCGCGGAAGAGCGTCGAAACAGTGCCGACTTTCAAGCCCGGCAACTGCACACGCCGAATCTTGGCAAACTCTTCGTTGGTGAGTACCGGACCTTTGAGTTCGATACGACGACAGTCGCTCGGCTTCGGCTCGAGCAGATTGCCTTCAGAGCCTAACCAAACATCCGATGAGGTGATGATCTCCTCGCGAATGCTATCGATCGGCGGGTTCGTCACCTGCGCAAACAACTGCTTGAAGTAGTCGTAGAGCAGACGCGAGCGCTTCGACAACACCGCGAGCGGCGTATCGTTGCCCATGGAGCCCACAGCCTCGACGCCGTCTTTGGCCATGGGCGCCATGAGGATGCGCTGATCCTCGAAGGTGTAGCCGAAGGCGATCTGACGAGCACGCAGCAAGTCGGGTTCGGGCGCGGGCAACTGCGGCGCCGGCGGCAAATCTTTGAGGTGCACGAGGTGCTCGCCGAGCCATTCAGCATAAGGCCGTTCGTTGACGACCGTGCGCTTGATCTCCTCATCCTCGATGATACGGCGCTGCTCGGTGTCGATGAGGAACATGCGCCCCGGCTGCAGACGACCCTTGCGCACGATCTGAGCTGGCGGAATGTCGAGTACGCCCGCCTCGGAGGCTACGACGACCATGTCATCGCGCGTGACATAGTAGCGACCCGGACGTAAGCCGTTTCGATCGAGGACTGCGCCGATACGCAGTCCATCGGTGAACGCCACGGCCGCAGGCCCATCCCAAGGCTCCATCAAACTCGAGTGAAACTGATAGAAGGCGCGACGCGCCGGATCCATGTTCTCGTCTTTCGACCAGGGCTCCGGAATCATCATCATCATGGCGTGCGGCAAGGAGCGGCCCGAGAGCACCATCAACTCCAGCACGTTGTCGAACATCGACGAGTCGCTGCCGTTGACGTTCACGATCGGGGTGATCTTCGACACGTCCTCGCCGAAGAGCGAGGACTCCAACAGCGCCTCACGAGCACGCATCCAATTGATGTTGCCGCGCAGCGTATTGATCTCGCCGTTGTGGGCGATATAGCGATAGGGATGCGCGCGATCCCAGCTCGGGAAGGTGTTGGTGCTGAAGCGCGAATGGACGAGCGCGATCGCCGTTTCCATGCGCGGGTCGCGCAGATCTGGAAAATATTGATCCAGCTGCATCGTCGTGAGCATGCCCTTGTAGACCAAGGTCTTGTGAGAGAGGCTCGCGACGTACCAGTACTCAGCGCCACCGACCGTCGAGACTCGAATCTCGTTATAAGCGCGCTTGCGAATGACGTAGAGCTTGCGCTCGAAGGAGGCTTCGTCGGGCGTATCTTCGCCGCGCTCGATGAACACCTGTCGGATGAACGGCTCGCTTTGTCGTGCCGTCTCACCGAGCATCGAGTTGTCGACCGGGACCGTGCGCGCACCGAGATAGATCTGGCCTTCGGCCTGCACTACCCGCGCGAAGACCTCTTCGATGCGACGACGCTGCGTCGGATTGCGCGGCATGAAGATGAGGCCGCAGGCATAGCGCCCGGGCTCCGGTAGCGTGATGTGGGCGTCCCGGGCGGCCTCTTTCAAAAAGCCGTGCGGCATCTGCATAAGGACGCCCGCACCGTCGCCGGTATTCACCTCACAGCCACAGGCGCCGCGGTGGTCGAGATTCTTCAATACCTCGATCGCGTTGCGCAGGATGGCGTTCGACTTGCGCCCCTGGATGTCCGCGACGAAACCAAATCCGCAGGCATCGTGCTCGTTGGCCGGATCATACAAACCCTGCTTGCCCGGACGGGTGCTGGCGGGGGACGGGATAACGTTGGTTTCTTCGGGCGAATGCATGTTGCACTCCTGCTCTGCGTCACGCGAAGTTGACTATACCCAGCCCATTTCCCGCATTAAACGAAAATCGTCGAATTTTACTCATTAACATGAGTCATTTAGACTCATGCATATGACAAAGCGTCTCCAGGTCTTGTTCGACGATGCCGAATACGCAGCCTTGCAACAGGCCGCCGCGGCTAGCGGCTTGAGCGTCGCCGATTGGGTCAGGCAGGCGGTCAGCGCCGCCCGTCGCCGCGAATCCTCTGCCGATATCGATCGCAAACTCGATGTGATTCGAGCGGCGGTCCGTCACACCGGGCCGACGGGACAGGTCGAACGAGTCACCGGTGAAGTCGAGCGCGCCTATCGCGGCCCCGCCGAAGGGGGTGGCTACTGATGGTCTTCATCGATTCGAACGTCCCCATGTATCTCGTGGGCGCCGCGCACCCGAACAAGGCGGACGCGCAGCGACGACTGGAGGCGCTCGTCACCGCGCGCACCCGGCTCGTCACGGACGCCGAAACACTCAACGAGATCCTGCATCGGTATCACGTGCTCGAGCGACGCGGCTACGTGCAATACGCCTTCGATGCCCTGCTCGGCGTTGTCGATGAAGTGCTGCCGATCGGGCGCGAGACGGTCGATCTCGCCAAACAACTGGTGCTGCAATATCCGATGCTGCCCGTGCGCGCTGCGATCCACATCGCCACGATGCAGCAACACAAAATCGACACCATCATGAGCTTCGATCCGGGCTTCGATCGCGTACCGGGACTCAACCGCCTGCGCTGATCAGCCCGCGTCCGTCAGAACGGAATCAAGCCCCCGTCGTAAGCCCAAAGCTTGCCAGTGTCGCCGGGGCCGAGCGCATCGAGCGTCGCCAACATGCGCCGCGCCGAATCCGCAGGCGACTGAAGGCGCGCGGGATCGACTGCCGACTGAAACGGCCGTGACAAAGCCGTATCGACCGTACCCGGATGTAACGCCACGCATACGGCGTGGGGATTTCGCTGTCGCAACTCGATGGCGAGATTTCGCACGAGCATATCGAGCGCCGCTTTCGAAGCGCGATACGCGTGCCAACCACCGAGGCGGTT